>ERZ773252.897-NODE-897-length-32251-cov-7.144148_pt1 | contig 32251 bp, 39 predicted proteins | sample MGYA00580517_ERZ773252 | MGnify/ENA primary metagenome ERZ773252 (study PRJEB29015, sample SAMEA2737766) | human gut metagenome | biome: human gut; feature: human-associated habitat; material: faeces | place: China | collected 2012 ...
GTTGGTGCATACCACGACTTGCTTGCCGTTGCCGAACCGTTATAGTTCGTTGCTGAACCGTTCATTGTCAATGTCAATGAATTAGGATTTTGCATTGACGTTGGTTTGTTTGACAGGTCAGTGTATGACCCCGTAAACGCCACTGTTTTTAGGTCAGTGAAAAACTTTTTTATCTTACCAAACAATGTACTTAGCGTTTCACCGGAAGTTATATTAACTCGTGTGCTTGCCTCTGTAAATGTCGGTTGTTGCAAATTCTTATCCGCCTCTGTTCTTGCGGTTTCTTCATTTGACAGTTTTGACTGAATTTCAGTAATACACTTACTTACCAAACTCCAAAACCAATTAAAAACATTTGCCGACGGTTTATATCCGGCTTTAAATCCGTCGTTTTTTAGACTGTCACTCGGTTCTGTACCGCTATTCTTCCACTCGGGCAATTTATTATTAAAATTCATACAATTCCCTCCTTAAATATTCCCCAAATATCCGCCATGACCGTTGCCATCGGCAAATCCGACTCCGATATTATATTCATTTTCACTTTCAGCAAATTCAAATGTCCCTGTATATTCATACGAATATGTTACAGACAGATGAGCAGGTTTCAAGTCCTCGATAATATTCCTAATTGTGCTCTCAGGTACATCGGGTTGATGAAAAGTCACAGTAAAACTGTAATTCTTAATATCTTCGGTTATATCAACCAATACACCGTAACTCTCAATTACCGCCCGCAAATTCGCCTTTGTTGAGGTTTGCGACCCTCTCATTCTTATTTTAATAAGGCTCTTTCGTGCCTCAAGGGTATTGCCGATTTCTGATATACCCAAACTTTTTTCATATTCTCTTACGGCATCTTCATCGGCACTGTCAATAAATCTGTTTTTCATAAACATTTCTATCAACTCATACAAACGTTCAAATTCCGCATTGACGGGTGTATTTAATGCTTTTATATACCGTGACTTTTTATAGTACGACGGTAAATTCTGTCCTACATCAGCCAACGGCAACACCCCCAAGAACGGCAATTTCAGTTTCGGATATTGTGATATTTTCTGTTTTTGAATTGATTTTCAAATTTGAATAATCATCAACACCGTCTGTATTCAATATGGTTTGACCTATTTTTGCATATGACACATATCCGTTTGCAAAAGACACATCACGCAAATAACTTCTGATATTCGATTTAATACTTTCAATCGTGCTTTCGTCCACATCTGCCGAAAACGTAACATTTATACTTACTGCCGTTGCAGTGGTAACGGTCACATCTGCACCTATCGGACATTGTTCATCTATATAACTCTGTACCTTATTTATAAGCTCACTTCCGGCAAGTTGTTTTTCACTGTCAACGATTATCACTTTAACCGTTCCTGCTCCGTTCCACAACGGCAAGCATTTTGCGTCACCCACTCCGTCAACTGATTTTGCCCAAGAGATATACTGCCACTTATTTCCGCTTGTTATAGGATGCGAAACATATTCGGTAAAACGCTTTCGCAGTTCAACATCACTTTCTTTGTCACTGCCTCCTGTGGTTGAAATTTCATTTGTTACGGATATAAGTCCTTGAATCGTAACCGGAAATCTGTTTATTTTCCCTTTTTCAACATTACCTTTTACTCCGGCACTGTCACATACAACTTGTACAGTTACACTACCCTCACTCGGTATGACCGCATTTTCAGTTATATTAAATATAACATTACCTGCCGCCACCTTTTCACCGACAGACACTTTTGCTCCGACGTTACCGCTTACAGTCACACAGCCTGTTGCATAGCTTGCCTCTTTGCGTTCCAATCCAAACTCACCTACACGCATATCAAGATACTTACCCGTAGCGGTTGACGCATAAAAATAGGAGTCAAGAGATGATATAATATCATAAACATTCTCAAACTCCGTTGCCGTTGATTTTTCTATATCGTATGTATAAGTTCCCGATGACGTATCATATCTTGACGGTATCTGCAAAAGCATACGTTCAAGTATTGTATCAATAGTTTCAGCCATTATATCGCCCCCTTAACGTCATTTATATCGCCGTACACGCTGTTTACGGTAAAAGATACTGTAAGCAGTGAGCCGTCTACTTCCATATTAAAGTTATCAATACTCACTATATCTTCATTTGCGGTAAGCATTTCGGTTATCTCTCGCTTGACTTCCGAACGGATGTAGTCACGATTGTAATTCTTTCCGACAAAAGTATCTTCTATATTTATACCGTATCCTGTACCGTTATAAATTTTATATCTGCCCTTTTGCGTATTGAGTATTTTTTGCACCCAATTTTTTATACGTTCCCTGCCGACCGTCATTTTCGGACGACCGTTTATAATAATAAAATCGCCCTTTTGAAAATCAAATGCAGGTTCTGTTTTTGTGTAATCAGCCATTCTCCGTCACCCCCAACACCAAATATCTGTTATTGCCTCTGTACGGAATCATTGCAACTTCTCTGCCTTTATAAACATATCGTCCGTCAATATCCTGTTTGTATAAATCAATAAGACTTTTTATATGGTCCTTAGTCAGAATTATTTTAGAGGTGAATTGTATTTTAAGGTTCGGTAGCTCAATTATTTTACCGAATACGACAAAATCACTCGTTGCGTTTTCACGGTCCTTAAACATCTTTGCAAGTGTTTCGACTCCGTTTTTCATACTAATCTCTCCATATCAATTTTATTGTAGTGAACACCGTTTTTTATACTGTGCTGACTGCTTGTAATTACATACTTCACTCCGTCTTTTTCTATCGTACTTCCGGCTCGTGTATAGCTTGCCAATTCCTCTATTATTTCACCGGAATACGTTTCATCTTCCTTATTCAGCTCATCAAGATTTTTCTTTGCCAAATCCGCCGCATTATCTCCGTCATTCATTTTCACAACCTCTTGCAGAAAGCCGTATTTTGATATACTCTCATCGGCTTTCAAGGTAGTCATAACGTCCGTTTCAGTTATAACCTTAATACTGTTCTTCATATTCTCAATACTGCCTTTATGCTCGATATTACCCATATACTGTACCGAGTTTTTGAGTTCGGTATTGGAAGATATTCTAAACTTCGGCTTAGCCTCAATATCTCTGCACAAATATATACGCATACCGTCGGGTACAAAGTCAAAGTTATACCCACTTCCGCACTTTTCAAGAATATCCTTGATAACGTCAGATACGGGTTTATCAATATATATTTGCGTTATAAGCGTACCCAATTCGGGAATAAATACAATCGGAATGTATAAATCGTTGCATATTTTCTTAATGCAATCATCGGCACGCATAGATGTAAACTGATATGTGTCGGTGGTCTTGTTCAGATACCAACCTACATCAACGGCAGTGTATTTGTTTACATACATTGCTCCGTCGTCAACTTCGATTATTACACCTCTGAAATCTTCTTTATCTCCTCCGCTGTACCTCATAATATCACCCATTTGAGGTATGTATATATTCATATACTTCATTTCTTTAGGTTTCGGAGTGCTGAAAGACATCGTTGTTGCAAGTGTATTTTTTGTATTCGTCCACGATATATCTCCTATATGCTTTGATACGTCTGTATCGTTTACTACTACTTTCAAAGTACCGTCTAACTGCATAGGTGCTTGTTTAAAAATCGAATTGTGGATAGGTATTTTTTCGTTGGTATCCGCAAAATGATATTCTTTTTCACCCGATGTACTTCCGTTACTTCCATATGTCGGCTCTGTGTCACTTGTCCAAATTCTCACAACACGGGCAGAGCGATTAATTCCTTCCGACTCTAATGCAGATGTAAATTTTTCATTGCTTGTTACAATATTTCCGTCAACAATAAACTCCGTCATATTTGCGTCACTGCCTGTGTGATACATATGTCGGCTGTCGGTTTCGCTATCTTTCTTTTCGTCACCTTTGACTGCGTATATCACTTTACCGTCGTCAAATTCAATCTTAACAAACGTGCCGTCCGGTCCGTAATACGAACCGAGTGCCATACAAATAAAATCTTTGTACTTTCGCAATCCGCCGTTTGACGTACTGCTGTCACTGCCCCACAAGTATTTATATCCGCTTGCTTGACTGTTCGTATATGTTTGGTATGCCATATATGATTTAGTTGCGAGCGACTTTCCGATGTTCGGTATTTCTCTCTCAACCCAGTTTGCAATATAACCGTCTCCGTCTTTGGTATATCTGAGTACACAATCCCACGGATAATTTCTGTAAGGCACGTTGGTAACAATACCGAATGATGTTCCTCTTGCCTCAACGGTTGTTCCGCCGTCCGCCTGTACCAAAGCGGTATGGTCTGCTTTATTTAAAAGTACATCACCTTTTAACATACCTGCTCCGTTTGACAGATTACAGGACGATGTTACGTCTTTAAATCCACACGAAATAAAAACGTTATACATATCCCCCGTATATGTAGCACCATTATCTTTAACAGGCACTCCCGCATTTTGATATGCCGTTATAACAAAAGAAGAACAATCATAATGCGGTCCCCATCTCACGTCTTGACTGTACCAATGACTGTCGTCATTTGCAATATCTGTCGCCCATTGAACTGCATTATCAATTACACCCATATAAACCTCCTTTTCGGCATACAAAAAAGTACATCGAAATTCGATGTACTTTCTAAGCCTTATTTGAAATTTTTAATTTTTCTTTTGTTTGATTATATCACAAAAGGAAAATATTGCAACATTTTTAATCACCGAAACAACCTGCATTATCCATAATAACAAGCAAACGTATCATACTCTTTGTCAAACCGTATCCGTCCTCGCCGTCACCGTTTAGATAGCCTTTTCTTTTTACCTTTTCAATAGTCGCCTCTGCCCATGACGGCATAATGTCAACCGTATAATTTTCAAATCCGTCTGTTTTGTCAATAATAACAAGTGTACGAATAATATCCATTGTAAGACCGAGTTCGTTATCGTCTGTACCACTTATAATACCTCTGTCCATCAGCTTTTGAATAGTCGGTTTAGCCCAAGACGGCATATTATCGTCCATATAGTTATATATCATTGTGTTTTCAACACTGCTAAGCCTTTCTTCTATATTATCAATTCTCGCCATTATTTCATCATACTGCGCCACTGTCAACCCCTCCTGTACATCGTTTAAAAGATTTACTTCTCCAAGCTCGATTGAATAATTCAAATCGCCGCCTGCGCCTACACTGTAATCAAACTTATCTATTGCCGCCGCTGTATTTATATCAACATTGCAAATACCCGTGGAAGTAATGACAAGCCTTATCGGAAGTTTACGTTTACGCCAATTTTCAATCTTGTCTGCGTATTCCTGCCCTTTCATACTTCTGTCCCTTAAATACGGATAGTCGGTCATCGGTAAGAAACTGCTCCACGATACAGTTTTAAGCTCGGGATTTCCGATAATTTTTATCCAGCCGTAATTTGCCGTTTCAAAAGTTTCCGTACCTTGTGAACTCGATACGGTAAATTCGGACGGCGTGACAGGAATATGTATAACTTCTTCACTGTTGTTTATACTTAAATAGAAATCTAACATTTTGCCTCCTACATATTTGCCATACATTTTTGAATTTTAGGAACTATTACGTTTATAACGTCGTCGGCGATTTCATCGGTGGTTTTGTTGTCGGCGTTTATAACTATCTTAATTTCATTCGTTATAGTATTGCCGCCTTTGTTGCTTTCGGCTATGTATTGACTTAAATTGTTCCAAAATGTTCTAAGCGGAAGAATAGCCTCTGCTCCTGCCTCTCCGCCCATTTGGACTTTTCCGTTTGCATATCCGAACGCTGTCGGACGTGTCATAATACCGCCTTTTGCATTCCATTCAAGTCCAAGTTTCGGAATCGGTGTACTGACACCGGCTATACTTACCGTACCTTTTTGTACAATCTTAGGCGCTTTGATAATTCCTTTAATCTTACCCCAAACGTCCGATACCTTGTCGGCAATACTGCCGAATATCTCCTTGACTTTGTTCACCGCCGCACTGATTTTTTCAGTAATACCATTTTTAATGTTTTCAAAAATAGTCATTACGGTGTTTTTCACATTGCCAAACGCTTCGCTGAATTTACCTTTTACGACTTCCATCTTTTCACCGACTGCATTGACAACCTCGCCGAGCTTACCGCCTGTTAATTGATTAATTGCGTCATAGCCTGTCCTGTAGTATTCCTTGACACCCTCTATTGCCGCAAATGTAGCACCTTTCAGTCCACCGCCGTGCGCGTCATAGGCACTTTTTATGTTGTTCAGTTTTTCCGATACAACATTTTTAACACCGCCCCATAATTCTGACGTTTTTTCTTTGACTCCGTTCCACATCTCGCTTCCGATTGATTTGATACCTTCCCAAATTGACTTTATCAACTGCAAACCCAAATCAAACCAATTAACAGACTTAAATCCTTTTACGATTGCACCCGTTATTCGCGGTAAAGCCGCTATCAACTGCGGAATTGCCCGTACAAGTCCGACTGCTAAGTTTACGACCAACTGCATTCCGTTTTGTATAATTTGGGGCATCATCGAATATGACGCGCTAACAATTCCTGTTATCAGATTTACACCTGCATCTATTATTCTCGGTAAATTTGCTATCAAACCGTTAGCTAATGACGCAACAAGCTGAACGGCTCCCATAATAAGCAATGGTATGTTGTTCACTAATCCATTGACTAACCCCTCTACCAAAGTTACTGCTCCGTTCACAATTTGAGGCATAGAATTAGTTAATCCTTGCATTAAATTGCTGACTATTTTTGACGCCGCATCTAATAACTGTGGCACTACGGTTGAAATACCAGCGACCGCTACAATAATCATATTGCTCAAGCACTCTGAAAATTGCGTTGCGTTCTGTGTCAGACCATTTACCAAAGACGATATAAGCGATACGGCACTGTTTGCCAATGTAGGAGCGAGGTCATTAATTAACGGTGGAATTGTTTCGCCGATTACCGGTGCCAAACCCTCAATTAAATAGCCGACACCACTCAAAGCACCTTTAATGGCGGGTATAATATTCTGTCCGAATGTTACGGCTGTATTAATCAATGCGTCTAAACTTTGGTCAAACATATCTCCGCCTGTTGTCAGTCCCACCAACACGTTTTGAAATGCCGCTTTCAGTGACCCCCACGATCCGCTTATTGTCGTGCTTGCCTCTTTTGCGGTTGTGCCGGTAATATCCATTTGAGTTTGAATTGCGTGAATAGCCTGTGTAATATCGGCAAATGATGAAATGTCGTACCTCTGCCCCGTAAGCTTTTCTGCGTCACTGAGAAGTCGTTTCATTTCCTCTTGTGTACCGCCGTAACCTAACTTCAAGTTGTCAAGCATAGTATAATTCTGTTTTGCAAATCCTTTATACGCATTTTTTATGGACTCCATATCCGTACCCATTTTATTTGCATTATCGGACATATCAACCAATGCCAAATTTGCGTAATCCGCCGCCTTGTTTGTATCTCCGCCTAAGCTTGATATTAATGACGCTGAAAATCCCGTAACAGTATCCATATATTCATTCGCCGACATTCCGGCAGTCATATATGCCTTATTTGCATTTTCTAATACAGCATTTTGCGCACTCATCAAACTGTCATATTTTCCTTGAATATCAGAAACACTTTTACCGACACTCTGTGCATATTCCTCAACACTTCTTCCGCCTGCTCCGAACAACGTTTCTACACCGCCCGTAAGTTGTTCATAATCAGCAAATGCACCGACAGACTTTGAAACCAAAGCCGTTACGGCAGTCGCCGCGGCCGCTCCTGCCACCGCTAAACCTTTTCCGACTTTTATGGCACTGCTCCCTATATCTTTCATTACAGAAGACATCTTTGAGGCGCTGTTCGTTGCGTCTTTCATCGACTCATTCATATTTTTGACACTGCTGATTACACTTTTTATCCCTCGGGCAAATCCACTCGCATTAAGGTTCATATTCAGAACTATCGAACTTTTATTCTGCAAAACTATTCACCCCCCTACGCTATCACAAATGCACGGCATTTGCTCGCTATAATTTTGCTCCGCAAAATTATTCACCTCCCAATGCCTTCCACTTTGCGTACTCGTCATCATTTGCCTTTTTGGCACTTGCAAGGAAAAATATTTTTTCAATTTCCGGTCTTGCAAGCACCTTTTCGGGCAATATTCCTCTTTGCAGATAATGATGTATCATATAGAGTTCATCATCTGCCTCTATCAGTTTTTTACTTCTTCAACAAGTTTTACACTGTCGATATATCCCGCAAGTTTCATACACTCCATTGCAATCGGTGAGATTTCGCCGTCGTCAAAAATCTTTTCTACGATTTCTTCGGGATATGTACAGCCGTATGCCTCCTGAAGTTCTTTTGAATGTAAATCCGGTTCGGCAACACACTCATAAACAAGGTGAGCGTCACCGTCCTTTTCCATTTCCGCCGATTCTGTTGCAAGCGACTTTGTCGGTGCTTTTATAACAATCTCGCCACCAAGGCTTTTTACATAAACTCTCGCTCTTTTTACGTTTTTCTTTGCCTCAAGCACTTGCTCCTTACGCTTAATAAGTTCCGCAAGAGTAATTTTTGTATTCTTATCCATAATCTTTTACCTCCGTTTTTACGCATTCATTGTAGATGTAAGGTCATAGTCGGTAAGACCGCCGCTGAATTCTTCCTCAACTATCTTACCGTTTTCAAAATTCATAAGTGACACATCATTATACCAACAATTATCAAGTTGAATTGTTTCATAACCGCCGTTATCGGGGTCTTCAAGTCTTGCCACCAATGTATGTCTTGTATCTTTACCTTTTTTATGACCGTCGGCTATTTCTTTACCTCTTGAATATACTTTTCGTACGGTATATGAAAATTCATAGTCAACGCCCATAAGTTTTGAATCGTTCGTTGTATCGCCGGCAAAGCTTACACTCTCACGATTTGTCTTTTCCTTTGCCTCGAACTTATACACTTCATAGGCAAGACTTCCGTCAATCCAAAGTTTACCGAATGTACCGGAACAAAGTTGATTACCTCTCGGTTTAACACTTTCAGCCATTATCTATCACTCCAATCCTATTTTAAAACTCAAATCTTCAATACAATCCTGTATTGTAATATCAGCCCCCGCAAATATGATACTTCCCGTATTTGCCACTTCGACCTCACTGTCTGTCCAATCTGACACGTCATATTTTTGAGCAAGCCATTCACGTTGTGACTGAACGTCAATATAAGCTCTGCAATCCGCACCGTCATACAATACGCCCTGTGACTGCAACGACTTAAAATACTGATTAACCGCACCGATGAACAACATTTTATTTTCGTGACTGTTTACAACGTTAATATAATTTTCCTCAAACGACGCTTTTATATCATCTCTTATGAGGTCAAGACTGTCTATAATCTTGATTTTCTTCATATCCTCCGTCTTATCACCCGACAAGGTTACAAGCGAATTGACACCTCTGCCGACTTTAACCTTTTCACCGTCATTGATAAGTATAAACTTACCGCCGTCAATATCATCATCCGGAGTTGTACTTTCCGTTATGCTTTCAATCTCCGCAAGAGTTTGATACGTTGCACCCTCTGTCATAGGCAATCCCGCCAAAAGTCCTGCGATACGGCAACAGTATTCGGCAGTGGTATAAACCTTTGTACCGACTTTTATATCATCGGTTGCGAAGTTTATAATACCCTCATTATTCGCCGCATACGGAAGTACGGCTTTAAATGTCTTTTTCGCACTTCTCTGCGCGATAATCCAATCCGCAATATCTTTTTCGTTATCGGCAAGCGACGGTATTGCAAGGTAATTCCACTTTTTATTTTTTAATCGTGCAAGCGCGTCGTCATAGGTATCTTCCGCACCTATTCTCTCAACAATAACCCTTTGCGGTCCGCCGAGGAACGTCTTGCTTATGTAATCATAATTTGCGGTTGTCCAATGAGATTTTACAACTTCACTCTCATTTGTATACGAATATGATGTAATATCACCTTTGGTTGCGTCACGCAAAATCAGTGCAACAATGCCGTTTGCACTTCGTTTAATTGCCGTTTCAGCTTTGGACTGAAACACTATATTTATTTCAGGTAAACCCATTATAAATCTCCTCCTAATATCAAATCTTCTGCATTATCGTATGTACTGTCGTTTCTCACCTTAACGGTGTAATTGTATACAAGCTCCGTCACAAGTGTGTAGTTCTCCAAAGAAAAATCTATACTAAAACTTCGTATACGCATACCGTCGGACAATACAAGCGGATTGTATAAAAACAAACCTCTTAATTTTTCAGCCACATAAATAAATTCATCTTGACTTATATCTTTCGGAACATATCTTATTCGTACCGTCTGCGTTTCATCGTCCAAAAATGAATTTGTCGACTGTACGTTAAGCGGAAACATTTCAACGATAAAGCAAGGCTCTGAAAATCCTTGTTCGGTGTATGCCGTATATACCGCATAATCATCGCCAAACAGGTTATGAATAGCTTTCGTCACTGCATTTTTTATTTTTGATGTCATTTCAATACTTCCTCCATTTTCTGCATAAGTATTTTAGGTGCATCCCTTTCAACTTTCGGTACTACGGTGTTAAGATACTTTTTACCCTCAACCCACTTTTTGCCGTTTTTCTTAGGCTTGTACTTCGGGGACGTACCCTTTCCGAGCCTTGTACGGTGTCCGAACTCTACATAAGGAGCATATTCAAGTGCGGTATATATTCCGCCTTTTACCGTACTTCCGCTTACAGTTGTTCTTTCTGCCTGCCAACTCTTTTTCAGTGTACCGCCTGTCTTACCGTTCTTGTAATGTCTGGGTTTTGTTACGTTGCTGATGTATTTTAATGCCCTCTGTGAAATCGCATTCATAGCCGATACACAAGCTTTTGTGTAATCCGTTCTTTCCATTTGCTTTTGTAATTTCTCAAGCTGTGAAAAATCAATCTCATTCATTACGCATAATCCTCGAATAATTCCAGTGCAATTTCTTGGTGCGATGTATAAACCGCACTTTCACCGCTACGGCAATAGTCAGTTGTTTTTCCGTTTTGTGTAACGGTTATTTTACTGCCCGACGGTATTTCAACCTCCGGTGCAATAAAAAGTACAACCGATTGTGAAACGGTGTTGTATCCGTCATCTTTCGCCGATGAGTTTCGGCTTGAAAAAGAAAGTCGGCAAGGCTGTTCGGTTAAAACAACCTTTTCGGTAAATACTGTTTCGCCTGTTTCTTTATTCACGCTTGAAACCTTGACTCTAACCGAACACAAGCCTTTATACAATCTTTCAATAGCCTGTCTTACAATATTCATTACCACACCAACTTTCTGAAACGTGCAAGCCTTGCTTTGTAGTCTTTAAACACGCTCGACATACTGCTTGAATTACTGCCGTACGATACGGTAACATCGCCCTCTTTGATTGACGTGACATTGTCGTACTGTCCCGATGATGACGACACATCATAGCGGAACAAGTCCGCCGCCATAAGAATAACGGTATGCTTTAAATCATCGGGAATACTGTCAATATGGCAATAATTCTTGATATATTCGATTGTGCTTTCAATACACCTTTCGGCTTTTCCTCTGTCATCTTCGCTTATGCCGTACATATCCGTAAAAACAGTTATATACTCGTCCATAAGTCACCTCATCAAATCTTGTGACGCATTTCGACAATTCTAATCTGCTTAGGGTCATATACGGGTGTCCAGTTTTTTGCGTTGGCAAGTTCCGTACGCGTAGGACCTTCCGTATTTGCGACATCGGCGTCCGTAAACTTAACACCGCGTGGGTGAAGAATATACGTCTTACGATTGATAAGATAATCAACACCGCTGCCCTTTTTCTTATCTCTGTCTGTTTCTGTTGCAACAAACTTTTCCGGTGTACCGTTGCCGAGAGCAATCGCACCGTTGCCGAAAAGATATGTTGAAAATACTTGACTCGAACCAGAACCTGTTACAGGACAGCCGTCGTCAATAATAACTCTCTTACCCATATATGTACTGAACGGATTTGCCCCCGACGGCTGAATTACGTCAATAAGGTCTTGCTTTCTGAGTGCCGCCTCAACTGCACTGTGCATAACAACGGCGGTAAGTTCCGCTTTGTTGTCGCCTAAAAGCTGTTGTGCGTCAATAAAAGCACTTCCGCTCCATTTTGCACCGTTACCGCTTGCGCTTGACATATCAAGAATGTTTGACGCAAGTCTTGTTTCAGCCTCTTTAGGCGAACCGTCGGAGACTGCCGGAATTGTGCCGAAGATACCTTTAAGCACTGCGATAAGTTCCTTTTGTAAATCTCTTACCCAAAAGTCAGATACAAGGCTTGCAATCGCCGCCATAGGATCAGCTCCCGACATTGCGGCAGAAAGGTCTGTGGCACTCCACATCTTCGCACGTCTTAAAATCACCGCAACGTCTTTCTTACTGCTGATTTTATCGGCTGTAAGGTCGTCGCCCTCGATAACAGTTTCCGATTCACCTGTTAGGTCAGAGAAAAACGGCATATTCACAAGCGGACTTGCCTGTGACGCAAGCTTGTCAAACTCTGCGTCATTCTGCACTATACCGCTTTGTACAAGTGCCGATTTTTCAAGTGTCTTTTGAATAACGTACGGATTAAACAGTTCCGGTACGATAATATCTGATAATGTTGTTCCCATATTAAATTCCTCCTGTTATTCCTGCCTCTTGCATTAATACTTTTGCTTTAGCAGGATCGTTTTTATAAATTTCTCCCTGTTTGGTAAGATTGAATGTGTCCTTTGCCCAAGGATTTACGTCTGAACTTCCGCCTCCGCCTTTTGGTGTATATGCTCCTCCTTTTTCGGCAAAAAGGTGTGAGTACGTCTTATCCTCCCTAAGCGGTTTAAGAATATCGTCCACACCGACAGGCTTGCCGTCTTTGTCGAATGTAAACTTGTCAATTCCGCCTTGCTTGTAAATAAGATAATCTGTATCTGTCACACCTGCTTTTGCAAGCTGTTCCTTTAAGGCAAACGTCTTAGCGATGTTCAACGCATTTGTCTTGAGCGTTTCAATCTCTCCCTCATACTCTGTGATTTTCTTCTGCAATTCCTCATTGTCGGCATTGGATTGCTTAAGGTCATCAATGGTTTTGTTCGCCGTTTTAAGCTCTGTAACTTTGTCATTGAAAACATTTTTCGGTACTGCATACTTCGGAAATTCAGAGTTTACAGTCGACATCACTCCGTCAATATCCAACTTGCCGTCCTCAATCTTTGCCTTTTCCAATATTGCCTTTAACCATTCCATTATTATCTCTCCTTAAATTAATTTTTTATTCAGGTGCGTTCCTGTAAAAAAAGCATTGTTCTTTATTCTCTGCAACACTTGAAAAAAGAGTATAAAAAAAGCACCGTTTCATAGGTGCTAAGGCGGTAAACCTCGTATATTCACTTGTTCCACTCTCCTTTTTTGGTATCAAAAAAGCACGCCCAAAGACGTGCTTTTATATTATTGTATCAGCAAAAACTACTCGGCATATTCTTCTCGTGTTCTTCTATTTCTTTTGAAAATAGTTCCGTAAATTCGGCATGCAATCTTTTATATTCTTCTAAATCTCCTGCCTCATAAGCTTCATTAGCTTTTTTCAGCAATTCAGCTGTTTCCTTAGACGGATTCCACATCATGTCAAACACCTCTCTACATCAAACTCTTTATAACATTAATCAATAAATTTTTCAACTCATTATCATTACCGACTATTGAAAAGCACTCCGCATATAACTCTTGTATCTTGCCCTTTCCATACTTCAAACTCGCATACTCGCTAATTTGTTTTTCTATACAGTTCGGATTGCTTTCCAAGTAACTCTTTAAACATTCAGACGTTTTAGACTTAATCAAATTTATACTTTGATTATAACTCAAATTATGCTTTTTGGCAATAGAAATTACACAATTTTCAAAATATTTGTGTCCTATCTCGTGTAAATATGGTGCAAATTCTGTTTTGTTTGCAAACATTCCCATTTGTTCATTTACATACTTGATAATGTCTTTAACAGTCATATATTTACCGTTTATGTACATTATATCCGTGCGTTTGTCGTAACCCGCAATAGCAGTCGGTTCAAAATTATTCAAATCAAAATCAACTATCGCTACTTTTGGCATTTCTACCTTTCCGTCAATCGTTTTCTGTATAATACTCAAACTACGTTCGGCAAGTTTAATTGCTTTTTTATTCGCAATATTCGTATCATCAACAAACATTTCAAACTGACTGTTTGTAATCGGATTTAGTTTGATTTTCTCCGTTGTACCGTTATTCATACTTATTTCGGCTTGTTTAACTTCGGTGCCGATTTTCGGATTTCTGTCACCGCCAAATGCCTTTGACATATAATCAATGTCATCTTGTTGTGTTTCCGCATCGTCATCTTGTTTTTCATCTTCCGCAAAATATGCCGTTATTGTACCTCTGCAACGGGTATGAAACGGCGGAGCGGTTATACCTTGTTGATACTCGGAAAGTTTAAAATGCTTACCGTGCATACTTGCACATTCACTGCAAATATCACTGTCCAAATTCTCGTCAATCTCGTATTCTTCAAAGCCTGCGTCCTTTAGCGACTGCAATCTTGCGTCAACCATAATATGCGTATATTCCGTCTGATACAATGCGGCGGCACGGCTTTTTGAAACATTCATTCTTGCAGAAATATTTTTAATCATTTTATCGGGACTGTCGCCCCTTGTTATGCCCTGTACAAGATTTGTATTGAGTTCTCTTAAAAGTTTCTGCTTATCGTTCCATATCCTGTCGGAGAAATTACTTCCGTCAAGCCACTTTTCATATATCGCATTCTTTACCGTGTCACGGTCGAACTTTGCAAAATTAACAGCATAATCAACCGAATCGGCAATATGTTTATTTGTTGTATAATATGTATCACTGTATGCCTTTTTAAGTGATGTTGAAAATTTATCCTCTTGCTTTTGTTTCAAGAGTTCGACTTCTCCACGCATTTGATATTTGAGTGCCTCCAAACGGCTTACCCTTGAACGCATATACTCATTATCAAGCATTGTCGTCCACTTGCCGTCTGCGTTATCGAGTGCCTTTTCCCTAAACTCCTCAAGCGACATCTTAAAGCCTTTAAGTTCTTCACGACTTAACTGCTTTCGTGCCTCTGCCATATTGATACCGTTTTCATCAGCATACCTTGCGTAAAACGTTTCAATCTCTTTTTTTATGCCGTTTAAGGACCTTTCATACTCTTTTATAAGTTCGCGCTCTATATCATCGGCTTTCTGTGCGTGGATTTTTAAAAGCTCACTGTTCCTCTTCTTCCAATACTCGTTCATTATGTCCACCCATTATATCGTCACTGCCGTCGTTTTCTTCCGCAATTCTCTCCATTTCCTTATCTGCGTCCTCAACAAACGGATGACGTTCGATAATCGTGCGTTGAGATATAACACCAACGCTTTTTTGTGCTATATCCGCAAGTTCGGTGTCGTTTGAAACGCTTGTCCTTGTCCACGTCTGCGTGACATTTTCACAAGCGATACCGCTGTAATCGCATATCGCTTTGATGAGTTCTTCAAACCCACTCCTAAACTCCATTTCTGCCATACCGGCTTTGAGTTCAAGCAGTGAATACAAATATTTCAATGCCGTACCCGATGAATTACCGAAGTTCTGCGGATCGGGATCAATACCTTTGCCCTGTTCAAAAATACTCTTGCGTGTCATTTGGAGCATTTTCTCTCTTGCCTCAACCGGAATATCAATCGTCAAAGTCGAAAGTCCTCCGCTTGCTCCGTCCTCCGAATCAAGCTTAATAGTCTTGTACTTCTTGAGCTGTGTCAAAAACTCCGAAAGGCTCTCGCCCTCATATCCGCTTAGTACGAATATAATCTCCTGTATATCTTCAAGGTCGTTTATAAAACCGCTGTACGTTTTGTCATATGTATCAATAAGTCCTTTTATCGGTGTAAGGTCATCACGATGAAAGCCGTTATTGAAAAACGGAATAAACGGTACACGTCCGAAGTTATGACTGTACACGTTACATACAGTTCCGTTTGTTTCAACGTCATACACGTTGAACATATTATACATTTCAAGCCGTTCAAGACCGTCGCCAATCTTCTTACGGAATACACTGCATTCCTTATCAGTCCAATACTCATAAACATGATAAGTGTCACCGTTATCGTCAAGCTCTTGATATGTTCTGAAACACGCCGTAAGTTCGTGTTCCAAAGTATCGCTCCATATCGGTATAACTTGCTTGCTGTCTATAACGTCGTACTTAAATCCGTCATTATCCCAGTAGTGAATCCAACCTACACCGGCATTTGCCGCATTAATAGCAAGTCTTGAACAGATTTTTGTATATCGACTGCCGAGTATATTGCTTATTTTCTCATTCGCCGATTTATTTCCGACATCAAATAACGGCGGTGACGTAAACATATATGCGGACTTTTGGTCTACAAGCAAGCCGTGAAAATTTGACGGTATTCTGTTATCGGCATTTCTCAAAGGCTTTTCGTCCTCACTATGCTTTATGTGCAAAATATCGTTGTCGTTTAAGTAATACCTTTCCGCCGTCTGCACTCTCGATATAAAATTCTCGTGTCCGGGTATATATTTTTTTATCAGCTTTTTCACTGTTTCCAAATCCATTTTTATCACCTACTTTAAAATTGATAGTCCGCCTTTTTTCCTGTTCATCATTTCCGCAATACCCGTTGTTGCGTCGGGTGCGTCGTCGTGCTTGTTCTTGCCCTCACGCTGATATGTTGTCATAGCCTTGTAGTATTCCGGAAAGCGTATATGCCAGTCGCAAGGAAAATATATATGCTCCATTACCCAAGTACTGTTGGATAATATTCGTGCCTCTTTGTTATTGCTTTGGTGAAACCATTTCACCGTTGTAAAATTACTGCCGTACTTTTCGGCAAGGATTTCACGCACACGTCTTGCGAACGAACGTCCGCCGTTATTGCTTTCAATCTTTACAAGATTTACGTTGTTCTCATACAATCTGCGTGCCGTTTCACCCTCTGTTACCTCCATAGGCTCATCGGTATAATACACGTCTATGACGTACACTTCTTTTCCGTATATCCCATATATTATGTTGCAGAGATAGTCCGCACCTGTATCGGCGGTGTCACAATATGCCTTTATCTGCGTAACAGGCGGTAAGGTATCGTATGTTTTAAGTGTTGTGTAAAGCTTACCTTGTAAATCAATCGGCTCTTGCTGATAGTTCGCACTTGCTATATCCGCACCCATTGCCTTTATCTTTAAATCATAACTGTATCGTGAGAGTATCTCATCACAAAGCATACTGCCGTCATCACATACGGCTTTCATCGTTATTACTCTGTGAGATATATCGTTGTCACTGAAATACTCAATCGCACGTCCCGCAAGGTCGCCCGACGCCCAACGTGTCATTATAATAATTATCTTGCCTTTTTCTTCAAGTCGTGAAAGCATTGTGTTCGTAAACCATTCCCAATGCTTTTCTTTCACTGTTTCGTTGTATGCTTCTTCCGCATTTTTGATAAGGTCGTCGATAATTAATAAACTTGCTCCGAAACCTGTTGCCGTACCCGACGGCGATGTTGCAAGATAGTTGTTGTAACCGCCCTCCAAGCTCCATAGATTCATTGCCCCGTCGCCTTGCTTTATTCTGACGTTCGGGAATATGTCACTGTACACAATCTTTTCTTCATCGGCTTTTTCTTCCTGTATCGCATTTCTGACCGTCTTTGAAAACGTGGTCGACAGTGTTTCGTTGTATGAACCGGTCATTATCTTCTCACTTTGATTTCTGCCGAGTACCCACTCAACAAACATTGATGCCGTACGACTCTTGCCATGTCGTGGCGGTAAGTTTATAATCAGTGCGTCTTCGTCACTTTCGTAAAACGATTGCATTTCGTTGCATAGTCTGACAAGAAATTTTCTGTCTTTTTTGTAAAATGACGGTGCAGATAAATGGCAAAAATAAAAGAACTCACGTCTTGCAAGTTCTTTCTTCGCCTCAAGCATTATTAAGTTTTTATCCATCACCTATCAACTTCCTTAATTCGTCAATCGTAAGATTTGCCATAGGATTGTTTATGTCCATTGTGCCACTGTGCGTTATTTCCTGTTTCGGTGAAAATTCATCTTTGCATTTGCGTTCAAGATACCATAACGACAAATTAATATCACCTTTTTTTATCCCGTGTGCAACGTTTAATTTCGACTTCATTTTGATATTGTCTTTAAGTAGCTCTTTTCGCTCCGAAAACTCCTTGTGTTTCTTGCAGTAATTGTATAACGTGCTTACCGCTATATCCGCATAAATACAAGCCTCTCGGTCACTTAACCCCATTAAAAATCCCTCTTCGAGTTTTTGGACTGTCTCTTTCGTAATCTTTTTCGGTCTTGCCATGAATTTCACCTCCTGTTTTTGGGTATAGAAAAAGCTCATTCTATCGAATAGAACAAGCTTTCTTTGCATTTATTATTATTTTTACTTTTCTACGTCTTTTTTCTCTTTCCAAGATTTCTAATCTTAATCTGTATTGCTTATTCTTATAACAATGGTATATATTAAATATTACTGCTAAAATTAATACGGTAAGAGCTCCTCCTATTACAATACCTATTGCCTTTCTAAATTGTTCTATTTGCAAAAGAGAAAAATACCCACCAAAAACCACACTGACTAAGCCGTATATAACAGAATTATAAGAACTTAAATCTACAAGTTGTTCTTTTAAGTTAAACTCTTCGTTCTCTAATTGCTTTTTATCATAGTATCTGTATTTAATTTTATACTTTTGTCTAAACTTAGTATACTTTTTTGTGCTCCACCACATTTTCTTTATCCTCCGTAAAAATTGTATTTGTGTATATAATTCGACAATATCACACAAAATTCCTTTTTTAGAAGAATAATTTTTTTTAATATCTCCATTCCCACCAATCACACGAGATATTCACCCATCATCTCACGATGATACACCGCTTATGTTACTAATTCCACGATACACTATATCACAGATGCAATATAACATTCTATAACATCTTTAATTAAATTCAAAGCCTTGCCGTGCAAACGGCATATTTGCATATAGCTGTAATTCATTTTACAAGCAATCATTTCCCACGTTTGAAAATTGAGATAACGCAGAATTAATATAGTTCGAAGTGTTGCGTCGTCGAGTTTATTCACATTTTCCAAAATCTCTTTTTTAATCTCGTACAGTCTGTCAATGCGTTTATCTATCGCCTCGGAATAAGCGGCATAGCTTACGAACTTATTCTCCGAAGTATTCACGTTTGACGTCTGCACCTTTTCACTGCCCGAATTAGCCACAGTGCTTGTTGCGTTTGTCAACGCTCTCTCCTGCTCCGAAATCAGTGCGTTAATCTCCTCGTCCGTCTTTCTCGCTCTCGAAAGCCATTCTTTACATTCTTTAATCGTCAAATCAATTCCCCCTTATACACCGTATTTTTCTTTCAAACTTTCAAGCAATTCGTCTTGTACCTCGCGTTTACCCTGCAAACTGTCAAGCACACGTTTATCGACTGTTCCGTCGGTCACAAGGTGATGGATTATCACAGAATTTTTCTGTCCCTGTCTATACAATCTTGCATTTGCCTGCTGATACAGTTCCAAGCTCCACGTCAGACCGAACCAAACTATTATATTACCGCCTGTTTGAAGATTGAGTCCATGTCCCGCACCTGCGGGGTGAGCCAGTAAAAGCGGTATTTTTCCGTCATTCCAATCCCTTATATCATCAGCACTTTCAAGCTTTTTTGCACCCTTGAACTTTCTAAGTATTCTCTCGCAGTCGTGGCGATAGCTGTAAAAGCACAAAATCGGCTGACCTTGTGAGGTATCGACTATTTCCGCCAACGCCTCAAGTTTTTTATCGCTCGTCACCTTATAACTTCCGTCGTCCAAATACATTGCACCGTTTGAAAACTGCAAAAGTTTATTCGTAAGTGCGGCGGCGGTTGCGGCGGTAACTTGTCCGTTTATGAACTCCAAATACTGTTCCTTTTCAAATTCTTCGTACAGTTTCAGCTCCTTATCTGACAGCTTTATATGCTGAACGGTATCAATCCTTTCAGGCATTTCAAGCCAATCCTCTGCCGACATACTGACGCATATATCCGAAATTTTATCATATATCGCCTTTTCGGACTCCTCTTTCGGCTTGTAACTGAAAATCGTGGTCTGATTACGTTTATCGGGAAGAAAATATCTCTCCCTGTAACCGCTTACCGTTCTGCCGAGTCTTTCGCCGCTGTCAAGCAAATATATCTGACTCCATAAATCAATAAGTCCGTTCGGTGCAGGTGTGCCTGTAAGTCCGACTACTCTTTTAGACAGTGTTATGTATTTTTTCAGTGCCTTAAATCTCTGCGACTTTGAACTCTTAAAGCTCGACAGCTCATCAATAACCACCATATCAAAGTCCCACGCATTGCCTATGCTCGACAATTCGTTTGTGAGCCACGCAACATTTTCACGATTTATAATATAAATATCTGCGTCCTTTAAAAGTGCGTTACGTCTTTGACTCGGAGTGCCGAGAATTTTCGATATTCTCAAATGCCTTAAGTGGTCCCACTTTTCACACTCTCTACTCCAAGTATCTTCCGCCACTCTAAGCGGTGCTATGACAAGCACTTTTTCGATTTCGTAACAGTTATAAATCAATTCGTCAATCGCCGTAAGCGTTACAACCGTTTTACCAAGTCCCATATCAAGGAACAATCCGACACGCGGTGTAGAAATAATTTTGTCCAACGCAATCTGCTGGTACCTATGCGGTCTAAAATTCAAAATTCTCACCCCTTAACAATTTGTCAACTTTATCCTTTGTATCAATCACATAAACGTGAAAACCGAGTTTTTCAAAAAGTCTGTGTACGGAAGTCTGCAATCTTCTCGGTTTACCGCTCGGTCTTTTCAGTTCCACGAAATACAACGCACCTTTCGGAATCATAACAATCCTATCCGGCACACCTGCCATACTCGGCGACACAAATTTTAATGCCAAACCTCCCATTTGCTTAACTTGCCTTACTAAATATTTTTCAATGTCCTTTTCTATCATTTTTCACCTGTTCTTTCTGCGGTAACTCTAAAACAGTTTTCATATACTTATACGCGTATATACGCGTTATGTGTGTATATATCTATTTGTAGTATATATATGTATATAATATATAGAATTAAAGTTACCTTTGTTATATATCGCTTTAACCTTTATCTTTACTGCATTTTAGGTATAACTTTCAACTGTTACATAAGTTTACCAACGTTACATTTAATGTTACATAACCGTTAGAAAGTTATACCCTTATGTTATACGTTATTTCCTCGCCATTTTAAAGCCTCTTTGCACTCCGTAATCCTTGTTAAATTTAATAACCTTGTCGTATTTTTCCCAATCGTCAAATGATGAAATGATACTGTTAATTTCTATCGAATCCCTACGTTGAATTTGCCTAAAATCGCCGTTAAAGAGTTCGCACCATATTTCAAGTGCACACACTCTGTCACGTTCGACAAGTTTTTCTTCTGGCACACTCACAATCTCCGACCAATAATCACGACGCTTTGATAAGTCCCAACTATTCCAATCCGACGGAACACGTTTATCAAGGAAATCACGGATCAGTCCCTCTTTAACCGACACTTCCCTATGATCTGACTGCACTTGTTTCGCAAGCTGTTCCGTTTCCTTTGACAAATAAAGCGGTTCATTCTGCGTATAACGCACTTTTGCCTCCGCCCAAATTTGATTTATTTCCTCATCGGTCAAATCGGTAAACACGCTCTTTTTTATCGGCACAATCTCCGTATCAACGGGCCAAAATCTTCTGTTACCGGTACGGTCACGAAGATAATCGCTGTTATTGCTCGTACCGAAAAATACACATCTTCGCGGGTGTTCCTGTACAATTCTGCCGTATGCCGCGCGGTATCTGTCCGACGTCTGCGACAGTATCTGTTTAACACTGCCGACTTCCGACTTATTAAGTGCCTCAAGTTCGCTTATCTCTACAATCCATTTACCCTGTATAACCTCGCACAATTCCTTACCCTCGAACGTCTTTATGCCGTCCGTAAACCACCTGTCAAAGCCGACTTTGCGAAGTATCGTACTCTTGCCTATGCCCTGCCTGCCCGACAGAATAAGCATATTATCGAATTTACTTCCCGGCTCATACGCTCTTGCGACCGCTCCGACGAACATTTTACGCGTCACTTCTCTTGTATATTCGTTATCCGCCGCACCGAGATAATCGACAAACAATGTGTCAAGTCGTTCCGTATTATCCCACGCAAGACCGTCCAAATACTCAACAATCGGATCATACGCAACGCGTCTGTAAAACACTGACAACGCACGAAAAACCTTATCGTTACCCATTTTAATGCCGTACACATATTCAAGATACCACTGCAATCCGTCCGTATCGGAATCCTGCCAAACGCGTTTTTCCGGTGCGTCCTTGTCCCAAGGCATAATGCCGTCAATCTCTGCATAGCCTGTAAAATCGTTCATTTTGATTTTGCCTTTTAAATGCGAATCGTTCTCAATTATAAGAATAATATTGTTAAGCGTCTTTTCGTAAGCGCCTGTATTTTCGTTTTTCTCCAACTTTAACGCCCACTGCATATCGTCCGTTTCTTCGCTTTCGATACCGCCGAAATCTTCCGCCGCTTTCTTTTGACGTTCCTTAAACATAAGCATTGAAACATCACTGTCACCGTCTATAAGCTTGCACATTGCCGAATATGACGGCAGTTTCGATACAGGTGTACCGTCCTTTGCGTCTGCGTCCGTATCGCTGAATTTATGAATACGAACAAGGTCAAAACTGTTGCACAACTTACCGCTTGCAGGGTCTGTTGCGTGATTTGAATACGCAAATTTGCCGTTCTCATACACTACAAGTCCGCTTGAACTCGAGCCGTCCCTGTATGTGTATCTGTCGCCTACGGCACATTTTTCATACACGTCGGGAAGATATTTTTCTATGCACGAATGTATATCGTACGTTCTGCAAAACGCACCGATAACACCTTTTTTAAGCGTTGGATCCTCTTGTTTTCTTACCTGTCTGTCCAACGCCTTTGTTGTTCTTGACGAAACGTACCAACTCGATACGTCGTGCCAATCTTCATATTTTGCAAGCACCCTGTCAACGTCAAGCGGTTTATTTTCCTCGTGTTCAAACACATACTCGCCGTCAATGCTCGTACTCGGCCAATACATTAAACGGTGCGGCTGATACGTTGTGTCGTCAAACATATCTATACCAATATCATACGCCACCATTCTTGCAACCGCTTCGTATTCATCAGGCGTACAAGGTCTTGACAGAAGTATCACCAAACGAAATCTCGGTTTTTCGGCACTGTGTTTATGCGTTGAATAAATGCAATATGTAAAGTCGTAAAACATTGAAATATTATCGCAAAAATCACTGTCGGCAAAGTCTGCGTCAAGCGTAAGCAAAATTCTGTTTTCGATACTTCCCGACTGTCGCTTGCCGTTTTTCACCTTACCGCCCACAAAACCGCCGACGTCCTTTATATCATCCTGTTGTGACTTCGGCATATTTGCAAATTCACCTTGCGTTTCGCTCGTCCTTGTTGTCGTTTTCAGCCTTTCGACAAAATCTCCCCACGACATTTTTGTATTTTTCCATAGTTTTGATTTTCTGCTTTGTCCCGTAGCAATTACTAAATCCAATTTATAACACCCCCTAATCTTTCATATAAAAATTACATTCGTATCCGTCCGCATTAAGCGGAAGTCCTTTCGCCCATTCAATCGGCTCACACATTATCGCCGCCAACTCCTCTGCACTCGACACGCCTTTCGGAACGTCAACTATAACCTCATCGTGAACGTGGAAATTAATCTTAAAACCTCTGTCCTCAAGCCGAATTATGCTTTCAGCCAAGCAATCCCTCGCAAACGCCTGTACTATGTTTTCAACAAGCTTACCGCCCCATGTTTCAAGTCTGCTCCAAGTTTTTGTTGTCTGATTCATACCCATATATGTAACGGCTTTTTTTCCAAATCTGTTTACTTCGATTTTCGGTTTAACGTAAGCGATTTTTCTTCCCGACGGCAGACCGATAAAAAGAATATTCGACTGTTTGTAAAAAGAAATATCGTGTCTAATCTTGCCCGGATAACCCTCAACCGCCTTAATCGCCGCATTCTCGACCGTTCGCCAAAATGCCGTTATGGCAGGATTTGAACTCCGCCACTTATCCACGATACCTTGAAGTTCTTCTTCGTCAATACCCATTTTCAAAGCACCCATACTCACCATAGCTCCGACACTTCCGCCGTAACCGAGTGCAAGTTCGGCAATCTTGCCTTTTTGACGTAGCGGATCGCCTTTGTGAATACTTTCAATCGGAACATGGAACATCTGACTTGCCGATGCCTCGTATATTTTTCCGTGAGTTTTAAATACTTCAAGTCGCCACTGCTCGCCTGCAAGATATGCAATAACTCTTGCCTCAATCGCCGAAAAGTCCGCTACTATAAATCGCCTGTCCTCACTCGGTACAAGTGCTGTTCGTATAAGCTCCGACAGCGTTTGCGGAACGTTTTCATAAAGCATTTCAAACAGTTCAAAATCGCCGTTTTCCACACATTCTCTTGCGTAATCAATATCTTTCAAATGGTTTTGCGGTAGGTTTTGCACCTGTACAATTCTTCCTGCCCAACGTCCTGTACGGTTTGCGCCGTAAAACTGCAAGAGTCCTCTTATTCGTCCGTCATCGCAGACGCTCCGCTCCATTGCCTCGTACTTTGTTACAGACGTTTTCGCCATCATTGAACGCAGATATATCACTCTTTTCGCCTTTAGTGATATGCTTTCATCAGCTATAAGCTCCTTTAATTTTTCCTTGTTTAAGCTGTCAATTTTCTGCCCTGTTTCTTCTTCAAGCCACGCCTTTAGTTGCACAACCGATTTCGGATTTTCAAGTCCCGTTATTTTTTGTGCCTCATCATAGCACCTGTCGCTGTATTCCGTATTGAATTTGATTGCGTTTTCAACAAAGTTTCGGTCAACTCTTACACCTCTGTCGTTAATTCGTTGGTCATACGTCCACAGTTTTTGTTCACTGTCGCATATCGGAAATTGAGCGAGTTTCTTTTTTATCGCACGTTCCACTTCAACGTCCTGTATGCAGTATTCTTTGAATACCTCCCACTTGTCGGGTGCGTGCGTTGGTAAATTCCTTGTACGTCCGCCGTTCGTCTTTGTCGGCTTACACGGTTTTGAGAAGTAATCAATCAATGCTTTTCCGCGTTTGTCCTTTTGCTCCTCCAAACCGAGCGCAACCGCCACAGCCGAAAGCGAAAGCGGAAGTCCGAGTTCAGACGCTTGTACCGCACTGCACCGCCACTGATTTACGGGCAAATCGATATTAAAATACTTACCGATACACGTTCTTTCAAAGTTCGCGTTATACGCCGTTTTCAATACATCTCCATCCGTCAGTGCGTCCATTACTTCTTTCGGCAATGCCTCACCTTGTGCAAGGTCGATTATTTTTACTTCTTCATCATCAAACGCATACGCAAATAACAAGATTTTAAAATCGGGGGCATTCGCATAAGCATATACCCCCGATTTAGTTAAATCAACACTTCCGTATGTTTCAATGTCGATACTGAGTGATTTCATTTTGTCACCTTTTAATTAAGAAAATCGTCGTCATCGTCATACAGTCCCGCAAAGTCGTCCTCAGCAGTGTTTCGTCCGCCTAAAGGCTCTCCGTCCCTTGTTTTCATCAAATTATTAAGACCGCACGCAATACCTTTATTGCCGTTGGAGTTAAAGGCGTAAAACGAAATTGACGCATGACCGTAACAACCGCTGTAAAATTCCGTCTTGTCGATTATCGGCTGACGTGACTTGTCCACAATACCCGGTGCGGTTTTGCAGTTTGCGTTGACAAAATAGCTGTTTGCATAGTTTTCGTCGTCCTCTCTGTCAGTATCACCGTCACGCAACGGCAACTTTAAATTTGCGGGAATTTTACCGCCGAACTTCGCAATGCCCTCTTGCTTTGCCGCCTCGATTGCGTTGTTTATAGCCTTGATTGTCTTTGTGTCGCTTTTCGGAATGATGATACTTACCGAATACTTTTCGTCACCGCCGTTGATTGATGACGGCTCCCAAACGTGTGCATAACTGAATCTTACTTCCCCTGTGATTACCTGTGTCTTTCTTTTTTCCATTGTTCTTTCTCCTTTACTTTATATCTTTAAAATCTTCCGCCGCTTTCTCTGCCGAGTTCCATTCGGGACGTTTGTCCTCTGAACGTACAAGCGTCGGCTTTCCCTGCGGTTTTATTACATATTCTCCGAGCAATTCATTAAATCTTGCTCTGCCTAAAAGTGCTCCCATTTGGGTGATGTTGAGTATTTCTTTCTTATATATACTCTTTTCGTCATAACCGGCTTTAATTAATACGTCGGCAATTTTGCTGTCGTCCTCCGCATACTTGCGGTTACTTCTTCCCTCAACCACTTTAAATCCCGGATACTTAACGCCGTTATTAAGTGCCTGTTCCAAAGCATAGTCCTTTACGAGTTTCGACCACTTCGCAAGGTTTTCCGCTTGGTCTATTACCTCCGCAATTTCATCTTCGGTAAGTTCCAAAGGCGGTTTGAAAACCATTGCCGCAAGCCTGTTTTTCTCCTCCGCATACGCACGGCATACGGCTCTTGCTTTGCAAAATCCGTCATCACAATGTCGCCCTGCTATACAGTCACCGTCACCGCTGTTCGCAAGTACGGCTTTAGGCTTTAAATCTTCGCCCCACTTAATGAGTTCGTCGCGTGTAAGCGTTTCCGTATCAATGTTATCAAGTCGTGGTTGGAATATCGTTAAATTGACCTTATGTATGTCGTATAGGTAGTCGTATTCGCTCAATGCTCCTAAGCCATATATCCGCAGTTGACTGTTCTTGTCTGCCGATACTTTGACACCTTGTCCGTATTTTAGGTCTATTATCTCGATTATTCCACCGCCGATAATAACGGTGTCGCCTGTACCGAATCCGTCGGGTACCCATTCCGAAAAATCTAAACGGCGTTCAAGATGTATTTGTGCGTCCTTGCATTGACTTTTAATCGCATTGTATCGCTCCAATACAAAATCACGATAACTGTCCGTGTATTCTTCCATATCTTCTGTTATGTCAAGCGAACGTATCATCTTATGATACTGCACGCGTGTTATGTGGTTTAAAGCTAATTTCAGCTTTGCCTCACCCAATGAATGTGCGGTAGTTCCCTCTTTTGCATATTCACTGCTTTCGTCGGGGAATTTACTTTCCATTGCGATTGACGCAGGGCAGTTTATCCACTTCTTTGACCCCGACGCTGAAAGTTTTGCGTGTTCTTCCGGCATTACTTCACATCTCCTATTCTCGTCATCGCCTCTGTGTATCGCTCAGGCGGTATTTCCGTTACTTTGTCGTAACCCATTTCTTGAAGCAGTCCCTTGGCCTTATCTCTGCCCTGCGACTTCGCATATTCACCGAATGCCTTGCGTACTTCCTCTATTGTGTATTCCACTTCGGCGGTATTATCCTCTGTCGGCGTATCGTCTGACGTCTGTTCCTCTCTTACAACGTTCTCCGATTTCTCAACTTCCGCCTTTGTCATCTCCGCAGGTCCCGTCTTTTTGTTGAGTACCGAACATAATCCGTACATTCGGTCGAATACTTCCTTGTTACCCTCAAAATCTTTCTGTTCAAGCCTAATTACAATTTGCATTGATTTTTATTCCTTTCTGTGATATAATGTTTGTATAGATTAATAATCTATGTACTTTTGTTATTTGACCGTTATTGAGTTGCCGCTCTGACGGTCATTTTTATTGCGACTAAGTATCATCGCATTTACGAAAACACCTACCAAATGCTTTTCATTCGGTGTTAAATCGTTATACATTTTCAGTATTTTCTTCTCATCTGCCACTCTTCTCACCTCCTAATTCTGATATTTTATAGGTTGTCTGTATGCTAAAACTATTCCCCAAGATAATCCGTAACTGTACGGATACTGCAATACCTCTTTGAATAGGTCATACCACGCTTTTTCCTTTTCGTATGCGTCGGCTTCTTCTTCCGTAAGTCCATCGCGTTCATCGTCGCATACTGCGTCATCATCATCTATGCACGCCCAATCATCATCAATACAGGCGAAGTCGTCATCACGACAAGCAAAGTCATCGTCTATGCACGCCCAATCGTCAAATTCGTATTTTGTCATAGCCGTTTAATTATCTCCACTGATAATCTTTGCGACACTCATTTCAAGCGGGTGCTTTGACTTGATACGATTTGTTATGCCGTATCCTTTTGCTATGTATGACTTAACCGACTTGTTATCGTCGGCATTTAAAACCACTACATCATCTCTGCCCGTCATTACTACATATTTGTTCATTTGAAAATATTCCTTTCACTATATAATTTTGATTAGGGTGTCCCTTGCATTCTTTGGCGAATGCGTTAATCATCGGAAATACTTCTCTGTGGAAATATTCTTCCGTTTTCTCATTCTCTGTTTTTGGTTTTCTTTTTAGCATTTTTTATGTCCCTTTCTGCCAATTTCCAACTTATGATTAGTCCCACACCAAAACTAATCAGTGCAATTCCTATTGTGTTCATTTGTTTACCTCATTTCTCTTACCTCACAGGCACACAGGAACTGTCCGCAAAAGGATTAAAACTCTTAGGGAAAGTCTGACTATTTTACGGATAACACGCGGACAGCCCTTGTCTACCTGTGAGATTTGATTTGTTATGCCGATAAACCTAATTTTTTAAGTTTATCTCTGCGTTTTTCAAGCTCTGCAACATCAATGCCCCACACTTCATATGCCACTTCGGTATTGATTGTATATAGCTGTGATGTCTTGACATTTTGCTTTATCTGTTCTTCCTGTACGGCTTTCTTGTACTTTGTCAGCGCCGCAGAACCCAAACCGCCGAACAGCTCCTTGATTTCCTTGTTGCCGATTTCTGGGTATCGGTAATATATGTACAATGCCGTATCAATATCAGTTATTCTCTTTACTTTCATTGTTTTTCACCTACTTTCATTCACGCTGATTGTATTTCCTTGCTATTTGTGCTATAATCACCACAGAAAGCGAGGTGATTATATATGGACTTTCGCACATTCACACATCAAGATATTAAATGCCCTAAGTTTAAAGTATTGGTACACATTACATATCATCATAAGTTGATTAATAATCAAGATAAAATAATACATATTTCGTGTCCGATAGTCGACGGAGAACACCCAAAATTCAAATGTGATGGACTTGAATTCAATTCTCCGTGCTATGTTATATCACCAACGGATTGATTTATGTACAGACACACATCATCTATCATTTTGTTGTTGATTGATGGTGGTGCAAGAAAACAGAATACTCTTAAACAGCATTGCTCGCAATTCTTATTGTTCTTCTCGCAGTGCTGTTTTAATTTTGTAAAAAATTCTTTTACTTCCACATTTCCTCACCTACTTTCTTATATCAAGCAATCTGCTCCTGTTCCATTATCGGAAGTATACCCTCGTTCTTTAACAATGCATAAATAAATAATCTGCCTTTTTGTGTCCAATATGTATTTACTTTAGAATGTTGTTTGCCGTCATTTCCGTTTACAGTGTGTGTCTTTGTGCTTGTATAGCCTTGCTCCGCATATTCTTTGTACAGTAGCCATATTTTACCTTGTTTAAATTGTATCTTGTGTTCTTTTAAGAAATTGTTTAACCATTTTGCCGACTTACCGTAATCCTTTGCTATGACAGTGACTGATAATAAATCGGGACAATTTAAAACTAAATCATAATATGACGCCTTTGGTTGAAGTTCCATAATCTGCTGTTCTTGAACTTTAACAGTGGTGTTTAGTTTCTTATTTTTCTCTCGCTCCAATTTTAATGCCGTAAACGCCTGTATAGCTAAATCGGGATTTTCCAATAGTTCTTCGGTCGCATACATTCCTGTTTTGCGTATCGCCGGTAATACATCAGCCGTAACCCAATGCTTAAACTTCTTCGCATTCGGCATTTTGCTTGATAGAATAAGGCTGTAAAGACCTGATTCATTAATCATTGTCAAATCTTGTTTTCCTCCAAGGGTGTCACATTTCGTTACCCCCTTATCTTCTTCATCAATATGGTCTATAATAGCCTTTCTTGGATTGCTGTATCCGAGGATTTCCGCTACATCCTTACCGACAAACATAATCTCTCCGTTTACTGTTGTTGTTCTTACAGAGCCAAACTCTGCATTTTCAAATACCTTTAATTCTTCCATACTTCTTTTTCCTTTCTGTTTAATGACTTATAGTTGTGTGATTTCAAATCACGTAGCCGACAAAAAAATTTTTTTAGTTAAACTTGGACTTAAATTTAAAAACACTTCGGATTTAGCTATTTCACTCCCTTTAAATTCGGCTGTATTATGTATTTTATTATACAATGCCATTTCAGATATGCCTAAATAATTTGCATATTCACGTTTAGTCTTTCTGGCGCGTTTTATAGCTAATTCCAGTTCAAGCGTATCTGTCATTACAATTCACCACCTTTCCAGTGATTTTAAATCACTGTATTTATATTAACACACAAGTTCTTTTTTGTCAACACATTTTTTTGTTTTTCTAAAATTTTGTTGACAAGTAATCACGTCTGTGATAATATAAATATAAAGAAAAATTTATAATTTAGAAAGTAGGCATTAATATGAGTTTAGGTGAAAAAATAAAAAAACGAAGAGAGGAGCTCGGTTTATCTCAAGAGGACTTAGCCCTTATGCTTGGATATAAATCTCGTTCCTCTATCGCAAAGATAGAAGCTGATATAAACGACTTAACCCAATCAAAAATTGTAGCTTTTTCTGAAGCCTTATGTACTACTCCGGATTATTTAATGGGTTGGACCGATGACCCAATTAATTACGATGATCCATCGATAACAAGTGACATTCCGTTAGAAATTCTAAAAGAAGCCGATGGAAATACAGAATTGGCGTATAAGGCACATCAAGCGATGTTGAAGGATTCTAAACAAAATTCAAATAATTCTATTGAAGTAGAAAATCCTGACATACGTCAAATCGCACGTGCTGGCAAAAAAATGACACCAGAGCAAGCCAAAAATGTTAGAAAATATGCAGAGTTTATGTATCCGGAGGCATTTAAGAATGATAGATAAGCACAGACGCCATTATGTATATGATACAGTTTTTCAATTTATTATCGACAACAATTTAAAAGTTTTTCCTATTTCAGTGCAAAAACTTTGCAGCTTGCTGAACACCGAACTTGTAACTTTATCCGATATAGTACGTCATAGCAATTTACGTATAAAAGATGTTTTTGATATTTGGGGAAATGAAGACGGTTGTGTCATGGCTTATGAACATAACGGAACATTATATCATAAAATAGCTTATAATGATAATAAACCCCTTGAGCGAATACGTTTTACAGTTTGCGAAGAATGTATGCACATTTTGCTCGGACATACAAAAAACCCCTCGTTTAATGCATTCCAACAATCATATAGCCCTCCTACTTATGCACAATACGACGAGGAAGCAAGAATAGGAGCCGGATTAATTATCTGCCCCTCTCAATTTTATTATGCACATTCAAATGAGATATCATCTACGCATTTATGTAGGATTTGTAGAATTTCAGAACCATGTGCAAACATTCGGATAAAGGTGCTTGATAAATATAAAAACGAACTTCAACAACGCCCACTATACAAGCAACTTCCTCCAATATCCGTATCTTTAACACAACTACAAAACAAAAAATTCTTTGAAATTGTAAGGGACAATTACGGAAAGGCGACATCATTTAGATTAAAAAAGTTACCAATCGCAATGTAAAAAAGTGAAACAAATTGTATTAAAAACATAATTAATTTATTAAGAATCGGCTTTTTTAATAAATTAGTAAAAAAGAGCATTGCCGAGTTATGGGTGTTCCGAAATTGTTGATTAGAGAAATGTAAGTTTATCAAGAAAGGATATTGATACTATGGACATAATAAAATATTACGGCAGTGATGAAACCAAAACAGAGTTTATCAATCACGACAGTGAGC
>ERZ773252.929-NODE-929-length-31443-cov-11.268542_pt1 | contig 31443 bp, 24 predicted proteins | sample MGYA00580517_ERZ773252 | MGnify/ENA primary metagenome ERZ773252 (study PRJEB29015, sample SAMEA2737766) | human gut metagenome | biome: human gut; feature: human-associated habitat; material: faeces | place: China | collected 2012 ...
CGCTGGAGCAGGCCGAAAAGATCGGCATGGGCACCCGCCAGTACACCCTGAAGAAGATCTGAACATAAAAATAAGCCCGACAACGTCGGGCTTATTTTTATGTCTCTTGCATTCAGGGGCAGACAGGACGCTCAATACTCGCTGGAAGCCGGGACCAGTACGTCAATGACATCGGCCAGGGCTTTCCAGTTTTCCTCGGAACAGCCGGGCAGCTCTTTGGCATCCAGACCGGCATCCTCAATGCGGCCGGTCATGCTGTCCTTGTCGGTCAGCAGGGTCTCGGCATCGGCCTTGATGAGCGGCCAGGCATCGGCAAAGCTCTGCTGGTCATCGGCGCTCAGGCTGTCGAACCACTGGGTATAGGCATCTTTGATGTCGCTGACCGGCTGGATGCTCATGTTGCAGCCATCGGCCCATTTCAGCAGGGAAGCCGCCGCGATGACGGATTTCAGCGAGCAGCCGGACACGCCGGGGCCCCAACCGAGGCAGGGGGCAAAGGCATCGTCCGGGTCAGAGAGGGAGAACAGGGAGTTCTCGCCTGCGTCCAGCGGGCCCACCTTGCCGGTATCGGCGGTCACAGTGGAAGAGGGGATGCTCTCGCTTGCAGAAGCGGAAGAGCTGGAAGCGGCAGTGCTGCCGGAAGAGGTGCTGCAGCCCGCCAGCACGCCGCACAGCAGGGCGGCGCAGACCAGCAGGGAAAGAATACGCTTGCGAATCATAGGAAAGCCTCCTTTTATCGTGTTCCGGCCCATCTGCCGGAGAAACTGCTCTGGTACATTTCTAGTATACTGTTCTGCCGGGCTGTTGTCAATCGGCGTGCGCAGGACGATTTTTCACTCCGGCTGTGCAAATTATACAAACTTTTGTCCTTTTTTTCTCAGTCGGGCGGGATTGACATTTTTTGCGCTGGCGCGTATAATCCGGCCATGGTCAAACTGGGAGAAACGGGTGAAGAACCGGGAAAAGGGGGAGAAACGGATGCAGAAATTTCTGCGGCGGCTGGAACGCTTTTCACAGTCGCTGCTGTCGCCGCTGTCTTATCTTTCGGCGGCGGGCCTGCTGCTGGTGCTGGGGGCGCTGCTCACCAGCAAGCCCTTGTGTCAGGCACTGCCGGTGCTGCAGTGGGCTCCGCTGCAGCTGGTGGGGCAGCTGCTTTACAACGGGATGATGGTGCTCATCAACAACCTCAGCGTCATTCTCTGTGTGGGGGTGGCAGCCGTGCGCGCCAAAACCGAAAAGCAGGATGCCGCCCTGCTGGCGCTGATGGCCTATCTGGTGTTCCTCACAGCCAACCACACCGCGCTGGAAGCGCTGGGACTGCTTGCCCAGCCCAACGGGATGACCGGCCTTGCGGGCACGGGCCAGACCACCATTCTGGGCATTCAGGTGGTGGACACCGGCGTGGCAAGCGGCATCGTGCTGGGCTTTGCGGCGGCGTGGCTTTTCAACCGCACCTGCGAAAAGCAGTTTTATGGCATGATCACCCAGCTCTATTCAGGTCTGCGGTGGTCGTTTTTGTGGCTGTCGGCGCTGGCGGTGGCACTGGGGCTGGGGTTCTGCTTTGTCTGCCCGCCGCTGCAACGGACGGTCAGCGCCCTCACGGGCTGGATCGCGGCTTCAGGGAACGCGGGTGTGTTCCTTTACGGCTTTCTGGAACGGCTGCTCATCCCCACCGGCCTGCATCACCTCATCTATATGCCCTTCCAGTTCTCTTCGCTGGGCGGCAGCCTGACTGTGGGTTCTGTGACCTACACAGGCGCTTACGCCGTCTGCATGACCGAGTACACCATGGGCCTGCCCCTCTCGGACGGCATCGTCTGGATGTACACCGGCTTCACCAAGACCTTTGGCTATCTGGGCATTGCGGCGGCATTCATCTTCACGGCCCGCAGGGAGAACCGTGCCCGTACCGCCGCCGCTATGATCCCGCTGGCGGTCACGGCCTCGGTGGCCTCCATCACCGAGCCCATTGATTTTCTGTTCTGCTTCGTTTCGCCCCTGCTTTGGGTGGCTCATGCGGTCATTACGGGCGGTTTTATGGTGCTGCTCAATGTCCTGCATGTCCGGGCCTTTACCTCCAACCTGCTGGGGTCGCTGGTGTTCAACCTGAGCGCCGGGGAGCAGCTGCAGAACCTGCCGCTGCTCTATCTGCTGGGCCTTGCGGAGATCCTGACCTACTTTGCCGTGTTCAGCATCCTCATCAAAGCAAAGGATCTGCCCACCCCGGGCCGGGAAGCAGCCCCTTCCACAGACCAGTCCCCGTACGCCGACCCGCAGGAGGTGTGCCGGTTCATCGCCGCGCTGGGTGGGCCGGAGAACATCGCCCAGCTGGGAAACTGCTTCACCCGCCTCCGGCTCACGGTGCGGGATGCCTCGCTGCTGGATATGGGGGCGCTGCTCTCCCTGCCCCATAAAGGTCTTGTGGTGCAGGGTACCCGGGTCCAGCTGGTCTGCGGCCTGCACGCCGCCCAGCTCCGCCATGCGCTTGAACAGCAGCTTGCCGAGATGGCCCCGGTGTGATTGCATTTTGATAAGAGAAACGGTATAATTGTGGCGAAACCTCTCAGTCGTCTGCGGCGACAGCTCCTCTAACAGGGGAGCCAAGAAAGGCCCCTGCCTCTCCTATTAGGCAACAACAACAACCGCCGCCAGTGGCGGATGAAGGGAGTTGTTGTTGGGGCAGCGGCCAACAAGGCACAAGTGCAATACTTTGCACGAAGTGAATGTTGGGAGCCGCAACCCGGACAAGTGGCATTGCGAAGCAATGACGGAGAGGTTTAGCAGCGGATAACCTGAAAATAAAGGAGAACATAAAATGCAGAATAACACCTTTTCCGTCGAAGGTCTCTTCGATTTCCTGAACGCCGGTGTCAGCGCCTTCCACTCCACGGCTGCGGCTGTGAAGCTCCTGGAGGAGAACGGCTACCAGAACTGCCCCGAGAGCGCAGCCTGGGAGCTGGTGCCCGGCGGCAGATATTACACCACCCGCAACGGCTCTGCCGTGCTGGCATGGCGGATGCCCAAGGGTGAGCTGACCGGCTGGCATGTCACCGCCAGCCACAGCGATTCTCCCACCTGGCGCATCAAGCAGCTGGATGGCGGCAAGGACACGGTCTTTGCCAAGGCGGAGACCGAGGGCTACGGCGGCATGATCATGCCCACCTGGCTGGACCGTCCCCTGAGCGTGGCGGGCCGCATTCTGGTCCGCACGGAGAACGGCATCCGGAGCCTGCTGGTCCACCCCGACCGGGCGCTGGCTGTCATCCCCAACCTCTGCATCCACTTCAGCCATGACCTGAACAACGGCATGAAGTACAACCCTCAGGTGGATCTGCAGCCCATCTTTGGTGAGGCAGGCTCCACCCTGCGGGACGCTCTGGCTGAGGAAGCCGGGGTCAAGGCTGAGGACATCGTGGACGCTGACCTGGTGCTCTGCACCCGTGAAAAGGCCGAGCGCGTGGGCCTGAAGGGCGAATACTTCATGTCCGGCCGCATCGATGACCTGGAATGCGCCTACACCACCCTGTGGGGCTTCCTGCAGGGCCGCGGCGAGGAGGAAGGCCGGGGTGATATGTGGGTCATGTTCGACAACGAGGAGGTGGGCTCCTCCAGCCGGCAGGGCGCACAGGGCACCCTGATGGCCAATGTGCTGGCCCGCATTGAGGAAAAGCTGGGGGTCACCCGGGAGCAGAGCATCCGTGCCTGCACCAACAGCCTGCTGCTGAGCGCCGACAATGGCCACGCCACCCACCCCAACCACCCCGAAAAGAGCGATCCCGCCAACGTGGCGGTCATGGGCGGCGGTGTGCTGCTGAAGTACAATGCCCGCCAGACCTACACCACCAGCGGCTTTACCGGCGCTGCCTTTGCCGAGATCTGCAAAAAGGCCGGTGTGCCGGTGCAGGTGGCCGCAAACCGCGCGGATGTTCCCGGCGGCTCCACGCTGGGCAACCTGCTGGGCCACCAGATCCTGATCCCCATGGTGGATATCGGTCTGGCACAGCTGGCCATGCATTCCGCAATGGAGACCGCCAGCTGCAAGGATGCCGAGTACATGGCAAAGGCCGTGGCCGAGTTCTATAACACGCCCATCTCCCAGCCTGTGGACGGCGAGTGGAAGCTGGGCCTGTGAGCGCTGTGACCGGGCGCTTTGCCCCCAGCCCCAGCGGGCGGCTCCATCTGGGCAATCTGGCCTGCAGCCTGCTGGCCTGGCTCAGCGCCAGAAGTCAGGGCGGGCGCATCGTTCTGCGCATTGAGGATCTGGATGCCGAGCGCTGCCCCCGCAAATATGCCGACGCACTGGAAGAGGACCTGCGCTGGCTGGGCCTTTTCTGGGATGAGGGCGGCAGCAGCGGCGGCCCCAACGGCCCCTATTACCAGAGCGAGTGCGCCGCCATCTACACCGAGAGCTATAACAAACTGGAAGCACAGGGCCTTGTTTACCCCTGTTTCTGCTCCCGTGCCCAGCTCCATGCCGCCAGCGCACCCCACACCTCCGACGGCAATGTGATCTATCCCGGCACCTGCCGGGGCCTGACGGCGGAGCAGATCGCCGAAAAGCGCAAAAAGAAAGCCCCGGCCTACCGTCTCATGGTGCCCGATGAGGACATCACCTTCACCGATGGCTGTATGGGCCCCCACACCGAGAACCTGCTCCGCGACTGCGGGGATTTCTACCTCCGCCGCGCCGATGGCGTGTTTGCCTACCAGCTGGCTGTGGTGGTGGACGATGCCCGGATGGGGGTCACGGAGGTGGTGCGGGGCGCGGACCTGCTCTCTTCCACCGCCCGGCAGCTTTATCTCTATCGTCTGCTGGGTCTGAAAGCGCCGCAGTTCGCCCACTGTCCGCTCCTGCTGGCCCCGGATGGCCGCCGCCTGTCCAAACGGGACGGTGACCAGAGCCTGGAAAATCTCCGGGCAAAGTATACGGCGGAAGAGATCGTGGGCAGGCTTGCCTTTGCCTATGGTCTCCAACCTGAACCGGCTCCCCGCACCCCGGAAAGCCTGATCCCAGACTTTTCCTGGGACAAGGTGCCAAAGCAGGACATCTGCCTGCCGGAAAATCTGTTTTAAGCGAACCCACGATCTTTGCCATGCCTGTGCAAAGATCGTGGGTTTTTCTTTACAAAAAAAACAATCTATGGTAAAATATAACTAGAGATTTTGCCGAAACAGAAAGGAGCCTGTTATGCGTAAAATGTTAAAAGCGTCGAGTTTGTTGATTTGTGCAATGCTTTTGTTCAGCGCATGTGCAAGCTCTTTGAATCTGAGACCGGGACCTTTCCGTTCGGAAATGCAGGATGTTTTCGTTCAGCAGACGACACTTGCGGTTCCGGCCAGCCATGCCGAGCATGGGGAGGATTATGTTATTGAGTGGCAGGACCCTGTGATGGAAAAGCACGTCCGGAAATGGCTTGACCGCCCGAAGGGGGATATCTATCACAGCGATGTCTGGGATTATCAGCGCGTCACGATAAATTCCGGAACCGGTGTGAAAGATCTCCTCGTCAAAGATGCACCGGACGGGGAAGATATTGGGGGAACCGTTAATGGCAATGATCAGCTGGAAGCCTGTGCGGTCAGGGTAGAGGGAACGTATGATCCGGTGGCCTCTCTGGCAGACCTGCGGCATTTTGACAGCTTGCAGGTATTGTCGGTCAATAATAGAAGGGGAGCCCCACCCATTACAGATCTGACAGGTCTGGAGGAATGCAAAAATCTGATGCTTTTGAGTGTGCCCAGTGTGGAGAGCAGCGCATTCCCGACCTTTGCAAAGCTGGATTCTGTGGTAAAGCTGGAATATGGCAGTGACGGGATCCGGGCGGATTCCAATGTCTCCGACCTTTCGGCGCTGGCGCAGATGAAGTCGCTGAAGATGCTGTGGATCACCGGCAGTGAGGTCGATCTGACCCAGCTGGCCGGAGCTGACTTGCGGGTCCTGAGACTGGACGTGACCCGGATCGGTTCGCTGGAACCGCTGAAGCAGATGGAAAATCTGAGCTTTCTGCAGCTGTGCCAAGGGCCGGAGATCGACAGCTTTGCCCCGCTGGCGGAGAGCAGTGTGCAGTATCTGAGTATGTCTCTCTCTCAGGGTGCACAGGAAGCCTACAAGGACATGGATTATACTCCCCTGACCCAGATGCCGCAGCTGATCTGGCTGGATCTGACCAATCATTCCACGTTTGATACGGAAACCTGCAAAAAACTGCTGGCAAACGATACGGCCCTGAAATATCTGAAAATTTCCTATACATCGGCGGCCAAAGATGCCGAAGAGCTGGATACAGCGCACCTGAAAGAGTTCACTGCCCCAGCTCCGTAATACCCCAAAATGCAAAAACACCCATGCCAGCACCGGCATGGGTGTTTTTCAATGCAGATTCAGAGCCGCTGGGGGACCCGGCTCTCACTGTGTTCCAGTGCGGTCATGGCCGTATCCAGCGCCATGGCCAGCAGGATGCCCAGCAATACATCAATGCAGCTGTGCTGCTTGAGCAGGACCGTGGACGCAATGATGGAAACGCAGAGCACGGCGGAGGCAGGCCGCATCCAGCGGCGGCCCGGCGTTTCAAAGATGCGGCTGCGGTAATAGGCCATCATCAGGGTGACCGAGTTGAACACATGGATGGAGGGGCAGACGTTGAGGGGCGTGTCGGTGGCATAGAGCGTCCGCACGGCCTGAGCAAAGATATCGCTGCCGTACACCCGGTAGGGCCGCAGGTCAAGCCCGGTGGGCAGGATGACATAGCAGGCCAGCGCAATGGTCATGCCCGCAAACAGGGGCAGGCAGAGCCGCCAGAAGTCGGCCCGGGGCGCTTTCCACAGCAGGTAGAACAGGGTGAACGGGATCCACAAAAACCACGCAAAGTAGGGCACGATGGCATATTTGCAAAAGGGGATCAGGTCATCCAGATGGCAGTGCACCAGAACATCGGGCACGGCAATGTGGACTTCGAGCCAGTGGAACGCCGAAAGGTAAAACAGGAGATAAAACGCCATGAACGAAACGGGATGGCGGGAAAACCAGTTGCGCATGGAACACACTTCCTTTTCTGGAATGGGGGCCGCAGCCCCGCCTAAAGTTCTTTGCAGCGTATGATTATACCGCGCAAAGACGAAGAAAACAAGACAAAAAGCTGACAAAATCGTGAACACATCCGCGCGGAATTTGGTATGCTTTGGGGAAGCGGATGCAGGGGAGAGAAGCTTCTGCCTATTGATACGAGACAGGATGCGGGTTTCCTGCACAAAAAAGGCCCTCCCCGCCAAAACTGCAATGGCGGAGAGGGCCGGATATACGGAAACTCAGATCACCTTTTGTTCCATCCACCTGCCGCGGACAAAGCGGACGAAGAAGAACAGCGAGCGCATGGCCCAATCCAGGAACATGCCCATCCAGATGAACAGCAGGCCGCAGTGGAACTTGAGCACCATCAGGTAGCAGAAGGCCACCCGGAACACCCACATGGAGACAACGCTGACCGTCATGGTAAAGGCGGCGTCTCCGGCGGCGCGCAGGATGTTGGGCAGGGTGAAGCTGGAGGGCCACAGGATCAGCGACACAGCGTTGAACCAGACCATCAGCTCCAGTGCCATGCCGTAGGCCTCCGGCGAGAGGTTGAACCAGGAGAGCGCCAGCTTGTTCAGGAAGAACAGGCCGGAAAGATTCATCACCCAGTCCCCGGCGTAGGCGGTCAGGAGCAGCAGGCGGGAATAGCGCTTGGCCTGCGCCTTTTCTCCGGCACCCAGACACTGGCCCACAACGGTCAGCGCGCCGATGCCCACGGCGGAGGCGGGCACGTTCAGGAAGCTGGAGATGTTGCCTGCCACGGCGTTTGCGGCAATGGCGGCGGTGCCCAGCGTGCTGGTCAGGCTGGAGACCGACAGCTTGCCGATCTGGAACATGCCGTTCTCGATGCCGGCGGGAATGCCGACTTTCAGGATGCGCCTGATGAGGTCGAGATCAGGCTTCAGGTCGGTGAGGTGGTCGATGCGCAGCGCACAGTCTGGCTTCTGCAGCAGGAACATCACGGTGAAGCAGGCGATCATCCGGCTCACGAGGCTGGCGGTGGCCGCACCCATCACGCCCATGCCAAACCCGTAGATCAGGATGGCGTTGCCGCCAATGTTCACCACGTTCATCACCAGGCTGGAAAGCATACTGATCTTGCTGTTGCCCTGGGCGCGGAACAGAGCCGCACCGGCGTTGTACACGCCGATAAAGGGATAGCTCAGGGCTGAGAGCAGGAAATAGGTCTCAGCGTAGCGCATCACATCCGCGTCAATGGAGCCGAAGATGCCCCGCAGGATGGCGTGCCGCCCCACTGCCACGATGACGGCGGTGACCACGCTGAGCGAGATCATAATGAACATGATCTGTGCGGCGCTGGCCTTGGCCCGTTTGGGCTCCCGGTGGCCGATGTACTGGCTGGCGACCACCGCGCCGCCGGTGGCCAGTGCGCTGAGCAGCTGGATCATCAGCACATTGAAGGAGTCCACCAGGCTCACGCCCGAAACGGCGGCTTCGCCCACCGAGGAGACCATCAGGGTGTCCGCCAGACCGATGGAGATGCTGAGGGCCTGCTCTGCCACCAGCGGCAGGAAAAGTGAGGTGAGCTGTTGACGGTTGAACAGCGGTCTTGATGTGGTCGATGCGTCTGTCATGGTGTCCTCCCTTGGCGCGTGGATTCAAACACACCCATGATAGCGCGGAATGACGTGAAAATCAAGATGTTGTATCCAACAAAACCGAAAATCAGGCAAACTCTTTGCTGGGGGTCAGGCTGGTGCCGTAATAAACAATGTAGTCGTAGGGAATCTGGGGGTTGTATGCGGCCAGATCGCCGTACTTGGCCAGAATGTCGTTCCGCAGGTTCTCCGGGGTGTAGGGCTGCCCGGCGGAAAGGGTGTCGGCGCAGACCGCGTTCCACATGCTCTCGGTAAAGGCGGCGCAGTTGAAGTAGGCCGACCAGTGGTCAGATTTGGCAAGGTTGCGGTTGACCACGTCCAGCTGGCCCTGATCCAGCGAGGTCTGGACAGCGTAGATATTCTGGTAGTAGGAATCGGCCAGATAGCGCTTGTAGTAGCCCTCCAGATTGTACCAGATGCCGGTGTGCTCCCAGCGGTTGCCGCGGGGGCTGAAGGTCATCTCGGTGTCGGGCGCGATCCGCAGGCCGCCCACCTCGATGTCGTGGTCAGAGACGTTCCGCACCGAGAGGAAGGAGTGGCCGCTGGAATTGATGGAGGCATCGCCCCGGTCCTCGGCCCGGGCGTAGATGCGCAGCAGGGCCACGGCACCCTCGGCGGGTTCTGCACCGTAGGCCTGCACGGCAGATCTATGGTCGGCCTGTTCAAAATCGTAGGGGCCGCCGGTGCTGGTGGTGAAACCGACGATGTTGCGGATCTGATCCTCAAGGGGGCTTACATCGGTGATGACACGTTGGTCCTGGGGGGCGGGCGTGGCGGCGGGAGCCTCGGCCAGTGCGGCGGTGCTGCCGGACACACACAGGGCCAGTGTCAGGCAGAGGGAAAGGGCGCGGAACAGCTTTTTCATGGGGTGACCTCCAAAGAGAAAAAATTCAGGTCAAGGATAGACGATTTTTGGGACGCTGTCAAGAAAAAGATGTCTGCCGCCTTTACCCCCGGTGCCGGATGTGTTAAAATGTAGCTGGCAGCCGTGCCCGGTGGTTTGGGGCATGGGGCCGATCGGAAGGCAAATGAATCTGACCCAGAGAGGGGAACAACCTATGCCAAAAGAAGCACACAAGGTCGTGGTCATCGGGCACCGCAACCCCGATACCGATTCCATCTGCTCCGCCATTGCCTATGCGGAGCTCAAAAACCGCACCAGTACGCTGGTCTGTGAGCCGCGCCGTGCCGGTAAAATGAATCAGGAGACCGAGTTCGTCCTGAAAAAATTCGGTGTCACGCCGCCCCGGATGTGCACCGACGTGAACCCCAAGATCCGGGACGTGGATTACCGCGAGATGCCGGGCATCCCGGGCTCCACCAGCCTGCGCCGCGCATGGAAGATTATGCGCGACCAGCAGATCGACACCCTGTCCATTACCAGCGCGGACAACGAGCTGGAGGGCATCATCACCGTGAAGGATCTTGCCACCGCCAACATGGACGTGTTCGATACCGCAGTGCTGGCCAAGAGCCGTACCTCTTATAAGAATATCCTTGAAACGCTGAACGGCACCATGGTGGTGGGCGATGCCGACGCGGTCTGCACCACCGGCCACATCAAGATCGGCACCGCCACCCCCGAGATGCTGGAAAGCAGCGTGGAAAAGGGGGATATCGTCATTCTGAGCAACCGGTACGAAAGCCAGCTCTGCGCCATTGAAAAGGAAGCCTCCCTGCTCATCATCTGCAATGGGGCCAAGGTGGGCCGCACCATCCAGCGCATTGCCGATGAGACCGGCGTTGCCATTATGACCACCCCCGAGGATACCTATGCGGCGGGCAAGCTCATCAGCCAGTGCGCACCCATCTCCTATTATATGACCCGGGACAACATCCTCAAATTCACCCTCGTCACCCCCGTGGCCGATGTGCTGCGGGTGATGGCAAAGGTGCGCCACCGCTATTTCCCCATCCTCGATGAGGACGGCAAATACTGCGGCATGGTCAGCCGCCGCAACGTCATTGCCCTGCGCAAGCGGCGCATCATTCTGGTGGACCACAACGAGGCCACCCAGGCCGTGGAGGGCTTTGATCAGGCCGAGATCCTGGAGATCATCGACCACCACCGCATCGGCAGTCTGGAGACCAGCGGCCCGGTCTACTTCCGCAACCAGCCCGTGGGCTGCACCGCCACCATCATCACCCAGATGTACGATGAAAACGGTGTGGACATCCCGCCTCAGATCGCGGGCCTGCTGCTGGCGGCTATCCTTTCGGATACGCTGGCCTTCCGCAGCCCCACCTGCACCCCCGTGGATGAAAACGCCGCCAAGCGTCTGGCCAAGATCGCAGGCGTGGACATTGAAGAGTTTTCCACCGAAATGTTCGAGGCCGGTGAAAAACTGGACGGCAAGACCCCCGAAGAGGTCTTTTTGCAGGACTTCAAGGTGTTCATGTGCGGCGATATCCGCTTTGGCGTGGCACAGGGCAGCTACATGACCCGCAAAAACCTGCAGGCCGCCCAGGCGCTGCTCCAGCCCTATCTGGAGGAGGCCCGCAACAAGCAGAACGTGGAGGACCTCTACATGCTGCTGACCGATGTGCCCAAGGAGGAGAGCGTGGTCATCTGCACCGGCCGCTACGCCGCCGAGGTGCTGAGCAACGGCTTTGAGAGCCGGCCCGCCGCCGACGGCAGCTGGACGCTGCCCGGCGTGGTCAGCCGCAAAAAGCAGTTCATCCCCGCCATGATGAGCGCCTATCAGGAGCTGTAACCCCCGATACAAAACACGAAGCCCCCGGAACCCTGCATGTTCCGGGGGCTGTTGTGTTTTGTAAGGGAGCGTCAGGCTGCGACTTTTAAGGGAGAGTTATCAGTCCAGATGGTGCCATCCAAAAGCTTTGTTACGGCCAGTGTGCCGTTCACGCTGACCCGCGCGGGGTCCAGCGCATAGAAATCGCTCTCCCGCAGGTTTTCGGGGTCTGCCGTGGGGGAGATGCCCACCACGCACACCCAGTGTCCGTAGGTGCTGCTGGTGGCGATGTGGGGGTAGTTGACCTCTTTCCAGCCGGAGCCGGAGAGATGGTATTCATAGCTTGTCACGCGGTTGGTGTGCTTGGACACGCCGCTGACGGCGGTGTTTTTCAGATGTACGATGACGGGCCGCCCGGCCTGCAGCTCTTCATACAGGCGGGAAAGGCAGTCGGAAAGGGAGCCGCTGTAAGCGTAGTACCCGGCGGCAGACCATACCGCGCCGTTCGACCACATCCCGCTGCCCGAGCAGGGCTTGCCATCCAGAATGGTGCGGGCGTAGCGCAGGGCGTACCAGCTGCACCGGCCCGAGGTCTGGTTGCCGATGGAGACGATCTGCTGGCTGTCGAAGGACAGCAGCGTGATGCCATTCACATTCTGCAATTGTGCCGCCGCAGCCTTTGGCGCGGCCAGAAAGCTCAGGCACAGCAGAACTGCTGCCATGAAAACGCGCACCGGAGCGCGCAGGGAACCATGCTGCATGGGGCAAACTCCTTTTCCTTGTTCAGGAACGGCACCCGGCGGTTCCCATTGCCTTAAGTTTAGCACCAAATCGTGGTAGAATTGTGTAAACGCCGGAAATATTTTCCGGTTTTTGCCCCGGGCACGGCAAAGGATCTTTGCGAAGATTCGTTCTGGAAAAAACAACAAAAGCAGGAGAAAATGTTTGGTGAAGCTGGCAATTGACAAAAGCGACAGTCGTTGGATAAAATAAAGCTGGAAGGGGCCCTGTTTCAAAATGGAAAGGCACCCTGCATATTATGATAAAAACACAACAAAACGACTGGAGGTCCCGACATGAAAATGCTGAAAAAACTGGCCGCTTTGATTCTGGCGGCGACCATGGTACTTGTTCTGTTCACCGCCTGCGGTGATGGCGGCGGCACCGGCACCAGAGAGCCGGAAAAAGAAAAAGCCGCGTTTGAGCTCATCGCTAAGGATAGTCGCATGGCCGCCACTGCAAAGGTCAATGATCCGCAGCTGCAGGCGGTGGCTGAGAAGCACCTGAACGAAGATCTGCAGGCACAGATCGATTTCTTTGGCGCAAAGCTCTTTGGCAAGGTTCATGTGGAAGGCAAGGAGGAAGAGTATCTGACTGTCACTGTGACGGCAAAATATGATTACGGGTCTTTCTTGACGAAAATCCTGAAGGCAGTTGAGAGTGAGATCAATAGAGAGGTCGGCACCAACGTCAACGTGAATGGCAGTGGCAGCTGGACTAAGCTGGGTGTCGTGGTCAAGAGTGACAATAGCCATAGCTACATGGCAGTGGCATTCCGAATCCATAACCCCAAATACAACAAGTAAATTAAATCAGTTTTCCCCGGAGCGTGGCTGAAAGGCCGCCCTCCGGGGCTTTTTGTATTTGTGGCAAAATCCTTCTGATTGTGGTACAATAAAAGATAGATTTTGTCGAAAGAAAGGAATCTTTGGATGCAGCTGTTTGAACTGGTCAGCCCGCGGCTGTTCCGCCCGCTGGCGGGGCCCAATCGGGCGTTTTATGCGGAGCTGCTGCTCCTGCTGTGGGAGGAGTGCCGCCACACGGCGGATTACTCCATCTCCCGGGCAGAAGCGGTGAGCCGGGCCGAGGATTACTTTGCGGCACTGGCAAAGCCGCTGGCACTGGATGCCGATGACGCGGGCGACGAAGCAGAACAGCCCACCCGGGATCCCCATACCCTTGCGCTGGGCTTTCTGCTCCGCCTGCGCCGCACCGGCTGGCTGGAAGAGCAGCCCGGCAGCTATGAGGAAGAGCCTGCCCTTGCCTTTGTGCCCGAGGTGGCCCCCCTGCTGGAAGCGCTGGAGGAGATCCTGAACCCGCGCGTTGTCACCTACACCGGCAAGCTGTACAAGGCCTGGCAGCTGCTGCAGAACATCGGGGAGGAAAAGAGCCCCTATGAGAATGTTCTGCGGGAGGTGGCCTCTGATCTGGAAGCGCTGAACAAGTCCCTGCGGGCACTGAATGCGTCCATCGGGCATTATATCGACCGGCTCACCCGCAACCGCACCCCGCAGGAGGTGCTGGAGCTTTTCGACCAGTACGAGGAAAAGGTGGTGGCCGCCGCTTACCACCGCTTCAAGACCAGCGATAACCTGTTCAATTACCGCGCTTATCTGGAAGAGGAGCTGGACGACTGCGAGGCAGAGCACCTGCCCCGGCTGGCGCTGGATTACGCCCGGGTGGAGCGCTGTGCCCCCGGCGAGGCAGCCCCTGCCGTGCGTGCCCTCATCCAGAAACTGCGGGATTCGCTGGAAGAGATGAGCACCCTGATGCGCCAGATCGACCAGAGCCACATCCGCTACCGCAAGCGGGCCGTGCAGCGGGCACAGTTCCTGCTGCTGAGCGACCGCTCCTCACAGGGCAGTGTCACCGCCCTGCTCCGCCGCTATGCCGAGGAGATCAAAACGCCCGATCAGCTGTTCGCGCTGGATGACGGCCCGGTGGCAAAGCGCCTGCACCTCTACCCGGCGGCGGTGTTCGGGGCAAAGCCCCTCTACCCGCCTGCCGCGCCCCGCAGCGAAACGCCGCTGGCCCCGGTGCGGCAGGCCGGGCTGGATGCGGAGCAGCTGCGCAAAGAACAGCAATTGCTGCTGGATTACGCCCGGATGGCCGTGACCGAGGAAAATGTGGGCCTGCTGGCAAAACAGGCCCTTGCCGCCCGCAGTGCGGTGGCTGCCTCTACGCTGGCGGAGGAATACCCCCGCGATTTTGCCCGCATCATCGGCCTGCACACCTACTCGCAGTCGCCGCGCCGGGCTTACGATATCACCCTTACCGGAAACTGGGTCGAACGGGGCGGCTTCCGGTTTGAAGAGTTTATTCTGACACCCCGCAGGGAGGACGCTGACCATGGCCGAACCGAATAAAATGCTGGAAGAGACCGCAAACTATCTGCTCAACCACTGCTTTGTGCTGGGCGGCGTGGAGGATCAGCGGGCAAAATACCTCTATTTGCAGGATCATCTGCCCGAGGTGCGGGCCGTGTTCGCGCCGCTGGGCTATGCGGTAACGCTTTACCCGGCTCCGCTGCAGGCGGCGGCGCTGGTCAACGAGCATGAGGGCAGCCAGGCCCGGCTCCTGAAATACGAGAGCATTCTGCTGCTGGTGCTCCGCCTGCTCTACCTGCAAAAGCGGGAGAGCCTTGCCGCCAGCGCCGATCAGGTGCTGGTCACGGTGGAAGAGGTGCAGACGGAGCTGCAGAAGATGAACCTGCCCCGGCGGCTGGACCAGCGTACGCTGGAGGAGCTGATGCGCACCCTGCGCAGGTATAATCTGGCCCGGCCGGTGGGGCGGCTGACCGGTCTGGACAGCCGCATCGAGGTGTTCCCCACCGTGCTGCTGGCCCTGCCGGACGCAGACCTTGCCGATGCCGCCGCCGAGAGCAGCCGCACCAGGGAAGAGCTGGCCCTCTACGAGCGGCCTGACGGAGATGCCAGCGGGGAGGAAGAAGAATGATCGAATTAAAGCGCCTGAAGCTTATCAACTGGCACAACTTTGAAAATGTCACCTTCGATTGTGCCCGTCTGACCTATATGATCGGTGTCAACGCGGTGGGCAAGACCACCATTCTGGATGCCATCCGCTACTGCCTGACCACCAACCGCAACTTCAATGCCCTGGGCAATAAAAAGAGCGGCCGCACCCTGCAGGGCTCTGTCCACGCCAAGCAGCGCGGCGAGAACGCCTACCGCCGCCCGGGCCGCACGGTGGCATATATCGGTGCAGAGTTCTGGGATACCGTCAAGCGGACCAGCTTCGTCATCGCTGTCCGGGTGGAATCCGAGGGCCCCATGCAGGAGCTCCACCCCGGCGACCAGACCTGGTACATCTCCGAGGACGGCATCACGCTGGAAAAGCTGCCCTTCCTTGATCCGCGCACCGGTGCCCCCAGCGCCAAGGAGGACTTCAAGCCCGCCGTGGGCCGTCTGTCCTACACCCGCAGCCCAAGCGAGGCCCGGGACCGCATCTGCCGTGCCCTGGGCATTGGCCGCGCCTCCAGCCCGCTGGGCAAAAAGTTCAACGAAGTGTTCCAGATGGGCACCAGCATGGACGAGATCCCCAACTTCCGGGAGTTCCTGTACCAGTACATCCTGCCCCAGCCTGAACTGGATCTGGAAGCGCTGCAGGGCGACCGGGTGGAGCTGGAAAACCTCCACGCCGTTCTGGCCGAGGCTCAGACCCGTGCCGCCGCGCTGGAACAGATCGTGGCATATGGCCGGGAAGCTGCTGCCAAAGAAACGGATGCCCTTGTCAACCGGGGTGCGGCCCTGCTGGCCCGCGCCGAAGCGGATGCCGGTGAGGATGCCTCCTGGCAGAGCCATCTGGATGCAGGCCGCCGCCAGCTGTCTGACCTGAACGCAAAATACGAGGCCGCCAAGAACGCCGAAGCCGAAGCCCGCCGGGCCTATCTGGCGGCCCACGGAGCGGCCGGTGACAGCGGCGCGGGCCGGGCGCTGGATGCCCTGACCGAGGAGCTGGCCCGGAAAAAGAGCGCGCTGGATGCAGCGGCCCGGACAAGGAACAGTCTGGAAGCGACGGCAGATACTATCACCGGCCTGCTGACCCAGCTGAACCGCAGCGGCTTTGCGGTGGAGAAGGAGCTCTGGCCCCAGCGTCTGACGGCGGAACATCTCCCCGCCCTGACCGAGGCCCTGGCCCGCATCGAAAAGCCGCTGGAGGAGCAATATTTTGCTGCCCGGCAGGCTTCGGCGGATCTGGCAAAAGAGCAGGAGGGCCTGCGGGCCGAGCTGAACGCCGTGTCCGGCGGCAAGTGGGTCTACCCCCACGGCGATGCCGCCACCAAAGTGCGGGATGCCGTGAACGCCGAGCTGAAAAGCCGCGGCATGACAGCGGATGCGAAGATCTTCTGTGAGCTGCTGACCGTGGCTGATGAGAGCTGGCAGGACTGTGTGGAAGCCTGCCTGGGCGACCGTCGGTTCGATATCCTTGTGCCGCCTGCCCATTATGCCGCCGCTAAGAGCGCCTTTGTGGCGCTGGGCGACCGGGTGGGGCCCATCAGCCTGCTGGATACCCCGGGCATCCGCAAGGCGGACCGCCATGCGGAGACGGCCCCCGCCGACAGCCTTGCCGCCCAGGTCACCAGCGAGAATCCGCTGGCCGCACAGTATGCGGACACCATCCTGCGCCGCATCGTCTGCTGCGACACCCCCGATACCCTGGAGCATTTCCCCGACAGCGCCACCCGGGACCTGCTGCGCCACCATCCCTTCCGGCTGGAACGCCTGCGCAGGCCCCAGCGCTATATCGGCCTGGATGCCCGCAGGGAGCGTGCCGAAGCGCTGGAAGCACAGCTTGCCGCCCAGGCCGACCGCTGCCGCGAAGCCGCCCAGACCGAAAAGACCCTGAAATCTGCCTACGACCAGTACCAGAACGTCCTGCGGGGCCATGCGCTGGAACAGCTGGCTGAACTCTGGGCCAGCCGGGCCGCGCTGGATGCCGCCCGTGCCGACTACGCCGCGCAGGAGCAGAAGCTGGCCGACTGCCGCGAGAACCCCATGCTGCAGCAGCTCTACCGCGAGGAAGAAGCCCGGGAAGCTGCGTGGGAGACCGCCCGCAAGGCCGTGGAGCAGGTGGGCGGCGATATCCGCGTCTGCGAAAAGCAGATCGCATCCTGTGAGGCGGAGCAGGGCAAGGCGGTGGAGACCGCTGCACAGAGCAGGGAGGCGGCAGAGACATTCTTTGCACAGCACCCGCTGCTGGAGCCTCTGGCACAGGAACGCAAAAAGGGCCTGATGACGGGCGGGCGCACGGCCCGTGCCGCCGCACAGACTGCCGAAAAGGCACAGACCAGGCTGGACGATACCCTGCGATCTTATCTCGCTTCCACGCTGGAACCCGCCCAGAGGGATTACAACGAGCACTATGTCTGCGATTATCCGCTGGGTCTGGCCGGGGTGGAGCAGTACCGCGCCCAGCACGAAAGCCTTGTGCGCATCGACTTGGAGCGCTACGCCGCCCGTCTGGAACAGGCACAGCGGGACTGCAAGGACCGCTTCCGCAAGGACATTTTGTTCCGCATGAAGGATGATATCTTCAACGCCCGCCGCCAGTTCCGGGAACTGAACAAGGTGATGGAGCAGCTGACCTACGGCGAGGAAGTCTACCGCTTTGAGCTGGAACCCAGCCGTGACCCCCAGCTGGCCGCCTTCTATCAGGTCATTGTGGACAAGGGCAACCAGCAGATGACCGATGGCGACTCGCTGGACAACCTTGCCGCCACCGCCGACCCCGTCTACGAGCGGCAGGTGGACGCGCTGATGGAAAAGATCATGGCTGATGTGGACGAGAACACCCGGGCCCGGCAGGAGGGCCGCACCACCTCCGGTGCCACCCTCTCGGATTATGTGGACTACCGCACCTATCTGGACTATGACATCAAGGTGACCAACACCGTCTCGGGCCAGCAGGCCTATCTTTCCCGCGTCAGCCGCGATTCCTCCGGCGGTGAGAATCAGGCTCCCTTCTATGTGGCCATCTGCGCCAGCCTGCTGCAGATCTACCAGAAGAGCGAGAACAGCATCCGCCTTGTCCTGCTGGATGAGGCCTTCAGCAAGATGACCAGTGACCGCATCCGCCCCATGATGGAGCTGTTCCGCCGCCTGCAGCTGCAGGTGCTGCTCATCTCCACCGTGGAAAAGAGCACCGCCATCCAGCCCTACTGCGACATTACCTATTCCATCGTGCGCCACGGCGATGCCAACGCCATTGCGCCGTTCTACCGGGCCGGCACCCTTGCCGATGCCCCGGAAAAGGAGACTGAATATGAATAACACCCTTGCAAACATCTGGCTCTTTGCCACCCACTGGACCAAGCTGGATGCCTTTGATACCGAGGAAGAGCTCAACGATGAACTGGAGCTGCTCCAGCGCCAGAGCCTGCCCACCAAAGTCCGTCAGGTCACGGACAAGGAAGGCAGGGAACAGTTCCTCCTTTACGTCAAACAGGCCGACCGCGATTACGCCCGCTACTGCACCGGCTGGCGGCCCGGCGGGATGATGTGATCCACCCCTGCAAAAAGGAGAATCCATGTCAAAAAAGAAAATCCAACTTTCGGATCACTTTGATTATTCACGGCTGATCCGTTTTGTGCTGCCCTGTATCGGCACCATGCTGTTCACCTCCATTTACGGCATCGTGGACGGCCTGTGTGTCTCGAACTTTGTGGGCAAAACGGCCTTTGCGGCAGTCAACCTCATCATGCCCGTGCCCATGCTGGTGGGTACCGTGGGCTTCATGCTGGGCACCGGCGGCAGCGCCATTGTGGGCATCACGCTGGGCGAGGGCGACAATGCAAAAGCTGACCGCTATTTCAGCCTGTTCATGTCAACGGCGCTGATCGCCGGCATCGTGCTGTCCGTGCTGGGGATGCTGCTGCTCCGGCCGGTGGCCCTGATGCTGGGTGCCGAAGGCGAGATGCTGGACTACGCCCTGCGTTATGGCCGGGTGCTGATGCTCAGCCTGCCCACCTTTATCCTGCAGAATATGTTCCAGAGCTTTTTTGTTACCGCCGAAAAGCCGCATCTGGGCTTTTACTTCACAGTGGGCGCGGGCTGCACCAACATGGTGCTGGATGTGCTGCTGGTGGGCATCCTGCACTGGAGCGTGGAGGGTGCCGCCATTGCCACCATGCTCAGCCAGGTGGTGGGCGGCCTGCTGCCGGTGTTCTACTTCCTCAACCGGAAAAACACCAGCCTGCTCCACCTCTGCCGCACGCAGTTTGAGGGCGGTGTGCTGCTGAATGCCTGCATCAACGGCTCCTCCGAGCTGATGACCAACCTTTCCATGTCGCTGGTGAACATCCTGTACAACTATCAGCTGCTCCGCTTTGCGGGCGAGGATGGCGTGGCCGCCTATGGTGTGATCATGTACGCGTCCTTCCTGTTCGTGGCGGTGTTTGTGGGCTACGCCGTGGGCAGCGCGCCCATCGTCAGCTACCACTATGGTGCCAATAACCGCAAAGAGGTTAACAACCTCTACCGCAAGAGCCTGAAGCTCATCGGCGTGGTTGCCGTGGGAATGACCATCGGCTCCATGTTCATCATCCCCCATGTGGCCCGCTTCTTTGTGGGCTATGATGAAAACCTGCTCATCCTGACCACCCGGGCCTTCCGGCTCTATGGCCTGAGCTTCCTCATCATGGGGTTCAACGTCTATGCGTCCTCCTTCTTCACGGCCCTGGGCGACGGTGTGACCAGTGCGCTCATCTCGTTCCTGCGCACCCTGCTGTTCCAGGTGGCGGCGGTTCTGCTGCTGCCGCTCCTGCTGGGCATTGACGGCATCTGGCTGGCCGTGACAGCCGCCGAGCTGGCCGCTCTGCTGGTCAGCATCGGCCTGTTCATCATCAGAGACCGGCAGTTCCATTACCGCAAGGCGAAATAAGGATAGTGAAGAACAAAGCAGCTTTCCGCACAGATACGGGAGGCCGCTTTGTTTTTGTCGAAACATGTGTTATACTGTTTGCGCTGCCCCTTTCCATTCTGGCAACAGATGGGAGGTGACATTATGTATAATCTCGTAACCGATTTGGTTGTAGCCGTCGCAGCAGGTGTAATTGTCCGCTACATCTGCAAGTGGCTTGACGACTGGATCTAAGGGTCAGCAAGCACAAAAGAACCCCTTCAGAGTGTCCACCTCTGAAGGGGTTCGCTTTTGGTGACATTATGAATCTCGTAACCAATCCATTGTCCACTTTCAGTATATGCGAATTTGAAAAAAAGTCAATAGCTGCATAAAAAATTTACTATTTTCTGAGCGTTGAGATGAAAGTGCCTTATTTATTAAAAGTAAACTCCACGAACTCGCAGTTTTTGATGCCTGCCGCCGCGTACTCCTCGTTGGTCATATCGTAAAAATAGGACTGCACCACCCGGGCAATGCCGTTGTGGGCCACCAGCAGGTAGGTCTTATCGGTGTCGGCCCGGAGCTCGTCCAGCAGGTTGTAGATGCGCTGGGCCAGCTGCATCATGCTCTCGCCGCCGGAGTAGCGGTCGGCAAAGTGGGTCTTGGAGATGCGGAACTCTTCGCCGTCCCGGGGCGTGCCCTCGTAGCGGCCAAAGCACTGCTCCCGGAGCCGAGGCTCACACCGGGCAGGAATGCCGGTGGCCTCCGCAATGGCCCGGGCGGTGTCGGCGGCGCGGGACAGGGGAGAGTACAGGATCTCATCGATGCGGAGGCCGCTGGCCCGGAGTTTTTCGCCCAGTTCCCGGGCCTGGGCGCGGCCTTTTTCGGTCAGGGGGCTGTCGGTCATGCCGCAGATCTTGTTTTCCACGTTCCACACGGTCTCGCCGTGGCGGGTGAAATAGACCTTGTGCGCCGCTTTGGCCAGCCTGTGATCCCGCAGGGTGACGGTGCTGCCCTCGTTGATGTCCAGCCGGGTCAGCTCGGCATCCGGGTAGGGGAGAACCCGCTGCGTGCCGTCGGCAGCCTCCAGCAGGACATCACAGAGCACGGGCTGGCCCTCGGGCAGCTCCTCGCAGCCATAAAGCTGCTCCTCAATGCGCAGAACGCGGTAGTTTTTTTCTTCCATCCTCTTCGACCTCTTTCGGGCAGATTGTTTCTTACATTATAAAACGGCAGCGGGGCCCCGTCAACGCTTGACAGCCCCGTGTGCCGCCTGATAAACTAGGCGCAAGGGATAAAAACGCCAAAAGGAGAGAAAAAGTTGAATATTACAGAACTGCGGTATCTCGTCGCCATCATGGAATGCGGATCTGTGAGTGCGGCGGCAAAGCGGCTGTATGCCGCTCAGCCCAACGTGAGCAAGGCGCTGAAAAATCTGGAAGAAGAATATCATCTCCGCATTTTTGAGCGGTCATCCACCGGCATGATCCCCACGGAGCAGGGACGGCATTTCATCGAGCAGGCCGAACGGGTGCTGCGGGAGGTGGATCGGCTGGACCAGAGCGTGCAGGAGGCGCAGGAGCGCTGCGCCGAGCTGCGGGTAATGATCCCCCACGCCACCTATGCCTCCTATGCGGCGGTGGATTATCTGGAGAAGGTGTCCTCCATAGAACGGATCCACATCCACATCCGGGAGGGCGGCTCCATGGAGGCACTGGATCATGTCCTGCGGCAGGGGTATCATCTGGCTCTGCTGCGGTACGCCGTGGAGGATGACGAGCACTATACCCATTACTGCGCCCGGCGGGGCCTGAAAATGGAACCCATTATGGATTTTGAATACAGCCTGCTGACCAACCGGGACGGCCCGCTGGCCCGGAAGGAGATCCGCGACCTGTCTGAGCTGGACAAGTATATGGAGATCCTCCACGATGATTTCCAGCTGCCCGGCGAGGAGGGCGGCGACGGTGTGCGCTGGCATGTCAACCCGGAGCGCCGTATCCATGTGTATGAGCGGTGCAGCCAGTTCTCGATCCTGCAGCGGCTGCCCACGGCCTACATGTGGGCATCGCCCATGCCCCGCAGGGCACTGGAGCAGTACCATCTGGTGCTGAAGAAGTGCCCGGCCCAGCGCCAGCAGATGCGGGATGTGCTGGTCTACCCGGACAAGGGCCGCCTGCGTCCCGAGGAGCAGGCCTTTGTGGATCTGCTCCACAAGGAAGCGGCTTCCACCGTAAAATAAAGGGGCTTTCCGGCTAAGGCACGGCAAAGGTTGCTTCTTTTGAAATTGACAAAAAAACCAATAAATGGATGCAAAACCGGGCGAAAATGAGCGCCCGGTTTTATTTTTGCTGATAAATGGTCAAAAAATAAACGGAAAAGCGGCAAAAATTCTTTGCAGCTATATCGGAAACCATATGGCCCCATGCCAGAAAGATATTTCTCCGCTGGAAAAAAGTGTGCTACCATGAGGCCAGAAAAGAGCCCCGGGTATGCGGCAGAATGGGGCCGCGGCCGGCAGGGGCAAAAAGGAGGTTTCTGGTATGATTAGTTTTCTGCTCTGTCTTGCGATCCTGGTGGGCGGATACTTCGTCTATGGCAAGATCGTGGACAATACCTTCGGCCCGGACGACCGTGAAACGCCTGCTGTGCGCATCAATGACGGCGTGGACTATGTCGTGATGCCCCAGTGGAAGCTGTTCCTCGTCCAGCTGCTGAACATTGCGGGCCTTGGCCCCATCTTTGGTGCCATGCAGGGTGCTCTGTGGGGCCCCGTGGTGTTCCTGTGGATCACCTTCGGCACCATCTTTGCCGGCGGCGTGCATGACTACTTCTCCGGCATGATGAGTGAGCGCAACGACGGTGCTTCCATCGCGGAGATCACCGGCAAATACTTAGGCCCCGTGATGCAGAACATCATGCGTGTGTTCTCTGTTGTGCTGCTGATCATGGTGGGCACCGTGTTCGCCGTCGGCCCTGCCGGTCTGATCGTTGAGCTGTGCAGCCAGAGCGGCGCATCCGGCGTGATGACCTCGCTGCTGTTCTGGCTGGTCATCATTCTGACCTACTACTTCATCGCGACCTTTATCTCCATTGATGCGGTCATCGGCAAGATCTACCCCGTGTTCGGCATCTGCCTCATCATCATGGCCATCGGTGTCATCTTTGGCATCTTCACCAACCCGGCTTATACCATCCCTGAGATCTGGGATCACTTTGGCAGCATGCACCCGTCGGGTACGCCCATCTGGAGCTTCATGTTCATCACGGTTGCCTGCGGCGCGATCTCCGGCTTCCACTCCACCCAGTCGCCTCTGATGGCCCGCTGCATGAAGAGTGAGAAGCAGGGCCACTTTGTGTTCTACGGTGCTATGGTCTGCGAGGGTGTCATTGCCCTGATCTGGGCCGCTGCAGGCTGCTCTCTGTACGAGGTCACTGATGGCCTGAACACCGGTCTGGCACAGGCACTGGCAATGGGTCAGTCCAAGGCCATCTATGATGTCTGCTCCAAGACCATGGGCGGCGTGGGCATCGCACTGGCCATGATCGGCGTGGTCGTCTGCCCCATCACCTCCGGCGATACCGCCTTCCGTTCTGCCCGCCTGACTCTGGCCGACTGGTTCAAGATCGATCAGGACAGCTACGGCAACCGCCTGAAGCTCTGCATCCCTGTGCTGGGCGTGGGCGCTTTCCTGGGCATCGGCAACGCACTGGGCTTCATCAACTACACCGTGATCTGGCGCTACTTCAGCTGGACCAACCAGACACTGGCCATGATCGTTCTGTGGGCCGCTTCCATGTACCTGTTCAAGGAGAAGAAGAACTACTGGATCACCGCAGTGCCCGCCACCTTTATGAGCGCCGTGTCCGCTACTTACTTCGTGCTGGCTCCCGAGTGCCTGGGCGGCCTGCTGAACCATAAGACTGCTGAGGGCGCTACCGTCTATAACACCGCAGTTGCTTACCCGGTGGGCATCCTCTTTGCGATCGCTATGCTGGCGCTGTTCATCTATGCAACCAAAAAGCAGACAGTGAAAAAGACTGCATAATTGACATTTCCCCCTCTTCATCCATCCCGATACCCATTCACAACCGCAAAAGCCGCCTGCCGGGCCGTCCGGCAGGCGGCTTTTGCTTGTGCAGAGAAACGACGAATTGCGGCAAAAAGAACAGGAATGCAGACAAGGTGCACAAAAATGTGCCAAAAAGTTTGGCAGGGTGCACTGAAAACGGAAAAACACCCGCTGAAACGATTTCGGCAAAGAAGTTTTGCCGAGGATACGTTAAAAAATCTTTTCCGGAATTCCCGGGAAGGACTGACTTATATAGTTTTTGATATAAGGGCCATTCTGGAAGGATATTACCAGATTTATGAAGATTGTGTTAACATAGGGCCAAGGAATGGCCGTGACGGGGCAGAATGGGGCTCCGGGCACGGACAATAAAAGGAGGTTTCTGGTATGATTAGTTTCTTACTCTGTCTGGCGCTCCTGATCATCGGCTACTTTGTCTATGGCAAGATCGTTGACAATACGTTCGGACCGGACGACCGTGAAACGCCTGCTGTGCGCATCAACGACGGCGTTGACTACGTTGTGATGCCCCAGTGGAAGCTGTTCCTCGTCCAGCTGCTGAACATTGCAGGTCTGGGACCCATTTTTGGTGCACTGCAGGGTGCTCTGTGGGGCCCCGTGGTGTTCCTGTGGATCACCTTCGGCACCATCTTTGCCGGCGGCGTGCATGACTACTTCTCCGGCATGATGAGTGAGCGCAACGACGGTGCTTCCATCGCGGAGATCACCGGCAAATACTTAGGCCCCGTGATGCAGAACATCATGCGTGTGTTCTCTGTTGTGCTGCTGATCATGGTCGGTACCGTGTTCGCAGTGGGCCCCGCAGGCCTGATCGTGACCCTGTGCAAGAACAGCGGCATGAGCGGTATGCTCACCACCACCCTGTTCTGGCTGATCATCATTCTGGTCTACTACTTCATCGCAACCTTTATCTCCATTGATGCCATCATCGGTAAGATCTACCCCGTGTTCGGCATCTGCCTGATCATCATGGCTGTGGGCGTTATCTTTGGTATCTTCACCAACCCCGCCTACACCATCCCCGAGATCTGGGCAAACTTCAGCAATATGCACCCCTCCAACACTCCCATCTGGAGCTTCATGTTCATCACCGTTGCCTGTGGTGCAATCTCCGGCTTCCACTCCACCCAGTCGCCTCTGATGGCCCGCTGCATGAAGAGTGAGAAGCAGGGCCATTTCGTGTTCTACGGTGCCATGGTCTGTGAGGGCGTTATCGCTCTGATCTGGGCCGCTGCAGGCTGCGCACTGTACACCATCACCGACGGCAAGATGGCTGGTCTGGCCGAGGCTCTGAGCGCCGGTCAGTCTGCCGCTATCTATGATGTCTGCTCCAAGACCATGGGCGGCGTTGGCATCGCACTGGCTATGATCGGTGTCGTCATCTGCCCCATCACCTCTGGTGATACCGCGTTCCGTTCCGCTCGTCTGACCCTGGCCGACTGGCTCAAGCTGGATCAGGACAGCTACGGCAACCGCCTGAAGCTCTGCGTTCCCGTTCTGGGCGTGGGTGCATTCCTGGGCATCGGCAATGCACTGGGCTTCATCAACTACACTGTGATCTGGCGTTACTTCAGCTGGACCAACCAGACGCTGGCCATGATCGTTCTGTGGGCTGCTTCCATGTACCTGTTCAAGGAGAAGAAGAACTACTGGATCACTGCAGTGCCCGCTACCTTTATGAGCGCTGTGTCCTGCACCTACTTCGTGCTGGCTCCTGAGTGCCTGGGCAAGATGATCAACACCTATGCAGACGGCAAGCTGGTGGCTTACAACACCGCAGTTGCATATCCCATCGGTATCGTCTTTGCAATTGCCATGCTGGCACTGTTCATCTATGCAACCAAGAAGAACACCGAGAAGAAAGCCGCATAACCCATTCATAGCGGCAATTTCTCAGTAAAACAAACCGGCCGCTGTCAGCTCAGCGGCCGGTTTCCTGTTTTTTGGCTAAGAGTGCGGGCTGGGCCTTGCATTTTCTTTGCCGGAGTGGGAAAATGGGTACAAACAAAAATGCAAAAGAGGGATGAACGTTATGCTCTTCAAACCTGCACAATTGGGCCTTGCCAGGCTCGACTCTGCCGAGCTGGAGGCCGACCGGAAGGCCTGCAAAAAGATCGGCCCCTGCGGCGTGGGCAAAAAAGCCCTGTATCTGAACAGCTTTTACATCGACCGCCGCTACTACCTGCCCTACACCAGCATCACCCGCGTGTTCAAGCGGGTGGCCATGAGTGCGGGCGGCTTTACCGGCAAGGGAATGTTTGCCTCCATGGCTTACCTTGTGGTGGAGTACGACGGCGGCAAACAGAAGCAGTGCAACTTCAAGGACGAGCGGGACGTGGATGCCCTGCTGGAGCTGCTGGCAAAGCAGCAGCCTCAGATCCGGCTGCTGAGCGCCGCCGGGGAACAGGCATTGCAGAAAAAGGCCGAGGAAAAGGCCGCCCGCAAGCTGCCGGAGCTGTCTGAGGATGCCAGACACACCGTGACGATCCTGCGCAGGGCGAAGGAGTATCTGGATGCAAAGCCTGAGCTTTCCAATGAGCTCAGTGCTGCCCAGCGCCGCAAGCGCGCCCAGCTCAAGAGCAAGCCGGTCTATCGCTATGTGGCCCTTGCCATCTTCCTGTTCGGCACGGCCGCCGCGGCCTACGGCCTGTACGCGGTGTTCACCCACACCGGCAGCTACGGCGTGTACTTTGCGCTGTTCGGCTTTGCGGCTATCTTCCTCTTTTCCAGCTATAACATGCTGCCCACTGCGCACAATAACAACAGCGCCATTATGAAGCGGGCCGATCAGGCCGATGCCGCCATGGCGGAGTATGTGAAGCACTACCCCAACGGCAGCTTCCCGGTGCCCAGCTGTTATGCCCACCCGATCGTCCTCAAGCGGATGATCGATGCCGTGGAGGAAGGTCAGGCCGTGACCACCGCCGAGGCGCTGGATGCCGTCAAGGCCCGCCTGCAGGCCGTCAATGCGGATGTGCAGGTGGAGCAGGAGGAGTACGACGAGATCGTCGCCATCAAAGCGCTGTTCCTGAACCACGATTATCAGTAAAACTGACCCTCTCTGTCATCGCTGTGCACTGCCACGCTTTGATGGAGAGGGTTTTTCTTGCGTTGTGGGGCAATTCGCCCTATAATGAGCACAGAGAGTATTTTTGGAAAAAACAGGAGGTTCCCTATGGATATGGTCACATTGGGGCGCACCGGCATCGCCGTGAACAAAAACGGCTTTGGTGCCCTGCCCATCCAGCGCATTTCCCAGGAGGACGCGGTCTTTCTGGCCCGCAAGGCTTACAAGGCGGGCATCCGCTTCTTTGATACCGCCCGCGCCTACACCGACAGTGAGGTGAAGCTGGGCGAAGCCTTTGACGGCATCCGCTCCGAGGTCTACATCGCCACCAAGACCGCCGCCCAGAACGCGGAGGAGTTCTGGAAGGACCTGCACACCTCCCTGAACAATCTGCGCACCGACTATGTGGACATCTACCAGTTCCACAACCCGTCCTTCTGCCCCAAGCCAGGTGACGGCTCCGGCCTGTACGAAGCCGCACTGGAGGCCAAGGGAAAGGGGATGATCCGACACATCGGCATCACCAACCACCGCCTGTCCGTGGCCAAGGAAGCCATTGAGAGCGGCCTGTACGAGACCCTGCAGTTTCCGTTCAGCTATATTTCCGGTGAGCAGGAGCTGGAACTGGTGCAGCTGTGCAAAGAGCACGAGATGGGCTTTATCGCCATGAAGGGCCTGTCCGGCGGCCTCATTACCAACAGCGCCGCCGCCTATGCCTTTGAAGCGCAGTTCGAGGGCGTTCTGCCCATCTGGGGCGTTCAGCGGGAAAAGGAGCTGGACGAGTTTCTCTCCTACATTGATACCCCGCCCCGGATGGACGCAGAGCTGTCTGCGGTCATCGCCCACGACCGGGAGGAGCTGTGCGGCGAGTTCTGCCGCGGTTGCGGCTACTGTATGCCCTGCCCGGCTGGCATCGAGATCAACAACTGCGCCCGCATGAGCCTGCTGCTCCGGCGCTCGCCCTCGGCAGAGCATCTGAGCCCCGCCGGTCAGGCCAAGATGAAGAAGATCGAGGGCTGCCTGCACTGCAACCAGTGCAAGGCCAAGTGCCCCTACGGGCTGGATACGCCCGCCCTGCTGGCCCGCAACTATGAGGACTACAAGCGGGTCCTGGCCGGGGAAGTCAAGGTGTAACAGAGAAAACAAAAAAGATGGATGCCGCATGACATCCATCTTTTTGTTTTACAGCGAAGAGGGAATCGGCTCCCGGAAGATCTTCATGGCCTGCTTGTAGCAGTGGATGAAATAGAGGATCTCCGCAATGGCGGTCAGAGCCCAGGAGCAGGGGTAGAGCAGGTAGAGCGAGGGGATGGTGTGGAAGTGGGCGAAGATGGTGTATACCCAGATCACCCGGAACACACAGGAACCCATGATGACGATAACGGTGGGCACCACGGTCTTGCCCAGACCGCGGGAAGCAGCAATGGTGCAGTCCATAAAGGCCGAAATGCAGTAGGCCAGCGCCATGACACCCACACGCTTCATACCTGCATCGATGACGGCGCTTTCGGTGGTGAAAAGGGCGAGGAACTGCCGCCCGAACAGGAACAGGCCGCCGCCCAGCGCCAGACCCACGCCAAAGGAATAGGCCAGCGAGATGAAGTAGCTTTTCTTGACACGGTCGGGCTTGCCTGCGCCGTAATTCTGGCTCATAAAGCTGGCACAGGCCATGTAGAAGGCGGCCATGCAGTCGTAGATGAGCGGGTCGGCGTTTGCGGCGGCGCTGTTGCCCTTGACCATGAGGGAATCAAAGGAGTTGACACCGGCCTGGATGAACAGGTTGGCGATGGCGAAAATGGCGTTCTGGAACCCGGCAGGCAGGCCCAGCGCCAGAATGCTTTTGGTCATGGCGGGGTCGAGCTTTGCCTCCCTGAAATGGAGGGCGTAGCAGTCCTGCACCCTGGTCAGGGCGTGGAGGATGAGCCCAGCAGAAACACACTGGGAAATGGCACTGGCCAGCGCCACGCCTGCCACGTCCAGGTTGCAGACGATGACAAAGAACAGATTCAGAAGGATATTCAGCACACCGGCAAAGCTCAGGATGTACAGCGGCTTTTTGGTCTCACCGATGGCGCTGAACACGGCGTTGCCGAAATTGTACAGAGCCAGTGCCGGCATACCCAGGAAATACACCCGCAGGTAGAGGATCGCACCCGGCAGCAGGTCCTCCTTGGTGTTCAGCAGCCGCAGCATGGCAGGGGAGCCCAGCAGGCCCACAACCAGCAGGATCACGCCTGCGATCAGGCTGACGATCAGGGCCGAGTGGACGGTGTCGTGGACATCGTTCGGGTGTCTGGCTCCGTAGAAGCGGGCCACCAGCACATTGATGCCGTTGCCCAGGCCGATGAGAAAGCCGGTGAACAACGTGACAAAGATGCTGGTGGAGCCCACCGCGCCCAGCGCTGTGGAGCCCGCAAACCGCCCCACCACGGCCACGTCCGACATGTTGAATAAGACCTGCAGCAGGTTGGATAATGCCAGAGGCAGGCTGACCAGAAGGATCTGCTTTGCCAGCGGGCCTTCTGTCAGGGATCTTGTGCTAGATTTCATGTTCTCTTTTTCCTTTTTCAGTCCTAAACCGTGCCCGCGCACACCGGGGCACAACACCTATTATAGGAGATGCGCACACTTTTGCAAGATGAATCTTTCAAAAAGGAAGAACAGAATGCGTCAGTGACTTGCTGGCGCGGGATCGGGCACGGAATCCGGATACAGAGCCGCCAGACGGCTTGATTTTTGCCTCCGGCTGTGCTATACTACATTACACTGGTTTGCCAGTAATGTGCGATCGTAGCTCAGCTGGATAGAGCGTTCGGCTCCGACCCGGAAGGCCAGAGGTTCGAATCCTCCCGGTCGCACCAAACAAATAAAATCCGAACCTTTTCTCGATGGGAGGAAAGGTTCGGATTTTTTGTTATCCCTGGAAATGGGAGTGCCGCAGCCGCTCAGCTGCCCTTCCGGTTTCGCTGCCAGATGCGGTATAGGCCGTCCGTGATCAGATACTCGCGGTATTCGATCGGTGTGCGGCAGGCTTCCCGGATGGTGCGGGGCAGGTTGCCGGTGGCATAAAAGCGGATATCCGGGCCAAGCTCTGCCTGAAAGCGCTCGGCCAGCCCATCCAGCAGTCCGGCGGTGCCCAGCACAAAACCGTTTTGTAAGCAGGCAGAGGTGTTCTTGCCCAAGATCGAGGAGGAAGCCGGAGCGGAGAGATCGATCTGAGGCAGCTGGGCAGTCCTTTGCACCAGTGCGGAGAGGGAAAGCTGCGGTCCGGGCAGGATGACACCGCCCACCAGCTCCTGTTTGGCGTTGACTGCCATGATGGAGATGGCGGTATCTGCCGAGATGACAGCAAGCGGGCCGGGCCCCTCTGCCAGAGCGGCCACGGCACCGCACAGCAGCTCTGCGCCCAGCTGGGCCGGATTGTCCAGCCGCAGCTTGATGCCGCTTTTCAGGCCGGGGCCAACGGTCAGGAAGCGGGCAGAGCAGAGCATCTGCAGCGCGCCCAGTACCCGGCCTGTCAGCGCGGGCACTACACTGCCCAGAATGCCGCCCTCGATCCGTTCGGGGGCAACCTGATATAAGGAGAGCAGATTCAGCAGGTTCATGGCGTATTCGTCCACCGTTGCGGATGGGCTGGAATGCAGCCGCCCGCTGAACTGCAGGCTGTCGTGTTCGTAACCGGCGATCGTGATGTGTGTGTTGCCGATGTTGACCGTAAGGATCATGGTCGGGGCCTCCTCCGCTCTATAATGTAATTATATAATATAACACTGCCCCGGAAACTGCAAGGGCTCTCCCCCTTGGTAAAGGGGAGACGAAATGGCCGTGGCCATTTCGGAGGGGTTCAAAACCTGCCCGGAAGCACTCCTTTTGCGAAATATAGAAAAAACTCAAAAAAGATGCAAAAAAGTGTTGACAGAAGGCTGGGGATGTGGTATTATACTTGAGCGCCAAGGGCCGCCGGAAAGAATGACTTCTGAAAGCGGCAGAAGCAAAGCGAAAGAACCAATATGGATACGTTGAAAAAACGAACCACATGTTCGAAAGAATCGAAAAGCTTCTGAAAAAAGTGCTTGACAAAAAATCACATCTGTGGTAAAATAATCAAGTCGTCAGCCGCTGAGGCTGAGGCGCACAGGACCTTGAAAATTGAACAATATCGAAAAACTTGTAACGGAACCTATTTTCGTGTTGGAAAAACACGTTAAACAATTCCAAACAAAGTAATTCACACAGGACGCAAGCGATTGCGTGCTGAGC
>ERZ773252.952-NODE-952-length-31087-cov-6.397976_pt1 | contig 31087 bp, 44 predicted proteins | sample MGYA00580517_ERZ773252 | MGnify/ENA primary metagenome ERZ773252 (study PRJEB29015, sample SAMEA2737766) | human gut metagenome | biome: human gut; feature: human-associated habitat; material: faeces | place: China | collected 2012 ...
AGCTTCGCGCTGGCTGGAACGGAGGCGACACAGATGAAGATGAGGGTTGATGAGGTGTTACACGCAGCGCATTGCGCTCCTGCAATGTACGAGAGAACGCCCGAAGATATACGCTGCAAAATCTGCGGGAGACGGCTTAAAACCTACTATGCAGAGGAAAGGCTGTATGCTGTGAAATGCTCGTGCTGTGACTATGTGGGGCTTGTAAAAGCTAAAAGCCCGTCAGAAGCTGCAAAGGTTTTCGGAACAAAGGACGGAGGTGACACCGAATGACCGCGACAAAAGAATTTGACTTCATAAAAGAGTATATCAAAGAAAACGATCTTGGTAACACAATCTGCCTAGAACAGTTACGGTGCCTGTGGACTGCATACTGCCTCCACAATCGCTATGAATGCGATACCTCATCATATGATCATGAGCTTGATGAACTCTGGACAGAAGTATGCGATTTAGATATAGAATGGCTTCCCGATGACAAAAGCTATAAAGGCTTTGATTTGTTCATGGGATATTTGCTAAGTTGAGAAAGGAAAACATAATGTCTGAAACCGAATTAGAATTAAAGCCCTGCCCGTTCTGCGGGGGCGAGGCATATTACAGAACACCTACACACTTAAAAGGGACCGCTTTCGATGTAATGACGGTCGAATGCAAACAATGCGGCGCCTCGCCGTACGCGGTAGAAGTTTATGAAAATGATACCGAAGAAAACAAACGTAAGACAATTGCTGAGTTTTGGAACAGGAGGGTTGATAATGGCTAAAGTAAAATGCAGGTCGTGCGATATCTGCGGCGAGATGAACGCCAAAGATGGATTTATGCTCAAGGCTAAACGCATGGAATCTCACAAAGTAAGAGATATGCTCGGGTATATAATAGGCGTAAAATACAAGTGGTCAAGAATCGACATTTGCGAAAGCTGCTATAATGAGATAGTCAGAAGCTGCCACCGGATCCGTCGCGAACAGAAGGAGGGCTGATACTGATGGCCGAATTTATTGAACTTCATTACGCTTGGGGCGGGAAAATCATCGAGAAGATGATGAACACAAACACAATAGGTTCTGTAACAAAGCGTTCTGACGGTGGCGCAATAATCTATATAGAGCGCGACAGCATAGGTCAGGACGACACTATCGAGCCGCTGGAAACCTACAGCACCATTCGCAGTCTTCTGCTCGATGTACGGAGATATACAGATGAAACCACACCCTAACCCCTGCCCCAAAGCCGACCGTTGCATACACGCTGCGGAGTGTATCTGCTACGACACATTCCGCGGCGAATACCTCTGCTTTGACAGCGGGGCGTATTCGGACTACGGCAAAAAAGGGCGTAGGAACTAAGCCGAAGCCCAAAAAGAAAAGGAGGAAATGGTGAGCATATACAGAAGATTGTGTTGCGCCAAATGCGGAAAACGCCCGATAGTCGAGCGTGAAAGGCTAACACATTTAGCCGGAGGAGGTAAGCGCAATTATTGCCGTGTAAGATGTTCGTGTGGTAACGCTACGCCGTGGGTATATGGCATATACCATCACGACCCGAAAGCACGCGCAATATCCGTGTGGAACAAACTCAACACACCCGGTACAGCGTGGCACGTTATCAACGGAAGCCTTATTCGCAGGACAAAGGAGAATCAGCATGCCAATTGACAAGAAAACGTTCCTGAAATCCGTTATAATCCTGCACGACACGCGCGAGCAGAAGAACGCGCACATCATCGAAGCGCTGGACAAGCTCGGTATCAGGCACGAGGAACGCAAGTTAGACTACGGCGATTATTCGTTCATGGCAGAGGGGCGCGACTTTTCTATGTCCTGTGTTGTGGAGCGCAAGGCGAACGTGGACGAGATATACAACAACGTTACCAGCGACCGGGGGCGCATTGAAAAGGAGCTGTACAGCGCCGCACAGCTTGCAAAGCAGCTCACGCTGTTTATCGAGGGTGTAGGTAGCTGGGAAGCGCTCAAAGTATACCGTGTTCCCGAATGGCAGATGAAAGCAAGCCCACAGCGCGTGAAGTCCGACATCGGCTCAATGGTGTACAGCACCATCAAAGCGTGGCAGACCGGGAGCAGATATCATTTCGATGTGCAGTTCATCGAGGACAAACAACAGACCGCCGCGCGAATACTCGAGGTGTTTTATTACTACTGGCGAAGCTACAAGGAAATGACGGCGGCAAGAAAGGAGTGATATCGTGGATATCGAAAAGGCAAGTCAGCTGCTCGGTGATGACGTCGGCGCTGAAACTGCCAAAACCATGAGCGACTTGTATCCGGATATCACCGAATACACGCGCGATGACTTTCTGAACAGCGAGAAGCCCTATGAGTTTCTCTATATGTTCAAGGACGACAAGTTCAAGCAGAAGCGCCTGCTTGCCGAAATGACCGACCAGGCGAAGAAGTGCAAGGTCACGAACTTTCCCACGCTGTACAAGGCTTTTGCTGAGAGCCGAAAGGACGTTGCAGACGACCTCGGGAACTACACAAACTTTCCGCTGCAGCCTGCGACGCTCCCCTGCGGCAAGTGGGTGTGTGACGCTTCCGGCGTTCGCACACAGGGCGAGAAAGGCGTGCTTGTATGGGCTTGCCCTCACCCGATAATGCCCGTTGCACGGTACACCAATATCGACACGGGCGAAGAAAAAATCAAGCTTGCGTACTACAAAGGCAAATTCTGGCGCGAACTCATTGTTGACCGCACGACTATTTCAGTTGCAAACAAGATAACGGAGCTTTCAAAGCCCGGTGTTGTCGTGACCTCTGAAACAGCCCGGAACTTAGTCAACTATCTCTATGATGTGGAGCAGCTTTCAGGCGACTTACTGCCGGAAGTTGAGTGCGTGACCCGGCTTGGCTGGATAAAGCGCGGCGAAGAAACCGAATTCGCACCATACACTGACGGTCTGACATTCGATGGCGAAATGGAATACAAGAAGCGCTATGACAGCGTTAAACGACATGGCAAAGCTGCAGATATGGACAAGTGGATAGACTTCATCAACAAGAATATCCGCAGGAACAACGTCCCGGCGCGCTTGGTGTTTGCCGCTTCCCTTGCTTCCGTGCTCGTGAAACCGCTTGGCTGTAACTGCTTCTGGCTGCACCTCTGGGGCGAGACTGAGAGCGCAAAGACCGTGCTTGCGATGTGTGCAGCTTCCTGCTGGGGAAATCCGGAACTGGGAGCGTACATATCAACATTCAACTCCACCTATGTTGGCATGGAGAAAACTGCCGCGTTCTATAACTCTCTGCCATATATTGTTGACGAATTACAGATAGTAGATAGCCGCCGGGAGATGGACAACACGATCTATATGCTGACAGAGGGCTGCGGGCGCACACGCGGCAACAAAATGGGTGGCATAGACAACACGTCTGAATGGCGCAACTGCGTGATATCCACCGGAGAACGCCCGATAAACTCTAACCGTTCCGGCGGCGGTTCGGTGAACCGTGTTATTGAGATAGAATGCAAGGACAAGTTCTTCGGGGACGACAGCCGCCCGGAGTTTGACAGCCCGCGTGATGTCGCAAATTTCGTGAAATCCGTCTACGGATTCTTCGGGCAGATGTTTGTCAACGAAATCATGTCCGAGGGCGTTATGGAGCGCCTGGAGGAGAAATTCAAGGCGTTTTCGGACGAGCTTGTCAGACAGTACAACATCGCGCAGAAGCAGGCGCAGTCCGGCGCGCTTATACTCACCGCCGACTGGCTGATAACCGAGAATTATCTTGACGGACCCGCGCTGACTGCCGCTGACATTGCGCCCTATCTCAAATCCAAGGACGACGTGAGCGTGAATAAGCGTGCTTACGAGTATGTCTGCGAGTACATCACGCAGAATCAGAATAAGTTCGGGCTGACCGAGAAGAACATGGAGATCTGGGGCGAATTCTGCGATGACACCGTGTACATAATCAAGCTGAAATTCGAGCAGATATGCAGCGAGGGCGGGTTTAACCCTGCTTCCCTGCTGTCCTGGCTGGCTGACCGTGGGCTTATCAGGCGCACCGACAAGAAGCACATGACTGTTCTGAAAAAGATTGGAAGCGTGCCAACAAGGTGCGTTCACCTGACTATGCCGTCCGAAAATGCCGACGAAGCTGATAACAGCGCCGCTGACGAGTATCCGGACTTCTAGTTTTAAGATAATGCACAAGTGAGAAAGTAACCACCGTAACCACCAAACTCAGGTACCCCCTATATGTTTTATATTTTTTATTCGTGTTTGTTTGGATATGAAATTAAAATAAATTTCTACGCGTGTAGAGAAAATAGGTGGTTACGGTGGTTACGGTGGTTACCGACCTTTGCAAACCGCATGGTTAAGCCAAATGTTTGGTAACCACTTTGTGAACACAGGCGGTTACCAAGTGGTTACCTGCACACAAACGGAGGTGTATATGAAAGGAAATGACATATTCGAGCTTGCGCGGACGCGCCAATCGCTCCCGGAGGACGCGCGGCTGTCCGCACAGGCTCTCTACACAACAGCGCGGAACATCTACAAGGCGTTCAGCATGAAAATCATCACCGCAGACCAGGCGAAGCGCGAAAAGGCGCAGGCGCTCCGCGACTATGACGCATGGGAACGCGGCGAAGCGATAGCCCACGACTATTTCAGGCGCACAGTCGCACTGCAGCAGGTGTACACGAACGCAGTCATGGGCGAATGCGAGAACTGTAAGAAGATGTTCGGCATTATGACGGGGCTTATACCGCCCCAGAACGGAGGTAATACATGAGCAAACCCAAGTACGACTATTCTGCGGTAGTCGCGGCGTACAAAGCGGACCCGACTATCGCGGACACACTCCCGGACACGCTCCGCACGCTGCTGCAGCTCCATTACATCGAGAATATGCAGTGGAGCGACGTCGCGGAAGCAATGAATTACTGCATAGAGAACATTTACCGCCTGCGCCCCATCGCGCTGGGCAGACTGGAGGGTATCATCAATGGCAAGTGAGAACGACAACAAGCCCGTAAAGCGCAAACGTCCCGGCGCGGGTAATCACAAGCCTGCCGTGAATATCGACACAACGAAACTCCCGGCAGACACCATGAGCGCTATTGTGGCCGAATGTTCTCGCGATTTCAAGCAGCCTATCGTAAAGTCTGACGAAGAATGTGTAGAACGCCTCGCTGATTTCTTCATGTATTACGCCCAGAACGGCGGATTGCCCACAGTCGAGAAAATGTGCCTGTCATTAGGCGCCGATATAAATACAGTTTTGGACTGGGGACATGGGACTAAAGGCGATACGCGTGCAGGGATCATAAAAAGGGCGAAGAACATTTTAGCCGCTATTGACGCGGATTTGGTGTTAAAAGGAATGATAAATCCGGTGGCATATATCTTCCGCGCAAAGAACTATTACGGCATGAAAGATCAGCAGGACGTTGTGGTGCAGGCAAAGAACATCTTCGGCGCTGACGTGGACAGGCAGGAAATAGAGCGCCGACTATCCGAAGAGGTTGTTGTGGAAGATACCACAGAGGACACGAAAACAGAATAGCGCGTATTTGCGCGGGAATTGCCCCTGGGACGCACGTTTGTGTTCCAGGGGTATAGTTTTATGCCTTGCGACTATTCGTTGCGTACAGAGCCGCACAGACCCCTCCAAAACGCAAATGTGCCTGCGACTATCACACACAGAGAGAATATAGAGATATACTATATCTTCTCTTTTCTTTTCTATCTACATTATTATAATATATAGGCTTCTCAGGCGACACGCGACTATTGCCGACTATCTCACGACTATTCGCCGACTATTCCGCGACTGCCCTGCGACTATTCCGGGCACGCGCAGGGAGCCGCGCGGGAATTTGCACGCAGTTCCGGAAAGAGGGCGCGCCGCTCTTATGGGCGCAAAGCCTGGCGGCAGGGCACTGGGAATGGCTGCGGGCGGCGCTAGCTCGGAGGGCAGCAGGCAGCGCCGAGGACCTGCGAGCACGGGCGAGAACGTGGGCAACGGTATCAAGGCGGCGCGGGGAATGCCTCTATTTGCGCAGGAATTGCTCTTTAAACGCACGTCTGTGCTTTAGGGGTATACCGATATACCCCCGATATAAACGCGCCGTATACGCGCGATTTCGGGGGTGTTTCGCGGTGGTGCAGAAAATCGCCCCGGAAAACGCGGGCGCACTCTGCGGGGCGGTGGGTACTCTGTGCAGGTGGGCGGCGCTCATGGGGCTGGAGGCTCGCAGGTCCTGCAGGTGCTCGGAGTATCTCCAGGGGGCGCAGCTTCCCACGGCTGGGGCTGGAGGCACTCCACCGAGCCGGAGACAGAGAAAAGCCCCGGCAGGCTTCGAGCCTATCGGGGCGGGTGTTTACTTGGAGCTTTTCGCCGCGTCAATGAGTATCAAGAGCGGCATAAGCAGAATATATAACAGGATCAAGCGCCTTCCACCTCCTCGCGTTCTATCTCCTCGCGCTCCCAGTCTTCGGGGGCGTGGGGTTGGAGGGTGACAACGCCGCCGCGCGCTATGCGTTCAATATCGCGCGTGTCGAGAGTATAGCAGACGTCAAGGCGGATATTGTGCAGGGTGTACGCCTCAACACCGCCGTATGGGTCGAGGTCCCACGGCTCGCCGATTAAGTAGGTGTCGCGCTCCTCGCACGCCCAGAGGATATTTACAAGCGTGCTCTCGGTGGTGTCGTCGTAGCGGTCGCGATGGAGCTTGATTGCTCCGGTGTTGAGTTCGGTTGCAATCATGCTATCACCTCCTTCACTGCCTTGCAGACGAGCCGCGCCGCCTGCGAGAGTGCACACGCCTGGACATCAAGCCAGATTTCGCGGCTATTGGGGTAGCGCTCGCCGTTGTGCGTGCGCTTAAGCTCGGAGGGAGTGCAGACCCGCGCGGCTATGTCGGGGTCGTAGGTGAGGGAGCAACCGCCATAACTGTACTGCTTCCAGTCCTCCGCGCCGTTGAGGAGTGCAGCGCGTACGGCTGCGGGGTCTGCGAGCTTGTCGGCGGTGAGTTCTGCGAGGTTCTCAAGCAGTTCCAGCGCGTACGCCTTTACGCCGCGCGCCCATGCGCTGCGGGCGGGTTTGTTCTCGATTGCTGTAGAAGCTGCGTTGATTATTTCTTTAGCGTTCATGGTATATACTCCATTTCTCCGAGGCTTCAGCCCCTCGGCGGCTTTGTTTTCGTTTGTGATTGTATTATATCACGGATATTCGATATTGTCAACACGTTTATTCGATATTTTATCATTTTTATTCGATTTCATTTAATATAACGAGAATTCAAGATTTTGCGGTATGCTGTTTTGTGCAAAATCACAACGAAATCAGCAGGAGCGCCGCCCTCGGTGCAGGAGTACTATATAAAAGGGAAACAGGGACCCGCCGCGCTGGTACTCGTCGCCCTCCGCAGGAGCGGCACGCGCCCTGCCCACCTGCCGCCGCCCTCCGGATCCGGAGAACCGCCACCGCCGGAGGGGTACCCCGGGGGGCTGCCAGGGCGCCCCCGGGAGGTATCTCTTAACCCCTCGAATAAAATATTTTTAAAAAAAGGCTGCGGGGGCTTGACAAAATCGAAAAGATGTGATATTATTTATGTATCGAATACCAGTGATTGAGACGAAAGGAGAACGCAATGCTTATTTCAGATACAGTCAAAGAGGTTATGCGGGCAACTCGAACCACTCAGACTAGGCTTGCCGAACTCATGGGCTACAAATCTCAGGGCACGGTCGGCAATGCTCTTAAAGCTAGACTGTCTGCCGAAATGCTCGTGCAGTGGCTCGACAAACTCGGCTATGAAGTAGTAGTCCAGCCGAAAACGTCAGGAAAGCGCAAGGAAGGCTCGATAGTCCTCGAACCGTCGGGGCTTCCTGACGGGCGGGGGAAGAAGCAGAAGAAGGAGGTTGAGAGCGCAGAATGAGTTCAAACGAAAAGCTGTTGATGAAAGTACTCAGCGGCAGGCAGGACGCTTCTGTGCAGTTCAGCGAACTCCAAAGGCTGCTGGAGCTTTTGGGATTTGAATGCCGCATAAAAGGCGACCATTTCATCTATACTAATCCTGATGTAGAGGAAATCATCAATATTCAGCCTGTTAACGGCAAGGCGAAGCCGTATCAGGTGAAGCAAGTCCGCTATCTGATACTGAAATACAAGCTGGGAGGTGGCTTTTGATGTACAAGTACGAAATAATCCTTTATTGGAGCGCCGAGGATATGAGCTATATCGCAGAAGTCCCGGAGCTTCCGGGCTGTATGGCAGATGGTTCGACCATGAGCGAAGCGCTTGAAAACGCACATACGGTCATCGGAGAATGGATTGAGACCGCCCGGGAACTTGGGCGTGATATTCCCGAGCCGAAAGGCAGACTGGCATATGCCTGAAAAGAGGTGAACGAACCATGAGATTACTCTACATTCTGCTAATGCCGTTTCTGATACTTATTCAGGCGGCGAAAGGAAAGAGGTGAGCCGACGTGATTTACGGCTATTGCCGTGTATCCAGCAAGGGACAGCAGCGTTACGGCACGTCCCTTGAAGAACAGAAAAGGCAGATACTGGGCAGCTATCCCGGTGCGCGGATAGTTCAGGAAGCCTATTCCGGCGCGAAGGAGCGCCCGCTGTTCGACGGACTTGTCGGTAAACTCCAGCGCGGCGATACGCTGGTAGTCTGCAAGCTGGACAGATTCGCGCGCTCCGTTCAGCATGGGCTGAACTACATCACTACCCTGCTTGACCGGGGCGTGAAAGTCCACATCATGAACATGGGGCTTGTGGAAGATACGCCGATGGGACGGCTTATAGTCACGAATCTGCTTGCTTTCGCGGAGTTCGAGCGCGCCACCATTCTGGAGCGCACCCAGGCAGGCAAGGAAGCCGCTGCCGCCGCTGACCCGAACTGGAGAGTAGGCAGACCGCGCAAGGAAGTTGACGATGATATATTCCGCAGGCTTGCCGCCGGGAAACTCACCTATAAAGCCGCCGCAAAGGAAGCCGGAGTAGCGCTGAGTACATTCCAGAACCGCTACGCAGAATGGAAGCAGACCGCGTAACTGTATTCTTTCGCGAAAACCCTTGACAGCCCGGAAAATCCGTGCTATAATCAGAACAACAGAATATTTTCAGAGCCTTTGAGCCACTTCTGACCTTTACGGTCGGGGTGGCTCTTTTTTTGTTTTCAGGAGGAAATGTGGAAACATCGGAGCTTATCAGGCGTGCTTCCAAACGGGATATCAGCACATACGATAATCTGTCGCTGTATTTCGATACCGTCCGGCTGGAAACGGACTTTGAAAAAGCACGTCCGCATTACGAACGCATATATGACATCGCGGCACAGCAGAAAGTAAAGCTTGCGCTGTCAGACCAGCAGACCGCTATCAAGTTCTACGAGCTTGCGAAAAAGGCGGCACTCGTGCTGGCACCGCACCTGTTTCATTACTATCTTCTCTATGTGGAGTGGGACAGGGAGCCGCAGAAGAAATTCTATGTGCCGAGAATGAACGTGCTGAAACCTGTTGTGGACGCGCTCCAGCGGCTTGAAGAACGTAAATTGAAGCGGCTGACGATAAGTATGCCACCGAGAACGGGCAAGAGTACTCTCGGTATGTTCTTCATGTCGTGGGTAGCCGGACGGCACCCGCTGGGCTCCAGCGCCCTGACCGGATATTCGGACACGCTCACCAAGACGTTCTTTGATGAAATTCTCGGTATCATAACGGACCCGGAATATCTCTGGGCTGACGTGTTCCCGACATCTCAAATCAAGAATATAAGCCGTGAGAACGCTTCGGTGTGCCTTGATAAAAAGCGCAGATTTGCGACGATAACCTGCCGCGGCATCAGCGCTTCGTGGACGGGCGCTATCAACATCAGCGAAATTCTGTACTGCGACGACCTTATCGAGGATCTGGAGGAAGCGCTCAACGAGAAGCGTCTTGACGCCAAGTACGCCGCCTATGCCAACCAGACAAAGGACCGTAAGACGAATGACGCCGTGGAGCTCCACATCGGCACCCGCTGGGCGGTCCGTGACGTTATCGGGCGTTTGCAGGAGCAGTATGCCGACGATCCATATTCAGAGTTCATGGTTCTTCCGGCGCTTGACGAAAACGGAAACAGCAACTTTGAATATCCCTATGGCGTGGGGTTCAGCGCTGAATACTATCTCGACATGAAAGCGAGTATCGACCCCTGCACATGGTCGTGCAAGTACATGGGCGACCCGTATGTGCGCGAGGGACTGCTTTTCGAGCGTGACGAGCTGAACTACTACAACGGCGTGCTCCCGGACGGCGAATGCGATATCATGTCCGTGGTGGACGTTGCATGGGGCGGCGGCGACAGCCTTTCCGCGCCGATAATCTACTGGTTCGGCGATACAGGGTATGTGCATGACTGGGTGTTTTCCACCGGGGATAAGTCGGTCACGCAACCGCTTGTCTGCGCGGCTTATGCCCGCAATAATGTTGCGAGGGCGCGTTTTGAAGCGAATGTCGGCGGCACGGAGTACGCGGAGGAAATCGACAAGTCCCTGCGCGAGCGAAATTACAAGATGTCGATACAGAGCCAGAGAGCTTCCACGAAATCCAGCAAGATGGACAGGATAGTGCGCTGGAGCTCGGATATAAAGTCGCGGCTGGTATTCCGTTCTGACAAGGCAAGGGGCGAGATGTACGACAAGGCGATGAACGAACTTTGCCGCATTTCCGTTGACGCGAAGAAACAGCACGATGACGCGCCGGACAGCCTTGCAATGGCTATGGATTACCGCGATAACGGTCTTTGTTCGGTCAAGATGATAAAGCGGCGGTGGTAGTATGACGAAATTCCTGCTTCTGAATGGGAAACTCACTGAAAAAAAGCCGCAATTCTATTGCGCGCTCCACAAGTGCGGTATCAACGGCGGCTGTATGAAACGGCGCTGCCCGAAGTGTAAGCATTTCAGGGCGCTGTCTGATGAACTGGCGCATTCTATCATGGTTTCATTGCCGAGGAGGTAAACGTGAAAACTACATATGTCCCAACGGCGGATTTACCCTCTTTAACATTTGACGGCAAGACAACAACTTTGGGCGGGGTTGATATTTCAAAGGGTGTTGTCGGGATAAACACGGTTATTACGGCAAATGGAATACCTGTTGCAGTAATTACTGTCCATTGCTCATCAATAGACATAAAAACGGGTTCAACTTAATTTGCGTTCATTTTCGCGGAAACGCGGATTTGATATATCAGGGCTGGCGGCTTGTGTGTTCACCGCCTGCTCTGCCCTTCCTCCTGGCGCAGTCGTGCAATAGTGCGGCTGCGTAAGGTTTGGAATTTCAATATAGCAAGGTGGAGAAGTGGTCTATCTCGCCAGCCTCATTAGCTGGAATCCGTGGGTTCGAATCCCGCCCTTGCAACCATGAGACGGTTTAATGGCATGGTGTCGCGCAGCGCGGTGCTCTAGGTCATGCTGTCTCTATTTTGGAAACGCAGCGCGGCAAGATGACGTGCATACACGGCAGGTTCAAGTGTGAAAAGTGCCCCAACGGATCAGGGGCATACAACTGTATAGCGATAGCAATATCGTGGAAGAAGTTAGGTGATTATCTCACCTGCTAAAATCACCAGCGGGGGCAGGACCCGCCGTTTCCACCACAAAAAGAATACAGTTACAAACAGGAAAATATGTGATATAATGGAGAAAAGGAGGGCGGGAATGCTTATAAAAATCTGCTGTCCGGTATGCGGAAAGCGGCTGTTTGACGCTGATGTTTCCGCTTCCGGAATGATATCCGCTTATTGTAAGCGGTGCAAGGTTGAAAGGCTCATTGAACTGAAAGGAAAGACATGACGGAAAACTACAATTACGGCAGGCGGTGTATCTACACTTCCGAGCGGAATTTCACGGCTGAGAACGTGAAACAGATAGTTGACCGCGCCATGTCTACGCACAACGCGAATGTCTGCGATATCCAGCGGCTGTATAACTACTACCGCGGGCGCATGGACATTCTCGACCGCACAAAGGAAGTACGGCCAGAGATAAACAATAAAGTCGTAATAAACCACGCCGCCGAGATAACCAATTTCAAGACCGGCTTCACGTTCGGCGAGCCGGTGCAGTACGTTTACCGGGGCAAGGATACGCTTGACGACGCCAACAACAGGGCGGACGACGAGAGCCTTGCGGCGCTGAACAAGCTGATGTACAAGCTCGGCAAATCCAGCAGGGACAGGGAACTTGCGCAGTGGCTTTTCATCTGCGGAGTGGCACAGCGTATCACGCTGTATGAGGGCAAGGAACTGCATACATATGTGTGCGACCCGCGCTGCACGTTCACTATCCGCGCGAACGACTTCACCAAACGCGTGCTGCTGTCAGTTATCTACAGCACGGACGATATGATAGATGATATCACCGATATCCCGAAGAAGAAGTACACGATTTATTCCGACAGCCGCTGCTGGCAGTTCGAAGATAACGTGCTTGTCGGCGAATCCGAAATAGTGTTCAATCCTGTCACGGAATACTGGGCGAATCCCACGCGGCAGGGCTGCTTTGAAACAGTCCTCGGGATAATCGACGAGCTGAACAACATCGCTTCCAACCGCGCGGACGGTATCGAACAGCAGATACAGTCGCTGACGTGGTTCAACAACGTGGAGATAGACGAGAAGCAGTTCGCGGAGCTTGCCGCCAAGGGCGGTATCTGCACAAAATCCGCGCCGAATATGCCTGCAAGCATTCAGATGCTGCAGAACGTACTCGACCAGACCCAGACGCAGACCTACGCTGACGACCTCTATCAGAAAATGCTCCAGATAGCCGCCGTTCCCGACCGCAAGGCTTCGGCAGGCGGCAACACTGGACAGGCTCTCATTATCGGCGAGGGCTGGACGCAGGCGGAAGCTGCGGCGAAGTCGTTTGAGCAGTCGTTTGACGAAAGCGAAAAAGCGTTCGTTGAAAACGTGCTGAAAATCATCAGGACGGTCACAACATCGTCAACGGTGCCTGCGGATTTCGCAGACCTCACCGTTGACGATATCGACATAAAATTCACGCGCAACAAGACCGATAATCTGCTTACCAAGACACAGGGCTTGCAGAATCAGCTTGAAGCCGGAATACACCCGCGTATCGCTATCGAAAACTGCGGACTGTACTCCGACCCGCAGCAGGTCTATGTTGAGAGCGTGGAGTATCTCGAAAAGTGGAAGAACCAGAGCGAACAGGATAAGGCGGCGGTCATGAATACCGCTGACGCCGGCGCGCCCGATGAGTTTGACGAGATATTCAGGAAGCTGACTGCAAAGGGCGGTGCGGACGATGGCGCAAGCGAATAGTCTCGCCGCTGTTGACCAGCTCAACATAATCTTTTTCGGGGAGATGGACATAACCTCTGCAGAAAAGCGCCTTCGGGTAGTCATGGCGGCTGCATTACAGCGAATACTGCTCAGATACTACGACACCATTCAACGTTCATTGGCATATTCTCCTTTCCAGCTTGACAGCGCCGCCCTTTATGCGGCGGCTGCTGCCGAGTTCGCACGGAGCTACATTGAACTGTTCAACAGATATTACCCGCAGTACCTTGAATTGCTGGGTGCAAGGGACGCGGGGAATGCTTCGGAGTGGGCTAGAAATCACGCTGTGGAGCTGTCCATGCAGATACTTGACACATCGGTCGGCGGCTGCGATATCCCGCTGTACGACCGCATGCTGAACACCGCGCGGACGGAAGTCAACGCGATGTGCAACCTGGCGCAGATGGACGCGGCGCTCAGCCGGGGATTCACCCGCAAGCGCTGGAAAACGTTCGGGGACAGCAAGGTGCGGCGCACTCACCGGGAAGCTTCCGGGCAGACCGTACCGATAGACCAGCCGTTTATTATCGGCGGATATCAGATGATGTTCCCATGCGATGGTTCACTTGGCGCGGGCGTATCAGAAATTGCCAACTGCCGCTGCACGGTGCAGTACTTATAATTTAATATTTTCAGAGCCATTGAGCCGTTTCACCTTTAGGGGTGGAGCGGCTCTTTTGCTATATATGCACAAAAATTCGCCGCCGCAGCGTTACGCGGTGTTATCAGGAGGTAAAAGCGATGACAAGACAGGAACTCAAAGACTTAATGCCCGACATCACGGACGAGCAGATTTCAGCTATCCTTGCAAAGCACCACGAGGAAATCAACGCCAAGACAAAGGCGGCTGAGGACAAGTTCAGCGCTTACAAGGACAAGGCGGACAAGTACGACCAGGAACAGGCAGACAAGCTTTCCGAGCAGGAAAAGTACCAGAAGCTCATGGAGGAAGCCGCACAGATAAAGGCTGAAAACACGCGTCTGCTGAACCGCACCAAGGTGCAGGAAAAGTTCGTCAAGGCAGGAATCAAGGAGGAGTGCTATTCCCCGCTGCTGGACAGCATTGTGTCCGACGATGAGGGAAAGTCGCTTGCATTCGCTGACAGCCTCATAAGCTCTTTTTCCGCAAACGCGGCGGCTGCTGCCGAAGCTGCAAAGCAGGCGGCAATGCAGACCCCCGCACCGAACCCCGGCGCGATAGGCAATGCCGCCAGCGCGCAGGAACAGTACAACAAGGCGGTGCAGAACGGCTCTATCGTTGACATCATCAAGGCTGCGGACGCTGTTCATAACGCCAGGAACATTCCCACAGACTAACGGAGGTAATAATGGCAACAGGCATGAATTTCGATCTGGTGTCTTACTCCGGTGCGCTTTACACCAAGAGTATCACCACCACACCTTTTCTCAACCTCATCGGTGCGCCCGAGACCACCAATGCAGTTGATTTTTCCGTAAATCAGGAGTACGCGCTCGGCACTCCCTCTCAGCCCAAGATTTCTGAGAGCGATTCGCTGACCGCACCCGAAGCGGCTAACGTTACCCGTTCCCAGGAAACAAACGTAACTCAGATTTTCCAGGAATCCATTGCGATTTCCTATGCGCGTGAGAGCAATATGGGTCAGCTTTCCGGCGTGAACGTTGCGGGGCAGGTTGAGAACCCCACGTCTGAACTTCAGTTCCAGACCGCCGCTACCATGCAGAAGATTCGCAACGACATCGAGTACACCTGCATTAACGGCAAGTACCACAAGTCCACCGGCAACACTGACGCGAACCAGACCAGAGGTATTCTGGAAGCTATCGTCACCAACGCCGTCAAGGAGACCGCAGCGGTATCTTCTTCCACCGTCCGCTCCGTGCTTAAGAGCTTCTTCAAGAAGCTGTATGACGCGAACACCGACATCGATGGCTATCTGCTGCTTATCAACTCTGATATCAAGGCGGCTATTTCCGAAGCTTACGAGGGCAGCGGCTATTTCATGCCCGGCGTAACAGAGGCTGGCATCGACATTCAGAAGCTGATGACCGATTTCGGCACAATCAGAATTGCGCTTTCCAGAACAATGCCGCAGGATACTGCGCTGTGCTTCAATCCTGCTGCTGTACATCTGGTGGAACAGCCCACTCCCGGAAAGGGTAACTTCTTCCTTGAACCGCTCGATAAAACCGGCGCGGCATGGAAGTATCAGATTTTCGGACAGGCTGGTCTGGATCACGGCTTCGAGAAGCTGCACGGCAAGCTTACATTCGGTGCGACATGATAGTACATCAGGGCGACAACGCCCGTATCGTGATGACCTGCGGGAAGGTCATTGCGGAGTTTGAGAACGGCATAGCTGATGTCAGCAAAGACACAGCGGCTGTTCTCGGCTCGATGGGCTACGAAGTTGAGAGAACGGAGGGCGGCAATGACGCAGACAGAAAAGCTGAAAATCCGCCTGCCGGAGATAAGCGACGCAGAAGCGGAAAGTTATCTTGACACCGCGAAAGCCGCTATCATGGCACGGCGATATCCGTTCGAGGATTTCCCGGGCGAACTTGAAGGCAGATACCTCGATTTACAGCTTCGCATAGCCGCTGACCTCTACGCAAAGGCGGGCGCTGAGGGAGAAACTTCCCACAGCGAGAACGGCGTGAGCCGTGCGTATTCCAATGCGTGGGTGTCGGAGGAACTTCTTTCGGAAGTCACGCCGAAAGGCAGGGTGCTGTAATGAGGGATTTGAAGCGCAACCAGATTTCAGTTGAATACGCGCTGTATCTGGGGAACGCGGAGCTTACTGACGGCAACGGCTGTGCTACTGGCGAATTTGCACCGAAATACGGCGACAAAACGGCGCTGATGATTTCAGTTTCCTCCAACAAGGGGGATTATTCCCAGCAGCAGTTCGGCAATCTGCTGGACTACGACCGCACGATGATAACCCACGACACCAGATGTCCGATCAACGAAAATTCACTTGTGTATATCGGCACGGAGCAGTATATCGTCAAGGCGGTCGCAAAGAGCCTGAATGCCGTTCAGTATGCGATAAAGAGGGTGCAGATAGATGAAACGGATAACGGTTAAACTGTCTGCTTCCGGCGTGCGCGAAGCGGTGAGGGAGCTTGCGGAATACCGCGCAAATCTCGAACGAAACGCGCAAGAACTTGTGCGGCAGCTTGCGGATATCGGTGCGAACATTGCGCTGGTGGAAGCAGGCGGCATTCACATGACGGGTGCTTTGCAGAACGGTATTCACAGCGAATACGGCGGTAATACCGGATTTGTGAAGTGCACATGCGGCTATGCCGCTTATGTGGAGTTCGGCACAGGCATTAAGGGCTCACGAAGCCCCCACCCTGACCCGGCGATACTCGGCTGGTCCTATGACGTAAACGGTCACGGGGAGCTCGGCTGGTGGTATCCGTCCGGCGACGGGGACACAAATCCCACACGAAAACGGCTGAAAGACGGCACCTATGTCGCATGGACAAAGGGAATGCCGTCCAGACCGTTCATGTACAACACGGCGCAGCAGCTGAGAGCGCTGGTGATTCCGACAGCAAAGGGAGTATTCACATGATTGACATTGAAAGCACGGTGTTTGACTATGTGGCGACCGCCCTGCGCGAGGAATACAAGGACATTTCGGTTGTGAGCACGTCAAGCGACACCCCGGCGAAATTCCCGGCGGTGTGCTTGTGGGAACAGGACAACAGCTGCTACGCTCCCTCGCAGACGGCTGAATGCAAGGAAAACCACGCGCAGCTTATGTACCAGTGCGAGGTTTACTCCAACAGGCAGAGCGGCAAAAAGGCGCAGGCGCGGGAGATAGCGGCTTTTGTTGACAGAAAAATGCAGGAATTAGGCTTTATCCGGACTTTCGGACAGCCTGTCCCAAATGTTGCCGATATGACGATATATCGCTATACAATGCGGTTTTCGGGCATTATCGGCAGAGATAATATAGTTTATACTTCATAGGAGGTTCATCATGAAGAGAGGAATACCCATTTCAACCGCGGGCACGCAGGTGTGCTGGGCTGTTGAAACCGTTGCAGGCACTATGCCCACGGCGGCAAAGCTGATTCCAGATATCAAGGAGATACCCGACCTTAACCCGCAGCCGGAAGCGCTTGACACTACCGACCTCAGCTGCACGGAGTACAAGACTTTCATCGACGGCCTTAAGGATCTTTCAAGTGCGACATCTTATACGGCTAACCTTACCGCGCTTCTTGAAAAGGAATGGGCGGCAATGGTTGAGGCTTCACAGACCGCAAAGGCGGGCGGTCTTGCGACGTGGTTCTACATAATCACCCCCGGTCTCCAGACTGTAGCGTTTACCGGTTCGCCGTCCCCGCTCGGCGTGAACAGCAGAGCGGTAAACTCCGTAAACGAGATCGCATGCTACATCACTCCCACCGGAGAGCCGAAGCGCACCGATGAGACCATTACTGTTTCTGAGCCTACGGCTTAACCATAACATGACCAATTAACAGGAGGAAAACAAAATGGCAAAGGCACTCACCATTAACTACAACGGCAAGACTTATAAGGCAGAGTTCGACCGCGCGACCGCAAAGGCATACGCACTGACCGGAAACAGAATTCAGGACGTATGGGAGAATCCTTTCGTTGCTATCGCGCCGTTCGTCCACTGCGCTTTTAAAAAGAATCAGCCCGCTATCACAGAGAAGAAGTCCACGGAGATATACGACGCGCTCCCGAAGAACAAGAAGCCTGCATTCCTCAACAAGCTTATCGAAAGCTATGTTGACACCATGCAGGGGCTTATCGGCGATGAGACCGCTGACGGTGACGAGGGAAACGCTACATGGGAGGGTGCGGACGAGGACGAGTAATCTCTCCCGAAGAAACAGTCAAGCAGCTTGACGAAAAGTGCATATTGTGTATGTCGCTCGGCATGAGCTACACGGATTACTGGGAGGGCGAAAACTGCCTTCCCAGCTTTTTTATTCAGGCGTACAACAAGCGGCACAAACGCGAACTGGAAGAACAGAATTTCAGCGCGTGGCTGAACGGCTTGTACTGCATGAATGCATTCAGCGTGGTTTTGTCGAACGCTTTCGCCAAGCAAGGAAGTCCTCAGGCGGAATATCCCGATAAACCGATGGAGATATTCCAGCACGAAAAGACAGAAAAAGAAAAGATGGACGAACAGGAACAGGCGCGCCTGCGCATCAAAATCGCGCTTGATAATTTCGTTGCGGCGTTCAGCGGCAGAAAGGAACAGGAATAATGTCAGAAGCAACGATTGACGAACTCCAGATAGAAATAGAATCCGACGGCGCGGACGCGGCGCAGGCGCTTGAAAAACTCCAGCAGACACTTGAACGGCTGGTTGCGCCGGTGCAGGCGCTGACTACCGGGAATGGGCTGAATAAACTCACAAAGCAGCTTGAAAAACTCGCAGAAGCCGGGCGCGCTATCTCCAGTCTGTCCGGGCTGGACAAGATATCGCAGGCCGCGAATGCGCTGAAATCCCTTGACGCGCTGACTGGAGCTCCGAAAGTGAACAGCTACGTCAACGCAATAAACAAACTTTCGCAGGCTTCCGGAGCAGTTCAGGCGATAGCGGCGTTCCCGGACGTATCTGCGCAGCTTTCTTCGCTCACGAATGCGCTGAACAGTCTGCGCAGCATTCAGGATATCCGGCTTACGCCGCTCATTAACAGCCTGTCACGGCTTCCGGCGGTGGTTCAGGCTATAAATTCAATGCCCGCGATAGACACATCGCGCATTGAAATGCTGAACTCGGCGATGGCGGCATTCCGGACAGAAAACGCAACAGCGATACGTCAGCTTGCAAATGCGCTGAACCGGCTGCCTACGGTGGCACAGCGTATCAACCAGATTGATTTTACGCAGTTCTCGAACAGCATACGGCAGCTTACGACAACGCTTGAACCCCTCATGCAGAGGGCTGAACAGGCGGCTCAGGGGCTCACTGCACTCGCACAGGTAATGCAGGCGGCAAGCCGTCAGTCCAACAACAGTGGCGGTCTGGGCGGTCTGGGGCGCACCCTCGGCTCGCTGTCCACAAAGTCCCTGATTTCGTGGGCTTCGCTGATGAAGTTAAAAAAGGTTCTCAACGATTGTTTCAACGTTTCCGCGCAGTATGTTGAAAACTTGAATCTATTCAACGTCACAATGGGAAAATCCGCGTCCAGCGCGTTTGAATTTGCGGAAGCAGTCAACGCGGCGCTCGGCGTTGATACCTCGGACTGGATAAGATATCAGGGATTCTTCCAGTCTGTCGGCAAGGGCTTTGGCGTAGTCTCTGACAAGGCAGATCTCATGTCCAAAAATCTGACCCAGTTGTCTTATGATATTTCTTCGTTCTACAACATCAGCACGGAGGAAGCTTATAATAAGGTGCAGTCGGGCTTTGCCGGGGAACTTGAACCGTTAATCTTAGCGGCTTGATACAGTGATGTATCTCGAATAACGTAGTGAACCTGCACATGCAGGGTGTGCGCCTCGCGTACAGCAACCGCAGGAAATGGCGGTCAAGAGGTGTGCTAACAGGGGAAAACTAAGTCTAAAGGTAATATGAAAGGTATTGTTTATCAGTATAAAATCAACGCAAAATATTATGTAGGCAAGACATTCGGGCTGGAGCGTAAGCGAAAGGATAAGCACCGATACGAAGCTTTCAAACTTCAAAAACAAACTCCTTTTGCAAAAGCAATCAGAAAATATGGCTGGGATATGGTCGCCAGTGGTTACAGTGTTATTGAAACCATAGAAGCTGATACCAAAGACGAGCTTAACAGGCTTTTGATTGAGCGCGAAGCATTTTGGATAAGAGAACGAAATTCCATCGCCCCAAACGGATATAATGTGATGGCGAGCGGTTCGATATCGCCGCCGCACACGTACAACAAAGAGGAAATATATAAGCGCGTCTCTCAAAGTCTTAAAGGCAAATACATGAACTGCCTCGCTACAAGCCGCCCAGTCTATTGCATAGAACTTAAAACGTGGTATCCGTCAATAAGCGAAGCTGAAAGGCAGCATAACATAGCGAGTGGTGGCGTTGAGAAAGCGGCCAGCGGAAAGAATGTCAGCGCGGGCGGGTTCCACTGGTCTTACGAAGAAACTTATACATACCGCGCTGATCTGATAAAACAATCAAGAAAGCCTGTCTATTGCGTTGAAACAGGCAAACAATATCCGTCCGTTTATGCTGTGGCAAAAGAACTGTTCGGAGAACAAGCAAACTCCAAAAAGTCCTTGGTGCAAAATGCGCTGAGACACAACAGAAAAACGTGCGGTTTAACCTTTAGATATGTTAATCCTGTGCTTTCGGAAACGGAAGTCTAACGACCATTCCATCGGGCGTGAAATTCGCCAACAGAAGTAGGGGCGGGGTGAAATTCCCCGCTGGGTGAGAATCCCTTAAATCGAAGTGCTACGGCAGTAAATACTACTGCGTGATATGGTCTACTCCCTATGAAATATCGGGAAACCGAGGGTGCAAAGGTAAGACGATTAGGCTTCGCATTAGACGAAGCGACATTAAAACAGCTTGCATACAGCAAGGGCATAACCCAGTCCTACGAAAGCATGACGCAGGCGCAGAAAGCGCAGCTACGCTATGTGGCGATGATAGAGCAGGCTCAGAACATCGGCGTTACCGGAGACATGAGCCGTACTATCGACACCGCTTCCAACGGCGTGCGCGTTCTGGAAGCGCGTATTCAGCAGTTCACCCGCGCGCTCGGAAATATGCTCATGCCTGTGCTGTCGGCGCTCCTGCCATATTTCACGGCGTTTGTGCAGGTGCTGACCGAAGCGGCAAACGGTATCGCAAATTTTCTCGGCTTTGAGCTGCCGAAAATCGACCTCAGCGGCGTTTCCAACGGCTATGACGATATCGCGGGCGCGGCTGACGAAGCAACGGCGGCTACAGAGAAATTCAAGGGTTCGCTTGCCGGTGTTGACCAGCTGAACATTATCGGCTCGCACACCGACAAGAGCGGGTCGGGAACAGGCTATTCCACTGACCTTGATATCGAACTTCCCACTTATGACTTCCTCAACGGCGTTGAGAGCAAGACAAAGGAAATTGCGGAGAACATCAGTAAGTGGTTCAAGGAGGCTCTGCCTTGGATTGAGGCGGTGGGAACAGCCATTGCTACAGCGTTTGTGGGTGCAAAGGTAGTCACTTTTATTACCAACTTGCGCAGAGTTGGAGCTGTTCTGAAAACGCTTACTTCTCAGATAGGAGAAAAAGGTGCAAGCAAATTGTTTGGAGCGCTGGGCGGTCTGGCTGCCGGCGCTACATCTGGCGTACTGCTGTATAATTCACTTAAGAGACTTGTAAAAGGGACTGGTGACTTAACAAATAACTGGTTGCAGCTAGCGGCTGGCATAGGCATAGCTGGGGGCGCGATAGCGGCGTTTGTGGCATTCAGCAATCCAGTGGGTGCAATCGTGACTGCTGTGCTCGCTCTCGGCGGTGCTATTCTCGGTGTGAACAGTGCAATAAATGAAACCAACGAGGAAATAGGGAACGCAATATTTTACGCAGACAACGGCGGCATAGCGGTCGACGGCTTTGCAAAATGCTTCACGGGTTTGTTCGATACGGTTTCCTCACGATATCAGGATATCATCACCACATCTGACGCTATCAGAGATAATCAGGAAAAGGCAAGCGGCGCGGCTGATGAAATACTTAACCTTACGGATAAGTACCAGCAGCTTGGCGAAGCTATGACACCGGCTGACGCGCAGAAAATCAAGGATAACCTTGACACCATAGGCAGCGCTATTAAGGAAAATCTCGGTTCATACACAAATGAAATGGTCGATAATCTGAAAACGTCGTTCCATGACCTTGCTGTGCAGATGGGACTTGACGTTGAAGATATGGTCGGTAAATGGTATCTGCTTGAAAACATGGGAAATTCTGCGCTTGCTGGACTGAGAAAGAATGCCGATGAACTTTCCGCGAAAATCATCAATGGCACTGCGACCGCAGATGATTATTCACAGTTCAACGAAACCGTCAAAAAGATGGCTACGGTAGATTCTCACACATCTGAACAGGAATCCTTGAACCGTGCATTTGCAAACATCACTAACGGCAGCATTGATTTTGAAGACGCAAATCAGGTAAAGCAGGCGATAGAAGACATCACCAGTTCAGCCAGCACAGCATATTCAACGATTCAGTCTGCGTGGGACAAGCAGGCTGCTGACCTCAAAAACTATAAAGATACTCTGATTAACTGGGGTGTTGACATTGAATATGACGAGAAATTCGGCACCGGTGCGTTCGAAAAGCTGTTTTCAGACCAGTCAAAGCTGATTGACGAGGGTTACAAAAAAGAGCTCGAAAAAATCGACCTCATGAAGGGGGCTGGTGTCGGCGCGGCGTGGAATCAGGCTGATGAAAAAGTGAGAGCAACATTCGAAGCACAAATTCCTAGCTTTCAAGATTATGCATTGGCTTCCAACCCCTTACTAGCGGATGATGTTATACAGTATTTTTCGCCAGAATACAGGAGTGATTTGGCATATAAAAGCAAGAATGCCAATCGTGAAAGCAGAATTGAAGACCTTAAAAACAACGGTCAGTTCAAAGATGTGTATGACGCGCTGAAAGCCGCTGAGCTTGACGAAAGCAATGAGAATTATTATAAGGAAATAGGCGGCTATATCGTTGAGGGAATCAGCAACGGCGTTATCACTGGGTCTGAAACACTGGAAGCTGCGCTCAGCACTCTTGCAGCAAACGGAATGGAAGCGTTCAAGGACAAGCTGAAAATCCATTCCCCGTCCCTTGTTTTCGAGGAACTCGGCGGATATATTACTGAAGGTCTGGCTCAGGGTATAGAAGGCGGCGAATCTGACGTTGATACAGCTATAAAGAATGTTGCCGCAGGAATGGCTTCCAGCATGGCTTCCGGTGCAAAGCCCGGCTATGCATGGGAGGGTGCAAAGGAATCATATAGCAGCAGCCGGAGTTTTGAAGATGTCACATTCACGACCGGGGACACTTACATCACGGTCGAACTTGACGGCGAAGAAATTGAAAGTGCTTCTCAGAAAGTTCAGGGCAGAAGATTTGCTATGTCAAATGGCAGATAACGCTTGACAAAACCCCTCTTTTGTGTTACAATTTGACGCAAGGAGGGGTTGTTTCAATGAAAAAAACAATTTTCGCATTATGTGTATGCACATGTGTGTTGCTTTCGGGGTGCTCTGGGGTTTCGCAAGAGGAATACAATTCGCTTAAAGAACAAAATTCTGATTTAAATTCTCACATAATTGAATTAGAATTGGAAAACAGGCGTTTAGAAAGTGACAATGCTGATTTGCAAGCTGAGAATGGCGACCTTAAAAGTTGGAAATATTATTATGAACATAATGACAAAACGGAGGAAGCCGCACAAGATACAGCGGAAGCCGCCCCGTCTGTGGTTTACGAAGATGAGTTCATATCGTTAAGCTATTGTGGGATAGGAACAGGAGCAAGTTTTCCTTTTGCCGACAAACAATGCATTATTTTTGAGGTTGACAACAAAACTGAAACCACATTTGAGTTTTCCTCTATATCGCTCGCGCTTGATGGGCAAGACATAGGCTATGCTACATGTTATAGTAAAATAACAGCCAAGAGTAATGGCAAAATTTATGTGGTAGCTGACGAACAGTCAAATATTATCGGTAAATACCCTAAAGAAATATCTGGATCCATGGCTGTCAAAGACTTGTTAGACATGGACATTTTCGGAAAAAATGAATGGTGGCATATAATATCATTTTCTGAAATAGCACTTTAGCTATTCACCCCGCCCTGCACAAAAACGCAGGGCGGTTTTTGTATAATCTTACAAAGTTTGAGAAAGATGTTGACTTTTTGTCAGTACAATGCTATAATGTTGTCAGTACAGAAAGTGAGGTGATACAATGTCGCCGCGAACAGGAAGACCGCCAAAAGACAACCCCAAAGACACGCGCATACAAATAAGGCTTGACAAAGAAACCCTTAACAAATTAGACGTATGTGCCAAAAAACAGCAAACCACAAGAAGCGATATCGTCAGACAAGGGATTGAACTTGTAAGCAAGCGGTCAGAAAAAGAATAAAGCGCTGCCCTCCTACCACAGAACGCAACGCTTTACATCATGACGGAATGCTCCATCTAATATATTGTACCACGATAGAGCGTTCCTGTCAAGTGTTTTGAAAGGAATTTGCTATGGAAAACAAAATCACAGAGGACATGATACTGAACGTATCGGCAAAGGCAGAAAGGCTCGGAACAATAGCGTGGGTAGCTGCGTGCGCGGAGTTTATCCCGGAAAAGCAGGAGAAAATTTACACAGACGTGCTTCTGGGTATCGCGAATTTAAGCGAGCAGCTTGTCAGCGAACTTGACAAGATAGCTGCTACGGCAAGCGGGGTGAGAGCATGAGCGAGTTAATCAAGATAAACAATCAGCAGCTCCCGGTCAAGGAATACAACGGACAGCGCGTAGTAACTTTCAAGGAGATTGACGCGGTTCACAAGAGAACACCCGGAACCGCACATAGAAATTTCAAAGCTAACAGAAACCGCTTTATAGAGGGCGTTGATTGCTTCAGACGAAATTCGTCCGAAGCCAAAAACGAGTTTGGAATTGCCGCGCCAAACGGGCTGATACTTCTCACCGAAAGCGGCTACCTCATGCTTGCGAAATCCTTTAACGACGACCTCGCATGGCAGGTACAGCGCGAACTGGTGAACAGCTATTTCAGAAGCAAGACCGAGCAGTTTGAGCCCGAACAGCTAACGCTTGAAACCGCTGAGTACCACTACTACCCCAAGACATGGCACGGAAGCCCGGTGATAACCGCCGCAGATTTCGCGCACTTCACTGGAATGTCAAAGGAAGCGATATATCCGTATTTCCACAAGCACCCCAACTTTGATATTTTCCACTACCGCCATCTTAAAAACGCAGAACTTCGCGCTTTCAAGGCTGAAAATCCGAGCGTACCGAGGTGCATTGCAGACCTTTACATTATCACGCGTAAGGGCTGCGAGTGTATGCTGAAGTACTTCGGGCTGACGGCGGATATCCCCATACTGGAACAGAAGCAGGAAAAACTTCTGGAGCAGAAGCAGGAAGAACCTGCAATTCAGCCCAGAAAGGCTTTTACTGCCGCAGAATACATCGCTGCGCTTGAAATCCTTAATGATTTAAGGCTTAAATTTAAGAAAGAACTGGAGAGTGAGAATTGCATGTTCCCTAGCACTACCAAGCAGAACCTTGAAGCAGTATGCCGAGCGATGGGACACGTTTCTATACCTTTGATAACAATAGGGCAGAACGATAAAGTGATTTAACAAAATCAGCACCTCGCACAACGCGGGGTGCTTTTCTGCATGAAAATACTGAATAAAAAAGCGCCCGGCAAAAGCAGGGCGCAAAACTTATACATCATCATCGCTGACATCGAAACATAGACTGATAAATCTATTTTTACCTTCTATAAGATTTTTTATTTTCTGGCACAAAAATACGCATTCCCAATCATACCGTGGTTTTATTGCATTCAAATTTTCCGGTTGTTGAAAGCCCAAAACACCGCTATAATATGCGACAAGTTTCTCTTTTTCGCCTGGAGTGGATTTGTCAGCCGCAAAAAGCGAAACATATTCGCAACCAATTATTTCGCAAACATTCTCAATTATAGGAACTATTTTCATCCAAAATATAGCTGCACCTACCGTTGATTTAGCTCCATAGCTTTTCCAAATCTCATCTGCTTCGTAGTTTTTGCAAAAATTCACCAGTTCAATGCACGGATATGTCGAGGTGACATATAAGTGCCTTTGCTTTTCCTCTTTTTGGAGTTTGTTTATTTCTTGAAGCCTTGCCAAGACATACGCCACTGCCATATCATCTTGGCTATCAAAATCAAAATCTCCGTCTTGAACCATCGCTTGAAATGTCTGAGGGTCAACGTCTCCAACATCGTTTTGGGACTTATCAGCCAAAAAATTAAGTTTTGCAACATCTTGTGGGTTTAACCCGTCTTTATTAAATACTTGCCCCGTTTGCAATGAAAAGAACGCTAAAACAGTGCTTTTATAGAGAACGACATAATATAAATCGTGAAAGTCAATTTTATCAACCTCACCGATTATGTAGCGCTTGAGCCTGTCCAACATCTGCTCTGAAACAGCAGTGCGGAAATCATCACGATCTCCGCACGCAAAATCCTGCAATTGGTTTAACAGTTTTTCTTCGCCTTGGTGCACTCTGCGGCACTCCAGATTGAGGACAAATTCATAAAATGTCATTCGCTGCACCTTAATTTCTTGACACGTTCTGCATCGACTTTAATATCATCCGTAGACATTTTATTACTTCCGTTTTCTCCCTCTGGAACTCCAATGCGAGCGTTTTTCCAAGATGTTTCTTCATGTGACATCATGCTAAGGCTCCAAGATTTAGTTTTCGAATAGATGTCGAAAACCTTGTCGATTATTTTCTCTGTAACGCCATCAATATGGCATTGAGGAAAATGGTTAACTTTGTAACGCCATCTTATTTCCGTCATAACAGGCCCGAATTTCCAAGCTTCAAATTCTTCGTTAAAAAGTGGCACTCCTGTTTGGATAAAGGATTCCCGCTGAACGAAATAAAGCAGCTTGTGGAGCTTCATTTCATCAATCTTCTTGCCATATTTTTCTTGATAGCGAGAATATATTGTTGAAGCTATCTCAGCTACGCTATACATAAAGCACTCCTCCTTTGTTTATATTATTTCCCTTTATGTTATTATAACACAAATTAATAAAAAAGCCACATTCTTAATTTATATATAGCCATATATAAATTGATATACCGAAAAGAATACAGTTACAAAGCCGCAAATCCATGCTATAATGGATAGAGAGCCACAGAGCCGTTTGTCGAAATGACAGGCGGCTTTTTTTCGTTTGCCGCCGTTGACATAGTGAAATCAAGGCGGTGAAACATGGCTGATATAGAGAAATTATCATTGCTCAAAATAAACGGCGTTGAAGCGCCTACCCCGCGCGAATGGACGGTAGTAGACAGCGATTTCGACAGCGACGACAGCGTGCGCGACGAAGCCGGATATCTTCACAGAACGGTTATCCGCAGAAAGCATCACGCGCCAAAATATAAATGGCGGCTGAAAGCAAAAGACCTGTCAAAGCTGCTGAACATGATAGACGACACAACACTTGAGGTAACATACTACGACCTGCTCACAAGAAAGCAGATAACGTTCACCGGATATCCGCAGGCAACAAGACAGCCCAAGCTTGTCTTGCAGCGGAGCACTTACGACGAATGTATCTTTGATTTCGAGTGCAGCTTCATCGAGTATTAAGGAGGGAAAATGTACCCAGTTTCTGAAAAGTACATAGAAGCAATACGCGCCCCCGTCCGTGAAGACCGTATCACCGGCGGTATAAGGCTGAAAGACGGAACCATAATCCCTGTTGACGACAGTATAATCGTGCAGAAGTCCCTGACCGTCACACGTAAAGTGAGCAGCTCCTCCAAGTTCGACATCGGCACGGTGAACTCTGCGGAAATGCGGATAAAAATACGCGACGCCAAGGCATACGATCATGATTTCGGCGGAGCGGTTATCAGTCTTAAATACGGCATTGTCACCGCTACTGCGGACGACGGATCCGAAACATGGGAAGACGTCCCGCTGCCGCCGTTCTATGTTGACGGCGGAGAGGCTGCCCGAAAGCAGAACATGGTGAGCCTTACCGCGCACGACACGCTCAGCAGACTTGCAGTTGACAAAGGGTCGCCGCCAACGACCAGCTTTTACGCGGCACTCACATATTTCTGCAACCGCTGTAATGTCGGCGTGGCAATTTCGGAAAGCGACTTCAACGCACTCCCCAATGCGGATATCACGCCCGATTTTTCAGCGGAAAGCATTCAGTCCTGCTGGGACGGCGTGATGTGGATAGCACAGACCGTGAATTGCTGTGCATTTGCCGATTATCGCGGGCTGGTTCAGCTCAAGCAGTACAAATACGAGGGCGGCGATAATTATGACCGCCTTATAACCGGCAAAGAGCGCACCACTATAGAATATAGCGACACACGCACTTACCTTGCATATCTGCAATCGTATGAGGGCGAAAATGTGAAGCTGTACAGCAGGGTCAAAACCTGGACTGGAACTGACGCCCCGCATATCAAGGAAGGCGCTTTGAACTTGCCGAAAAACCCTGTCGTGCAGTCTCTTTCCGCCGAACAGCAGGCGGTGATAAATCAAAGCTATCTTAACAATCGCAGCTACCCTACTCGCTATGTCAAGGCAAGCGGCGTTCCAGACCCGGCAATAGAGCCGCTAGACGTATTGGCATTTTCCGGAGGAACTATCGACATCGGGCAGATAATCAGCGTGGCTACACAGGTAACGTGGAAGTACCGCAATGGAGGAACGATATATTGTGCGAATGCTGATGAATACTCCGATGCCGCAGACGGAACCAGCGCAATAGCTACGCTTTCGCTGGAAAGCGATGTCGCGGAACAATCCGATGAAACACCCGTTATGCGCACGCAGCCCAAATCCCAGACAGAAAAGCAGATAGACGAGCTGAGGAAGCGGCTCAGCCAGTCGGGAGGAGCAGCCGAAAAGCTGCAGACTTCTGGGACAAATACTGCCGCCATAACCAATGAGTATGGTGGCATAACCACAACGGAAAATGGTGTAAAATCACTGAACATTGAAGCAAGCCCTAGCTGGAACTACTTCGAAATGAAAGCACCGCCGGGATTTTATATTCATGCAAACGAAGACGGGTACAATATAGCACAACAGTATTCTGATGGCAAAGAAAGATGCATTAGGCTTAACAAAAATAATGGAATACAAATTGTATCTGATTCGGGCGATCAAATTAGATTAGAGCTGGTAAACAGTAATATGGGAATCTTTATGGATAAAGGTGATTTCGAAATATATTCCGCTGGAAATAGGCTGTATACAGCGGGTGGCAGCCTGTATTTTAACGGCAAAAAGGTACTTTTGGAGGGATAAATTATGACATCAAAGACTATCGCGCTCACGGGCGCGGAAATCAGGGCAGATTACAGCGGCGGCACAAACGCCTGGCTCAGGAACGACGGCACTGCAACGGTGTACGCGTCCACTGCTCCCGCCGTAACGCCCGGAGCTGACGGAGTAGTCAGCATTCCGGCGGGACAGGCAGCGGCGATATACGGCGCATGTGGGACTGTCTACCTGCTTGGCACCGGCTCGGTTCAGCTTGTAGGGAGCGATTACACCGCATGCCCTTTTAAGATGTCAGCACAGTCCGGCGGCTCGGGTGCTGACAGCGTAGCCAGAGCCGCCATAGAAGTGCACGCGGGCAACGCTGATATCCACGTCACAGCTGATGAGAAGGCATACTGGAATACGCTAAGCGGCAAGAACGAGCTTGACAATCCGGATTTCCGGGTAAATCAGCGAGGACAGAACGAGTATTCCACCGGCTACACCGTGGACAGGTGGTACATCTCCACTGATAAGTGCAAAGCTGCTCCGGAAACCAATGGAATCCGCCTGACTGCTACAGCAACGCTGACTTCAAATACCCATGCGTTCTGGCAGAACAACGAATTCCCGCTTCCACCGGGAAAATACACGCTATCTCTCAAGGCAGCGGACGTCACCGGAGTATGGGCCGCGCGTATCCGCACTGTGACCGCAGCCGGGGACTACGTTGACAGCTACTATACTCCCAGGCTTCAGGCTGGAATAAACAGTGTGACGGTAGATCTTTCTGACAGCGAGTACATATCAGCAGTCTCCATCGGGTTCAACAAGGGTACCGAAGCCGGGAACTCCCTGAAACTCGCATGGGCGAAGCTGGAGGGCGGTTCACTGGCGACGCCGTTCGTTCCGCCCGACTACGCTGCGGAGCTTGCGAAGTGCCAGAGATTCTACCAGGTCAGAACTACGAACGATATCGACCCGCTCGATCTTCGCCCAAGCATGAGGGCGATAACAGATGTCAAGGCAGTAGAAGGAGGATACGCATATGTCGCAGAATTATGATGAAATCATCGAACCGCGCGAAAATGACGAGCAGCGTGCTGCCCGGGAAAATCGGCTCAGAGCCGCCGAGATATCCCGGAGATTCGTTGAGATAGACCGGGAAAGAATACGCCCACTTGCTGCAATAGTTGCGGGCGTCGGAACAGATGAGGATAAATCCCGGCTCAAGGCGCTTGAGGAAGAAGCAGCGCAGCTCCGCGCGGAGCTTGCGGAAATGGAGGAAACATGACTGTAGAGAACATCATCACAATTATCAGCGTAATCGCCGCGATATCCGGTATCATTTTTGGCGCGGCGGCGTTCGCGCGGAACAAGCGGGACGATAATCGCGAGGACGGCTCATACCGCAGCGATATCGGGTACATAAAAGCAAGCATGGACGACATCAAGCGCAAGCTGGACAAGCAGGAACAGCAGTATATTAACATTGTAACGCGGCTTACGGCGGTGGAATCCAGCGCAAAGCAGGCACATCACAGAATAGACAGACTGGAGGGCAACAACCATGAAAATTGACTGGAAGAGAAAGCTCACAAGCCGTAAGCTCTGGGTCGCTCTCGCTGGATTCATTGCGGGACTTATCGTAGCGTTCGGGGGTAGCTCCGAGACAGCTGAAACCGTTTCCGGCTGCATACTCAGCGGCGCGGCAGTCGTGGGGTATGTCATCG
>ERZ773252.959-NODE-959-length-31002-cov-6.729118_pt1 | contig 31002 bp, 28 predicted proteins | sample MGYA00580517_ERZ773252 | MGnify/ENA primary metagenome ERZ773252 (study PRJEB29015, sample SAMEA2737766) | human gut metagenome | biome: human gut; feature: human-associated habitat; material: faeces | place: China | collected 2012 ...
ATGGACCAATGCCACAAACAAGAGAACACATCTTATTAGCTAGACAAGTAGGTGTAAAATACATCGTTGTTTACTTAAATAAATGTGATATGGTTGACGATCCAGAATTATTAGAATTAGTTGAAATGGAAGTTAGAGACTTATTAACAGAATATGGTTTCCCAGGAGACGAAATTCCAGTTGTAAAAGGATCATCATTAAAAGTATTAGAGAGCACATCAACAGATCCTAACGATCCAGTTTATGCTCCAATGAAAGAATTAATGGATGCAGTTGATAGCTATATCCCAACACCACAAAGACCAATTGACCAACCATTCTTAATGCCAGTTGAAGACGTATTCACAATCACAGGACGTGGTACAGTTGCTACAGGTAGAGTAGAAAGAGGAGAAGTTAAAGTTTCTGATGAAGTTGAAATCATAGGATTATCACAAGAAAGAAAGAAAACAGTTGTAACAGGTGTTGAAATGTTCAGAAAATTATTAGACCAAGCTGAAGCTGGAGATAACATCGGAACATTATTAAGAGGTATTGATAGAAAAGACATCGAAAGAGGTCAAGTACTATGTAAACCAGGAACAATTCATCCACATACAAAATTCACATCAGAAGTATACGTTTTAACAAAAGAAGAAGGTGGACGTCATACACCATTCTTCAACGGATATAGACCACAATTCTATTTCAGAACAACAGACGTAACAGGTGTTATTGAATTACCTGCTGGAACAGAAATGGTTATGCCAGGTGATAATGTATCAATGACAATTGAATTAATTACACCTATCGCTATCGAAAAGGGATTAAGATTCGCTATTCGTGAAGGTGGTAGAACAGTTGGTTCAGGTGTTGTTGCTGATATAATTGAATAATATTTGAATAAATACAAAAAGAACTATGAGTTTTTCATAGTTCTTTTTGTGTATAATTAAACTTGTGTAATATTTTTGTAATATAAATTTAATGAAATTGCAATAATGAATTAAAAAATATATGTTATAATCAATATTATTAAATAACATTTTTATGCAAACTTGACATAATTTTGAAGAGGTGTTATAATTAAAACGTTAGAGATATTTATAAAAAGGAGAAGTGATACTATGGAAAATAATGAATTAAAGGTAACAGAAGAATTATTACAAAATATTGATGCTATAGTGGATTTAAAATTAGAAACAGAAAATTTATTAAATGAAGCAGATGCGGTAATAGAAAATTGCAATGAAATATTAAGTTGTTAATAAAGGAAGGGGATTTTAAAATATGGATTTAAAAAAATTAAATGATGAATATTTAAAGCTTAAAGGGAAATTAGATAACATAAATAATAGAATAAAAAAAGCAAATGAAGAAATTGAAACAATAGAAAGTAATAAGAAAGCTAAAGAAGGTGATATAAAAATTCTTGAGGGAGAACTTGAACAAGCCAAAAGAAGTAAAGATGAAGCATTAGTAAAAAGCAAAAGTGAAGAGATAAAAAAAGTAGAGTTAGAAATAAAAGGATTTAATGAAAAAGTTGAAGACATAAGAGAAGATATTAAATCATATCAAGATAAGTTAAAGGGAATTCAAGAGCAAATTAATGATAAATTAAAAGAATTGCAAGAAAATCCAGAACTAAAAAAACATATTGAAGAAGTAATGGAAAAAAGATATGAAAGACGATTAAAAGATGAAAAGAAAAAACTAGAAGTAGCATCAAACAAAAAAGCTAAAATTGAAAAATTACAAGAAATTGTTAATAAAAGTCCATCTGTAAAAAATTATTTAATAGGAATTATGAATTCAACACTTGAAACTGATAAATTGAAAAAACAAATAGATGATTTGAAAAAAGCTGATCCTATTGATACTAAGAAAATAGCTGATTTAACAACACAAATTTCACAATTAGAAGTTAAAATTACTAAAAATAAAGATTTATTAATGGGAATTAAAGGATTAGATTTTAAAGACGAAGATTTAAAAGAATTATTAGATAATGGAATTGTAGTAAATAAAAATGGAAAAATAGATTTAGCAGTAACTTTAAATAATAGAAGAGCACAATTAAATAGACAAGTTAAAAAATATACAAAGTCAATTACAGAACATGAGAAAGCATTAGAAACACTTGGAAGAAGTACATCAGAACAAACAAGTTCCGAGCCTAGTCAACATCAAAGTCCAACAAGAATTACAAGAACAGAACCAGCTCAAGATAGTAATTCTGAACAATCTCATGAAACAGAAAATTCCTCAGAACCAGCTCAAGAAGGAAGCGAACAAGAAGAAAAACCAAAGTGGTATCAATTTGTAAAAAGATTTAAAATATGGAATGAAAAAAGAAAGCAAAAAGCATTACCAGAAGCAGAACAACCAGAACTAACACCAGAGAATAATCCACAACCAAAAAATAATTTTAAAAACGCTTTAAAATATGATATAGTAAAAGATCTTTATAAACAAGCAGATAAGCAAGCACTAAAAGATGCAAGAAGTAAAGGAAAAGAAGAAGCCTCTTTTGAGACACCAATATCTCAAGACCAAGATGGAGATGAAAGATAATAATAAAAAAGGACAAGACTATAGTTTATAGTCTTGTTTAATTTTATTAAATATAAATTTTTCCAAACCTATTGCAATTTTAATAAAACAATAATAAAATAGAAACATCATGAATAAGAATAATAGCAAAAAAGAAACAAACATAATAAGAAAGGAAATAAAACAATGAATATATTACTAGATGCAATGGGAGGAGATAATGCACCAGATGCCAATATAAAAGGAGCATTAAAAGCAGTTAATCAAATAAAAGCAACAATAACATTAGTAGGAAAAGAAGAAGTAATAAGAAACAAAGTAAAAGAATTTACAGGAAAAGAAATTGAAGAAGTATCAGATAGACTAAAAATAAAAAATGCAACAGAAACAATTGAAATGGAAGATGGACCAACAGATGCAATCAGACACAAAAAAGATTCATCAATGGTAGTTGGATTTAAAATGCTAAAAGAAAACGAAGGTGATGTATTCATATCTGCTGGAAATTCAGGAGCATTGCTTGCAGGAGCAACATTAATTGTTGGAAGAATAAAAGGAATAGATAGACCAGCATTAGCAGGAATATTACCAGCATATAAAAGCCAATTATTATTAATAGACTCAGGATCAAATACAAATTGTAAACCAATTAACTTATTACAATTTGCTCAAATGTCAACAATATATTTAAGAAACACATTTGGAATTGAAAAACCAGCAGTAGGTTTATTAAATATAGGAACAGAAGAAACAAAAGGAAATGAGTTAGTAAAAGAAAGTTATCAATTATTAAAAGAAAAATCAAAGGAATTAGGAATAAACTTTATAGGAAATGTTGAAGGAAGAGATGCATTTTCAGGAAAAGTTGATGCAATAGTAACAGATGGATTTACAGGAAATGTATTTTTGAAAACAACAGAAGGACTTGGAAAATTTGTAAAAAGAACTTTATCAGAAAGTCTAACACAAAATATATTTGCTAAAATTGGAACAATACCATGTTTGCCAGCAATTAATAGATTTAAAAAGACAATGGATTATAAATCATATGGAGGAGCATTATTCTTAGGAGTAAAAAAGCCAGTTGTAAAAGCACATGGAAGTAGTGATGAAAAACTATTTGAATTTACAATAAAACAAGCTGAAAAATTTGTTGAAAATAAAGCTGTAGATAAGATGATAGAGCACTTTGAACAAATTAATAAAGCTTAAATATTGAATGGTTAGTATAAAAAATAAAAAAAATCCAAATATGCTTGACAAAATAATAAACATATAATATAAATGTTAAAGAAACATTTGAAAATTAAATGAAATATATCATTTAAAATTGAGAGGGGGTGAACTTGTAGTGAGTTCAGAAGAAGTATTTGAAAAAGTAAAAGGAATAATTGTTGAACAATTAGGTGTAGCTGATACAGCAGTTACATTAGAAGCATCTTTCATTGATGACTTAGGTGCTGATTCTTTAGATATAGTAGAATTAGTTATGGCATTAGAAGAAGAATTTGATATAGAAATTCCAGACGCTGATGCAGAAAAAGTTGTTACAGTTGGAGATGTAGTAGATTACATAAAAGAAAATGTATAATAAAAACAAAAGATAGGCATGTTAAAAAACATGTCCTTTTTATTGCATTTTTTTATTTGATATAGTAAAATAGAAACATATAATAATGGAAAAAAGAGGTAAGTTAAATAAATCATGAAGAGTTTAGAAGAAAATATAGGATATACATTTAAAAATAAAGAATTACTAAAAAGAGCATTAACACATACATCATATGCTTATGAAAAAGGAGTTCAAAGTAATGAAAAACTAGAATTTCTAGGTGATAGCATATTAGAATTCATATCAAGTATATATATATATCAAAATTATCCAACATTAAAAGAAGGGGAGATGACAAAAGTAAGAGCAACAGTAGTATGTGAAGATAGTTTGTATAAAATAGCAACAAGACTAAAATTTAATGAATTTTTATATTTAGGAAATTCAGAAATAAAAGGAAAAGAGCAAATTAGAAAGGCCATTTTAGCAGACAGTGTTGAAGCAGTAATTGCAGCAATGTACTTAGATAGTAATTTAGAAGAAGCTCAAAGATTTATTATAGATAATTTAAAAAACGAAATTGAAGTTGCAACAAAACATGTTGGACAAAAAGATTATAAAACAGTACTTCAAGAAAAACTACAAGCACATGGAACAACAAGCATAAAATATGAAATAATAGATGAAAAAGGACCAGACCATGCAAAAATATTTGTATCACAAGTAGAATGGAATGGAAAAAAACTTGCAATAGGTGAAGGAAAATCTAAAAAAATTGCAGAAATGGAAGCTGCAAGAAAAGCTCTTGAGCTCTTAAAATAGAATAAATATATAATGTAAGAAAGGAATTAAAAATATGAAAAAACGCTATATAATTCCAATATTTGTACCACATTTAGGATGTCCAAATGATTGTGTATTTTGTAATCAGAAATCAATAAGTGGTCAACAAAAAATGATAACAAAAGAAGATATAATAAAAACAATTAATTTTTATTTAGAGAACATAAAAGATAAAGAAGCAAAAAAAGAAGTTGCATTTTTTGGGGGAAGTTTTACTGGAATTGATGTAGACAAACAAGAAGAATTTCTACAAACAGCATATAAATTTATAAAAGATGGAAGAATAGATAGTATAAGAGTTTCAACAAGACCTGATTATATAAATAAAGATATATTAAAAAGATTGAAGAAATATAAAGTAAGAACAATAGAATTAGGAGTTCAATCTGCAAATGATTATATATTAAAACAAAGTCACAGAGGACATACATTTGAAGAGGTAAAAAAAGCATCAAAATTAATCAGATGGTATGGATTTAATCTAGGACATCAAATGATGGTAGGGTTGCCAGAAAGTACTAGATTAGATGAAATAAATACAGCAAAAGAATTAATTAAATTAAAACCCAAAATGGTAAGAATTTATCCTGTATTAGTAATACATAATACAAAACTTGAAAAAGATTATTTAGAAGGAAAATATAAGCCATTAACAGTTGTACAAGCTGTAGAGACATGTAAAGAGATTGTACCAATGTTTAGAGCAAAAGGAATAGATATAATTAGAATAGGACTTCAAAATACAGATGAAATAACAGATCCATCTGTAAAAGGAAGTGAAGTAGTTGCAGGTCCATATCATCCAGCATTTAGACAATTAGTAGAAGCAAATTTATGGTATGATGATATATTAAAAAGAATAAAAGAAATGAACACAAAAGTAAAAAGGGTAAAGATTATAATTAATCCTAAAGATGTAAATAATGTTGTTGGGCATAAAAGGGAAAATGTTCAAAAATTAAAAGATGTATATGAATTAGATTTAATAATTGAACAAGATGAAAAAATGAAAGAAGGAAAATTCAAACTAGAAATATTAGAAAAATATCCAGAATTTTTAGATGAAAAGGAATAAAAGAAACTATGGAAAAAGAAAATAAAACGATAAATATATTATTGATTGTTATAATGATATTAGTTGTTGTGGGATGTATTGTTGCATATTTATATTTTACACATACATGGGAAAAGAAAGACAAAAATCAAGAACCAATTTTTACAATTGAAAATTATCCTAAAATAGATGGTTCAACAGCTACATTACCTTTAGCACAAGCATATAAATCAGCATTTACAGGAACAGATATTGAAAAAGTTGATGTTACACATTCTAAAACACATAATGCATATGTTAATTTAATAAATAAAAAATCAGATTTAATATTAGTAACATATCCATCTGAAGAAGAACAACAACTTGCAAAAGATGCAGGGGTAGAATTAGAAATTGTACCAGTTGTAAAAGAAGCCTTTGTATTTTTTGTTAATAAGGAAAATTCAATAGATAATTTAACATTAAATCAAATTCAAGATATATATTCAGGAAAAGTAACTAATTGGAAAGAAGTTGGAGGAACAGATGCTCAAATATTAGCATATCAAAGACCACAAAATTCTGGGAGTCAGTCTGGAATGTTATCACTTGTAATGCAAGGAATAAAAATGAAAGAACCTGAAAAAGAAACAATTGCACAATCTATGGTAGATATAGTTGATGTAGTATCAGATTATCAAAATAAAGAGAATGCTATAGGATATTCATATTATTATTATATTACAACAATGTATTCAAAAGACAAAATAAAACTTTTATCTGTAAATGGAATAGAACCAACTTATGATAATATAAAAACAGGTTTATATAATATCCAAACAGCATATTATGCTGTAATAAGAAAAGATGAGCCAGAAAATAGTGATGCTAGAAAATTATTAAATGCAATGATATCAACATATGGTCAAAAAGTTGCTAAGGAGGCAGGATATGTTCAAAACTATTAAAGGAAAATTGATCTTTGTTGTTATATTTTCTGTTATTTGTATAATAATAACATCAATATTAGTTATGTATAAAAGAATTGATATAAAATATGATAATTCAGAAGAAACATCCAAAACAGAAGAAACAAAAGCCAATGAGTCAACAAATGAAAAAGGAATTGATTTAAAAGGAAAATATAATCAAAATGATTTAAAAATTGTAGAAAAAAGAGTAACAAAAGAAAGAGTTGAAATAACATACTTTCAGATAGATGGTTTAAAAGATCAAAAAATTCAAGATAAGATAAATAAAGAAATTGAAATTGAAGCTCTAAATGGATATAAAGAAAACATTGATTTAGATAAAGTTGTAAATGCTTCAATAAGTTTATATGTGACAGCTAATTTTAGTAACATACTCTCTTTTTCTTCATTTTCTTGGGGAAAAATAAATGATGATAGTGATGATTTGATAAATGTTCAAAAAGGATTTACATATGACCTAAATACAGGAAATTTAATAAAGTTAGAAGATTTATTTACAACGAATGCTCCAATAACTGAAATATTAAGAAAATCAGCATATTATGGATTTGTGTCAAATAGAGCTGAGATGAATTTAAGTGGAGATTTACAAGTTAATAATTATGGAAATATAGAAGAAGATGTTGCAGATTTTATAGAACAATATAAAAATGGAAAAATAACAGACTTTTATTGTACGCCATCAGCAATTATGATAGTATATGATGAAATATATATACCAGTTTCATTTGAAGAATGGGCTGACTACATAAATATTTATAATAAGTATTTATCAAGTGAATCATTATATAAATCAAATAACATAGGATATAAAAATTTATATACATTAACAGATAGGACATTAAACGATTTTTATTATTATACAAATTATCAAAATGAGAAAAATTATTTTATAGAGATTTCAGTTTTATGGGATGAGGATAATAGTAGTGATTTCGAAAAACAATTAGTATCAAATAAAATAAAAGATATAGAAAGAGAAGTTTCAGATTTAAAAGTAAAAGCAAATCAAGATACAAATAATTTTTATATTTTAAATTATTATATTGAAATAAATGGATTTTTTGAACAATCACTGGATGAAAATTTAGTATCTGTAAAAGAGTGGGGAAATTATTATGATATGACAATACATGATTTTGAGACAACAATTGAACCTATAATAATAAAATATGATAGAAGTGCAAATGAAGGTGGCGGAATTCCAGAATATGTATATAACTTTACAGATGTCTTAAAAATTGAACCACAAAGATTAACAGAATATTATAATATTGAAACAGGTGAAAAAGTGGTTGTCTAATATAATATGTATAAAAAACTATATATTACAAATAATTGTAATATATAGTTTTTTTGTAAAGGAGATGTTTGTGAAAAGTGGAGTAAAACAAGCTATTTTAGATGGAAGTGGAACAGTAATAGGTGCAATGATAATGGCATTTGGAATATCATTATTTTTATTACCAAATCAATTATCAACAGGAGGATTTTCTGGAATAGCAACAATAACATATTATTTATTTAATATTCCTATGGGATTAATGAATTTAATATTAAATATTCCAATGTTTATTTTTTCAAATTATAGAATAGGAAAAAAGTTTTTAATAAAATCTATAGTAGGAACGGCAAGTTTGTCAGTTTTTATAGATATATTTGATAAAATTGAACCAATAACAACAGACAGATTTTTAGCATCAGTATATGGGGGAACAATAATTGGAATAGGAACAGCAATAATTTTAAAAGTAGGAGCATCTACTGGTGGAACAGAATTAATTGCAAATTTAATAAAATCATATAAACCTAATATTACTATAAGTAGATATTTAGCAATAATAGATATTATAATTGTCATTGCAAATGTATTTGTATTTAAACATATTGAAATAGGATTATATTCTGCAATTGCAATATATTTATATGGAAAATTAATTGACACTATATTTGAAGGAGTTTATTATACTAAGATAATGTTTATAATTTCAGATAAAAGTGAGAAAATTTCAAAACAGATAGAAAAAAATGTAAAAAGAGGAGTAACAGGGCTTTACGGAAAAGGAATGTATAGTGGAAATGACAAATTAGTATTAATATGTGCAGCAAATATAGGAGATATACCTAAAATAAAAAGTATTGCTCAAAACATTGATGAAAAAAGTTTTATTGTAGTTGCAAATGCAAGAGAAGTATTAGGAAAAGGATTTAAAGAATCAAGTTAAGTGCAAATGTATTTTTACATTTGCACTTATGTTTTTGTTATGAGCAATGAAGAAATAATGTTAACATGTGTATTACAATTAAAGTTGGCATTTTTTAATTTTTCTTTATAATTAAAATCATCAAAGTTTTTTTGATAAGGAAAATATTTTAGAATACTTAAATAATATTTATCAATATCAACATTATATTTTCTTGCAGTTTTATCAAAATATTTATTTAATTCGTCATTTAAACGATTTTGAGTGGCTGTTGATATTTTGTTTATAGTATCTGTATTTTCATAGTTTATATTTGAATTTAATGAGATTATATTAGCAATTAAATTTAGTTCAATATTTATATTTATAGCTCCATTTTCGATATTAGATGTTATTTTTGATTTTTTATTAGGAGAAAGTTGAATTTCTAATTGTTTATTTTCAACTAATGGATCTTCAACAGATATTATACAGGTATCAATAGAATTTGTAATAAGAGAATGACAAATTGATTCCCAAACAGTTAATTCTCCAATATATTTATCACCAGAAAAAATAGCAAGACCAAGGTTTTCTGTACCTCTTCCACCAACAATTGAACTTTTTCCAGCAACTAAATTATTTTGAGTAGTTTCAATTTCTTGTTTCTCTTGATCTTCAATATCTTGTGATGATGAATTAGAATTTGAGGTTTCACCATTTATATTGTCTGAATTGCCACTATTTGAAGATGAAGAACTTTCTTCAGAAGAATTTGAAGATGAAGAACTTTCTTCAGAACGTGCTGTTGAATTTAATCCGCCTAAAACTGCTATTGGGTCTGAATTGCTTTCAGATAGATTATTAAAAAAATCACCAAGTGTTATATTTGAAAAATATCCAGTTAATTTACTTGTAATATCAAATGTATCGAAATATTTACTTGTTAAATTTTCTAAATTAGGTTTACTATTATTAATATAATCATATGCTTTACAATTTGTAACAACAATATTAGCAGAAGAACGAATTTCTTCATTATTTATTAAACTATATATCTCTGATGAAATTCCTTCTTTGGCAATTTCTTCTGAAAAAACGACAACACTACAATGTGCAAGATTAATTTCTTTACCTATATAACTATTTAAAAGGTTTAATCCACTAAACATAGAATTAGCTTCGCAAGATGTTAATACAATTTGCGAAGAATCAGAAGATGCACCACTTGATGAAGAAGAAACATTTATAAATTGAATAGAAATTTTTAATCTTGCTTTTTCACCTTTATCAATTCCAAGCACAAGAACATATGCAAGATGTTCTATACGACGAGAGATGTATGAATTGGAAAATCCTGCAATAAATGTAATAAAGACAACAAATAATATTAAAATAATTATAAATTTTTTCTTCATTTTGACCACCTTTTAATTTTCTTTTTTATAAATGCTAATAGTAAAACTAAAACAGCAATTACGAATACTAATATAAAAAAGAAATAACTTAAAAAATTTTCAGTAAACATCAAAGATGTATTATAATTTTTCTGCCATCCAGATGTTATAAATAATAGAAATGCAGAAATAAATATAAAGAAAAAGTTAGATTTTGAATATGTTAATTTTTTTAAAATATTTGCTGAAAATTTTAGTGTTAAACTTAAGTAACTTACAAAACTAATAATCCAAATTAGAAAAAATATAGAATCCATTTTTCTAAAAAATTCACCATATTCTATATGCTTTACTGCTGAATATAAAGGTAGTAATTCATCTATTTCTGTAAAACCATCAAATGTAAAAAGAACTGTTGCAACACATAATAAGTTTAAAATACAAGATATTACAATAGATGTTATTGCAATTTTTTTTATGTTTTGAGTATTTTTTAATAATGGTGGCAAGAAAAAAATATATGCTAAACTTTGAAATACAATCATATTATTTAATCCAACAATAAAAGTGTAAAAGAGACTATCTCCAAATATAGGGTATACATTTTCAATGTTAAAATATTTCATATCAGAGAAAAACATAAAAATAGTAGTAATTATAATTAAAGGAAAAACAATAAAATTGCTTCTATATAACGCATTATTTTTGAATAAGCAAGTAATAGTAGCACCTATTATTAAAAATGATCTTATAAAAATCAGTAGAGTTAAAGGAAAATATATTATTTCTAAACATGAAGAAAACAGATGAAGTGAATTCCCTGCAAAAATAATAAAATATATAAAAAATAAAATTCCAACAATCCATTTTAATATTTTTCCACCAAGATAATCAGATATATCAAGTAAATCAAATGATGGAAATTTATTTAATAAATAACATATTAAAATTGTGAAAATTAATATAATAATACTTAAATATAGTAGATTAAGTAAAGAAGCAGATGAAGTATTGTTTATTATAGATTTTACTCCAAATATAATTATTTGATTAAATGAGATTGTTGTTAAAAGGGCAATTGCTTCTTTATTTCCAATTTTAGTATTTTCCATAATGATCCTTTCTTGTAAAAAATATTATAATGCTATTATTTACAAGAAAATGGAATTTATACAATTGACAATTATATAAAAATATGCTAAAATATCAAATGTGTTGTCAAGAGATTGATTTGATTTTATCGTATGAAATGATAAAAGTAGTAAATAATTATGAGAGATAATTAAATAAAAAATATTCAAGAACAAATCAAAGAAAAATTTTAAATTTTTCTTATTTGTTCTATTTGATACAGATAAAATTAAAAGAGAAAGGAGAATAGATAAATAAATGTCAGAAGAAAAAAATATATTGGAAGAAACAGCAAGTACTGTTGCAGAAAAAGTAAGAAAGACAAGAAGAAATTATCATAAAAAAGAAAATTATAAACAAGAAGAAGGAACAAAAACAAAGAGAAATTATAAAACAAGAACACCAAAAATAATGCAAGAAGTAAAAGATGGAGAAGTAGTAGAAACAAGCATTGCAAAAGAGGTATTCAAAAAATCAAGTTTAAAAATAATCCCATTAGGAGGATTACATGAAATCGGAAAAAATATTACAGTATTTGAATATGAAGATGAAATGATTGTTGTAGATTGTGGTTTATCATTTCCAGAAGATGATATGTTAGGAGTAGACTTAGTAATTCCAGATATAACATATTTAGTAAAAAATCAAGAAAAATTAAAAGGAATGGTTATAACACATGGTCATGAAGATCATATAGGAGGAATACCATATTTCTTAAAACAAATAAATACACCAATATATGCAACAAGATTAGCAGCAGGACTAATAAGCAATAAATTAGAAGAACATAAATTATTAAGAAGTACAGAAATGCATATAGTAACACAAGGTGAAACAATTCAATTAGGAAAGAACTTTAAAGTAGAATTTATAAGAAGTTCACACAGTATACCAGATTCTGTAATGTTAGCAATCACAACACCAGCAGGAACAATATTACATACAGGAGACTTTAAAGTAGATTACACACCAATAGATGGACAACTTATGGATTTTGGAAGAATTGCAGAATTAGGAAATAAAGGAATATTAGCATTAATGTCAGATAGTACAAATGCAGAAAGAAAAGGCTTTACAATGTCAGAAAGTTCTGTAGGAGAATTATTTGATACAGTATTCCAAAATTGTTCAAAAAGAATAGTTGTAGCAACATTTGCATCAAATGTACACAGAATACAACAAATAGTAAATTCAGCTATTAAATATAACAGAAAAATAGCTGTATGTGGAAGAAGTATGATAAATATTATAAATACATCAATAGAATTAGGATATATCAAATGTCCAGACAACATATTTATTGATATTGATATGATAGGAACATATACAGATGAACAATTAGTTATTATAACAACAGGAAGTCAAGGAGAACCAATGTCAGCATTAACAAGAATGGCAGCAGGTGATCATAGAAAAATAACAATAACACCAAATGATTTAATAATAATATCAGCAACACCAATTCCAGGAAATGAAAAATATGTATCAAAAGTAATAGATGATTTAATGCAATTAGGTGCAGAAGTTGTATATAGTGCATTAGCAAATGTACATGTTTCAGGACATGCATGCCAAGAAGAACAAAAATTAATAATGGCATTAGCAAAACCAAAATATTTTATACCAGTACATGGTGAATATAGACAATTAAGAGCACATGCAGATACAGCGAAATTAATGGGAATAAGTGAATCAAACATTTTTATGCTTACAAATGGTAGAGTATTAGAAATGAATGAAGATGAATGCAAATTTAATGGAAGTGTACCAAGTGGAAGAGTATTGGTTGACGGATTAGGTGTTGGAGATGTTGGAAATATTGTATTAAGAGATAGACAACATTTAGCACAAGATGGACTAATAGTAATAGTATTAACAATGGATTCACAAACAGGGGAAGTTGTAGCTGGTCCAGATGTAATTTCAAGAGGATTTGTATATGTAAGAGAATCAGAAAATTTAATGGATGATGTAAAAAGTGTTGTAAGACATGAAGTGGCAAAATGCGAAGAAAGAGGAATACGTGATTGGACAACAATAAAATCAACAATTAAAGAAAACCTAAGAGATTACTTATTTATAAAAACAAAAAGAAATCCAATGATTATACCAATAATCATGGAAGTATAATAAAATAGAGGGGCTTATTAAAGATAAGCTCTTTTTATTGTTTTATGAAGGAGAGATGAAATAAAGATATAATCAATAATAAAAAAATTCAAAAAATACTAGACATTTTTTATCCGCAAATGTGTGGAATATGTAAAAATGAAAGTAGAAATTCACTTTGCTATAAATGTAAGAAAAAAATACAAAAAGAATTCAAATTTACAAAAATTCATACTAAAGACAAAAATTTTTTAGAACAATATTATTTATTTCAATACAAAGATTTAATAAGAAATATGATTTTGGAAATGAAATTTCAAAAAAAACCATATATCTACAAAACAATTGAATATTTTTTACAAAATAATAAAAAATATTTGGAAAAATTAAAAAAATATGATATAATTATTGTGGTACCATTAAGTTGGAAAAGAAGGCTACAAAGAGGCTATAACCAAAGTCAATTAATAGCAGAAATAATTTCAAGTATTTTACAAATAAAAATAGAAAGTAGAATATTATATAAAACTAAAAATATTGTACCGCAAAGTACACTAAATAAAAAAGAAAGAAAAGAAAATATAAAAGGAGCATTTAAGATAAAAAATATAGAAAAAATAATGAACAATAAAATTCTTATAATAGATGACATTTATACAACTGGAAGTACATTAAATGAATGTTCAAATCTCTTAAGAAAAAATGGAATAAAAAAAGAAAACATAGGTGTACTAACTCTTGCAAAAGATTAAATAGAAAGGAGAAAATGCGAATAAAAGCATTTGCTATAGATTTATGGAAGACTTAGTTGAAAGCATATTAGATTATGTAAGAGCAGATTATACAGATTATGCAATAATGATTAATGGAGAATGGGGCTCAGGAAAAACACATTTTTGGAATAACAAAATTAGAAAGAAAATAGATTCCATGAAATTTAATGGAAAACAATATAAAACAATATATATGTCATTATATGGAATTTCTAATCTTGAAGATATAAGTAAAAAGATTTTTATAGAAACAACACAACTTATGGACAAAAACTTAAAAAAATATATGAATCAACATGAAGAAATGACAATACCAGAATATGCTAAAACAGGGTTAGATATGGCAAATCTATTTGGAGTATCAGCAAATGAAGGAAAAATAGATTATGAAGAATTTTTCTCTACAGATGATAAAGTATTATGTTTCGATGACCTAGAAAGAGCAAATGTAGATGTTATAGACATTTTAGGATATATAAATAATTTTGTTGAGCATGATCATATAAAAACAATAATAATATGTAATGAAAAAGAATTATCAACAAAAATAAAAAGTAGCAATTTGGAAATGAAAACATTTATAGCTACATATATACTTGATAAAGAAGGTGAGTTACAAGATAATAATAAGCCTATGGTCGAAAAAATAAAAGACCAAATAGAAAATGTATTTGATAAAGCAAATGATTATGAAAGAATAAAAGAAAAACTTATAGGCGAAACATTTGAATATGCTCCAAAATTTGATTATATAATAAATGGAATATTAATTAGATATGAAGATGATCCTGATTTAGAAAGATTTTATAGAACAAATATAAACCTTATAATTTCAACATTTAAAAAAAGTGGAACTAGAAACTTAAGAATTTTAAAACATGCATTAAAAGATTTTCAAAAAATATATCAAGTTGTAACACAAAAATATCCTGATATTAGTAATAGAGTAATTCAAACAATGTTAATATTTACTATAGCAATATCCTTTGAGATAAAAGCAGGAAAAGTAACTAAAGATAAATTTATAGATATAAAAAATAATGAAGAATATAAAGCAATATTAGTATCATCAAGAGTATTAATGGATAATAGACAATTTTATATTAAAGAATTTGATAATAATTATTATTATAATTTTAAAGCAGAATATAGATTTTTTAAATTTATTGAATATTATGTGAGAACAAGAATCTTTGATATGAAAATATTAAAAAATGACATGGCAGAAATACAAAATACAGGAGAAAATAGAAATGTTCCTGCATATAAAAGATTATTAACAGAGGAATATTGGAAAATACCTGATGAGGAATTTTTGAAAGTAATAAATGATATAATAAAAGAAATAAAATCTGGAAAAGTAGAATTAATTGAATTAGTAAAACTATATTCATATTTTAGTTATTTTTCAAGTAAAAAATTAATCCCATATGAATCTGAAACAATAAAAAAGATATTTGAAGATAGTATGGATTTAGTTGCTCAAAAATCAGAATACTATGAAATAAAAAAAGATGAATTTACTGAATTTGCATTAGTTCAAAATCAAAAAGATATGCAAAAAATACTAAATAAATTTTATGAAATAAATGAAAGTTTAAAAGAAAAAGCCTTTGGAAAAAAGGCAGAAGAAATATTCAAATGTATTCCTATGAAAATGGAACAATTCTATGATAGATTTGATAAAGAATGTATGGAAATACCAATCTTTAGATATTATGAGCCAAGAAATGTTTTACAACGATTAATGTATTCTAGTAATGAAGACTTAGTTACTATAAAAGACAAGATGATAAAAAGAGCTGAATTATATTCAGAATTATTACTTGAAGAAAAAGATAACTTAATAAAATTAAGAGAAGTTATAAGAGAATATATAAAAGACAAAACAGCATCAATAAAAATTGTTATGCTAGAAGAATTTGCAAAAAGTTTAGATTATATATTAGAAAAATATGATCAAAATTTGACAAAAAATGAAAAATAATGTTTAATAAAATAAGAAAGGATGTGATTTTATGCAAAATACAACAACAACAGTAATAGCAATATGTTTAGCAGCAACATTACTATTCGTAGCACCACTAGTTTCATTAACAGAAAGAAATGATAATGTGGTTCAAGAAAATGTAGAATTATTAGTAAATGAATTTGTAACAGATGTACAAAATACAGGAATAATATCACAAGCAAAATACCAATCATTAGAAAATTCTCTAGCAGCAACAGGAAATACATATAATGTTGAAATGGAAGTACAACATTTAGATGAAAACCCTGGGAAGAAAACAACACAAGCAAATTATACCAAAATTGGTGAAAATGTTTATTATTCAGAATATACAACACAAGTATTAGAACAATTAGAAAGTTCAACAACTGGTGAGATAAGTTTAAAAGAAGGAGATAGAATTGTAGTAAATGTAAAAAATACAAATACAACACAAGCACAAACATTAAAAGGTTCTCTTTTAAGCTTTACAAATGCAGGTCAATATACAATAGCAGCAAGTAGTACTGGAATGATAAAAGTAAATGGAAAATAAAAACAAATGAAAGGAAAAAATGATGAAAAGAATTAGAGGATTTGAGATAGCAAAAGGATTTGAAAATAATGGAATAAATTTACCAGAAAGAAAGACAAAATATTCAGCTGGATATGATGTAGAATCAGCAGAAGATGTTATAATTCCAAGCTTTAAGAAAGGTATGAAACCTACATTAGTAAAAACAGGTATAAAAGCATATATGCAAGATAATGAATATCTAATGTTAGTAAATAGAAGTTCTAATCCAGGAAAAAAAGGATTAATATTAGCAAATAGTATTGGAATTGTAGATAAAGATTATTATGGAAATGAAGATAATGATGGACATATAATGTTTGCTTTTTATAATATAAAAGATGAAGATATAGAAATAAAAAAAGGTGACAGAATAGGTCAGGCAATATTTACACCATATCTTGTGGCAGATACTGATACTGCAAATGGTGAAAGAAATGGTGGATTTGGATCTACCAATTAGGTTAAAATTAGCAATAAAAAAATTAGAAAAAATGGCAAATGCTTTGACTTTTGCCATTTTTTGTGGTATAATAAAGAAGGTTAAAAAAATCTAAAAAAAGAAATTTTATGATTGAAATATGCCAAATAAATTTACTGAGAGGAGAGAAAGACATGTATAATGTAGGAGACGAAGTTGTATACCCAATGCATGGAGCAGGAAGAATTGTAGCAATAGAAGAAAGAGAAGTAATGGAGGAAAAACAATCATATTATATATTAGAAATGCCTGGAGAAGTTAAGGTAATGATACCAACAGCAACAGCTGAAGAACATGGTATAAGAAGTGTAATAAATAAAGAAGAAGCACAAAAAGTTATGTCAGTATTAGAACAAGATGAAACAGAAATGGAAAAGAATTGGAATAAACGTTATAGAGAAAATATGGACAAAATGAAAAGTGGAAATATTTATGAAATTGCAGATGTTGTTAGAAATTTGAGTTTTAAACAAAAAGAAAAAGGTTTATCAACAGGGGAAAAGAAAATGTTATATAATGCAAAACAAATACTTGTAAGTGAACTTGTTTTCGCAGAAAATTCAACACAAAATGAAGTTGAAGAATTAATTGACAGTAAAATAAATTCTTCATATGCAATGTTTAGAACAGATGATGGAGAAATTAGAAAAGCATCAGCAGGAAGTATAGTAAATAAATTTATACCATTTAACGGATAAAAAAGAAAAAAGTCGGAATCACAATTATATTGAAAAATTGTGGTTCTTTTTTTAGGTCTAAAATGAAAAAATCTATTGTAAAAAAAATAAGATTATGATATTATCAAATTGGAAATGAGAACAAAAGAGGAAAGGAATGTGAAAATATGATATATACAATAACATTTAATCCTGCTTTAGACTATACAGTACAAGTTGAAAAATTTGAAATAGGAAAAATAAATAGAACAAAATCAGAAAATATATTAGCCGGAGGAAAAGGGTTAAATGTGTCAATAATTTTAAAAAGATTAGGAATAGAAAATACGGCACTTTCTTTTATAGCAGGATTTACTGGAAAAGAATTAGAAAGAAAAATACGACAATATAATATAGAAACGGAATTTATTGAAACGAACAGAGGATATACTAGAATAAATGTAAAGATTAGCTCATTAGAAAAAAATTCATTAATACAAGAAAGTGAGACAGCATTAAATGGTAATGGACCAGAAATTACAGAAGATGATATTGAAAAATTGTTACAGAAAATACAAAATATTAATTCAAATGATATAGTAATATTATCTGGAAATATTCCAAAATGTATAAATGAAAATATATATGAAATAATATGTAAAGAATTAGATGGAAAGAATGTAAAATTTGTAGTAGATGCATCGCAAAAATTATTAATGAATTGCTTAAAATATAAACCATTTTTTATAAAACCAAATAAAGAAGAATTAGAAGAAACATTTAATACAAAAATAGAAACAAAAGAAGAAATAATAATTTATGCCAAAAAGCTTCAAGAAAAAGGTGCTCAAAATGTACTTATATCACTTGGTGGAGATGGAGCAATATTACTTACAGAAAAAAACGAAGTATATTATTCAAATACACCAAAAGGACAAGTTATAAATACAGTGGGTGCAGGAGACTCAATGGTTGCTGGTTTTGTAGCAGGATATTTGAAAAAAAAAGATTACAAAGAAGCTCTAAAATTAGGAATTGCATCAGGAAGTGCAACAGCTTTTTCAGCAGGATTGGCAATGAATGAAGAAATTAATGGATTATTAAAACAAATTACTATAGAAAAAATATAAATAAGTTTATAAAATTCTTTAAGATATAGCTTAAAGGTCTTTATATAGAAAAACTAAAGAAAGGATGAATGTTATGAAAATTACAGATTTACTTAGCAAAGATGCTATAAAATTAAATGGCATAGCAAATAGTAAACAAGACGCTATTAATAAATTAGTAGATTTAATGGCGAAAAATGGAAACTTAACAGACAAAGAAAAATACACACAAGTTGTATTAAAAAGAGAAGAAGAAGGGTCAACAGGAATTGGAGAAGGAATTGCAATACCACATGGAAAAACAGATGCAGTTTCAAAACCAGGATTATCAGCAATGGTAATAAATGATGGAGTAGAATTTGATTCATTAGATGGACAGCCAGCCAAATTATTATTTTTAATTGCCGCACCAAATACAAAAGATAATGTACATTTAGATGTATTAAGTAGATTATCAACATTATTGATGGATACAGAATTTAGGAAGTCTCTAATGGAAGCAAAAACTCCAGAAGAATTTCTAAGATATATAGATATTGCAGAAAATGCAAAATTATCACAAACAAAGAAAAATGATGAATATGAAATATTAGCTATTACATCATGTCCTACAGGTATTGCTCATACATATATGGCAGCAGAAGCATTAGAAAAAATGGGAGAACAATTAGGACATAAAGTAAAAGTAGAAACACATGGTTCTTCAGGTGTGAAAAATAAATTTACAAAAGAAGAAATAAAAAATGCAAAAGCAGTAATAATTGCTGCAGACACAAAGATTGATTTGTCAAGATTTGATGGCAAAAAATTAATAAAGGCAAAAGTTGCAGATGGAATTAATAGACCACAAGAGTTAATAGAACGTGTATTATCAAGTGATGCAAAAATATATCATTCAAGCAATAAATCTCAAAATAGTGATTCAGATGAAAAAGAAGGATTTGGAACAAAAATATACAAACATTTAATGAATGGTGTTACACATATGTTACCATTTGTTGTAGGTGGAGGTATTTTAATTGCAATAGCATTTTTATTAGATGATTATTCAATAAATCCATCTAATTTTGGTATGAATACACCAGTAGCTGCATTCTTTAAAACAGTCGGAGGAGCAGCATTTAATGTAATGTTATATATATTGGCTGGGTATATAGCAATGAGTATTGCAGATAGGCCAGGTTTAGCAGTTGGATTTGTTGGAGGAATTTTAGCAGTTCAAGGAACAACATTTGCATCATTAACAGATAGTTCAGTTGTACTTGTAAGTTCAGGATTTTTAGGAGCTTTAATAGCAGGTTTTGTTGGTGGATATATTGTAATATTATTAAAGAAAATTTGCAGTTATTTACCAGACAGTATAGAGGGAATAAAAACAATTCTTTTATATCCAGTATTTGGAATTTTACTTATGGGAGCATTTATGTTATTAATTAACCCATATGTTGGAGCAATAAATACAGCAATAAATAATTACTTATCATCAATGGGAACTGCAAATAAAGTTGTTTTAGGCGCAATCTTAGGTGGAATGATGGCAATAGACCTAGGAGGACCTATTAATAAAGCAGCATATACATTTGGAACAGGAATGTTAGCATCAGGTCAATATGAAATAATGGCAGCAGTAATGGCTGGAGGAATGGTACCACCACTTGCAATCGCATTTTTAGCAACAGCATTTCCAAAGAAAATATCTAAAAAAGATAAACAAGCAGCATATGTTAATTATATAATGGGACTTTCATTTATATCAGAAGGTGCAATACCATTTGCATCTGCAGATCCATTAAGAACATTACCAGCATTTGTTGTTGGTTCAGCAGTAACAGGGGCATTATCAATGATATTTAATTGTACATTGATGGCACCACACGGAGGAATATTTGTTATAGCAACAATAGGACATCCTTTATTATATTTATTAGCAATTGCTGTAGGAACAGTTGTATCAACTATGATTATGGCAAAATTAAAGAAAAACTTACCTGAATATGATAAAAAATAATGGAAGGAATGAGATAAAATATGAAAACAGAAAAAATTACATTAAAAAATGAAACAGGTTTACATGCAAGACCTGCATCAGAAATAGTAAAAATAGCATCAAAATATCAAAGTACAATAAGCTTAATTGCAAATGGAAAAACAATTAATGCAAAATCAATCTTAAATATTATGGCAGCTGGAATTAAATCAAGTACAGAAATTGAAATTCAATGTGATGGAGCAGACGAAGAATCTGCAATGAAAGAGCTTTTACAAGCTTTTGAAAATAACTTTGGAGAATAATAAAAAATGCCTATAATAATTTTATTATAGGCATTTAATATGTTAGGAAGGAATGTGATAAAAATGATAAAAGGAAAAGGAGTTTCTGTAGGTATTGGTTTTGGAAATATTGTTATTTTGAAAAATGAAATAAGAAAAATAGAAAAAAATATTGTAGAAGATTCAGATAAAGAATTAGAACGATTTCATAAAGCTCTAGAAGAGGTAATAAATGAAACTAATCAAATTGTAGAAAAGGCAAGAGGAACAGAAAAAGAAATTATGACAGCATATTTGATGATTATGCAAGATCCATCATTAATTTTAGAAACAGAAAGTCAAATTAAAAATTCAAAAATAAATGCAGAATATGCCACAGAAATGGGATTTAATTCTGTAATACAAATATTTGAAAATATGGATGATGAATATATGTCTGGAAGAGCTAGAGATATTGCAGATATAAAAGATAGAATAATATCAAAATTATATAATGAAGAAAAGATAGATTTGAGTAAATTAAAAAATAATACAATAATAGTTGCAAAAGAACTTACAACATCAGATACAGCAAAATTAGATTTTAAGAATATATCAGGAATAATTACAGAAGTTGGTGGAGAAAATTCTCATACATCAATTATGGCAAGAACACATTTGCTTCCAGCAGTAACAAAAGTAGAAAATGCAACAACAATATTAAAAAATGGAGAATATGTAGCCATAAATGGAGGAAGTGGAGAAATCTTTGAAAATCCAACAGAAGAACAACAACAAAATTTAATAAAAATCCAAAAAGATTTTATTGAAAGTAAAGTTGAATTAGAAAAATATAAAAATTCAGAAAGTAAGACAAAAGATGGATTTAAAGTTGAACTTGTATCAAACATAGGAACACCAGCAGATGTGGAATTAGTTTTAAAAAATACAGCAGAAGGAATTGGATTATTAAGAAGTGAATTTTTATATATGGATAGTGAAGAAATGCCAACAGAAGAAGAACAATTTAATTCATATAAAGAAGTTGCTGAAAAAATGCAAGGAAAACAAGTAATAATAAGAACACTAGATGTTGGAGGAGATAAAGAAATTAAATATTTAAAAATGGAAAAAGAAGCAAATCCATTTTTAGGATATAGAGCAATTAGATTATGCCTAGATAATCCTGAAATATTTAAGCCACAAATAAGAGCATTATTAAGAGCAAGTGCATATGGAAATATTGCAATAATGTTTCCAATGATTTCTTCAATAGAAGAATTAAGAAGAGCAAAAGCAGTTGTAGAAGAATGTAAGAAAGAATTAGATAATGAAGGAAAAGAATATAAAAAAGATATAAAAACAGGAATAATGGTAGAAATACCATCTGTAGCAATTATTGCAGAAGAAATTGCAAAAGAATGTGATTTCTTTAGTATAGGAACAAACGATTTAATTCAATACACCGTTGCAGTAGAAAGAGGAAATGAAAAAATATCAAATTTATATTCAAAATATCATCCAGCAGTTATAAGATTAATAAAATCATCAATAGATGGGGCACATAAGGCTGGAATATTTTGCGGAATGTGTGGAGAAGCAGCTAGTGATGAATTATTAATACCATTATTAGTGGGGTTAGGATTAGATGAATTTTCAATGAATCCTAATAAAATATTAAATTCAAGAAAAATTGTTAATATGTTAGATAAAAAAGAATGTGAAAAATTGGCAGAAGAAATATTAAAGTTAGGAACTACAAGTGAAGTTGAAGAAAAATTAAAAGAATTTAATAAAAAAATAGTTTAAAAATTAGTGATATGTGCTATAATTATAATGTTCAAAATAAATGGGAAAGGAATGTGATTTTTATGGATACAAATAAAAAAGTAGTATTAGTAGGAACAGGTTTTGTTGGAATGAGTATGGCATATGCAATGCTAAACCAAGGAGGAGTAGATGAACTTGTACTAATAGATGTATTAAAAGATAAAGCAAAAGGTGAGGAAATGGATTTATCACATGGATTACCATATGCCCCACAAAAAATGACAATAAAAGCAGGAGATTATTCTGAATGTAAAGATGCTAATGTAGTTGTTATAACAGCTGGATTACCACAAAAACCAGGACAATCTAGATTAGAATTAGCAGTAGCTAATACAAAAATAGTAAAAGAAATAACAGAACAAGTAATGGCGAGTGGATTTAATGGAGTATTTATAATTGCAAGTAACCCAGTAGACTTAATGTCATATGTTGTTTCAAAAGTGTCAGGTTTACCAACATCAAAGGTAATAGGATCTGGAACAGTATTAGATACAGCACGTTTAAGATATTTAATTGCAGAATACTTAGATGTTTCAAGTAAAAATGTACATGCATATATATTAGGAGAACATGGTGATTCATCATTTGTTCCATGGGAGCATTGCTATGTTGGATGTAAAAAAATGGTTGATATTATGGAAGACAATAATTATCCAATGGAAGATTTAAAGAAAATTCATGATGGAGTATGGAAAGCAGCATATGAAATAATTGATAAAAAGAGAGCAACATATTATGGAATTGGTATGGCATTAAATAGATTAGTGAAAGCAGTTTTAAATGACGAAAATGCAATATTAACAGTTTCAACATATCAAAATGGAGAATATGAACAAGAAGGTTTATATATAGGAGTTCCAGCAATAATAAATAAAAATGGTGTAAAAGAAATATTGAAATTAAAACTTAGCAATGAAGATCAAGCAAAATTTGATCATAGTTGTGATATAATGAAAGAAAATATAAAAAATGAAATTGATCCAATGTTAAAACAATAAAATCAAAAGACTAGATTTACAATAATCTAGTCTTTTGATTTGTGTAATAATAATAAAATAGGAAAAAATTTTATTAAATCTTACTATTTACAACTAAAAATCAATATGTTATAATTCAACATAGAAATAAAAAAACATGAGGTGAAAAAATGAATCAAATATTAGATACAGGTGAAGAACAATTCAAAAATAATAATATAAACTATGGAAATTATAATCAAAATAAAAAACAAAAAGTATATAAAGAAAAATCAGTTATTGAAATAAATAAAATAGTAATCTTTTTTGCAATAAGTATATTAATTTTAGGGATATGTATTATTGCTGGAAGTATATATGCAAAAGACAAAATAAATAAAAATATTGAAGAAAATGCAACACCAGTAGTTAATTTTAGTTTTAATGAAGATGAAAGTTCTGTTGACATTTCAGTTCACCATCCAAAAGGAATAACACAAGTTATATATACACTAAACAATCAAGATGAAAAAGTTATTGAAGGAAATAATCAACAAGATATAAAAACTACAGTAAAATTGGATGGAGGAAAAAACAAGATAGTTGTAAAAGCAACAGATGAAATGAATCATCTTGTAGAATATGAACAAGAATATACTGTAGGTAATTTAGCACAAATAGATTTAAATAATGTGGATAATGCTGTAAAATTAACAGTTACATCAGTTGAAAAAATAAAGAAAGTATCATATAAATGGGATGATGAACAAGAGAAAGTAATAGAAGTTAATTCAACACAATATTCAGAAAGAATTATAGCACCAGTTGGAAAACATACGCTAAAAATAGAAGTAATAGATGATAAAGGAATAAAAACAGAAAAAACACAAGTAGTAATTGGAGCAAAAGTACCAGAAATAAAAGTTCAAGCGATAAAGAAGCTTGATGGAAATGTTTATTATTCAATATCAATAAAAGACGAAGTTATACTAAAAAATGTAAAAATAACTTTAAATGATGAAGAAAAAGTAAATATAGATGTAAATTCAAGTGAATATACAACAGAAATTGTACTACAAAAAGGATTTGATAATAAATTAATAATAGAGGCATCAAATGAGAATTTGACAACTTCAAAGAAGGCACAATGTAGTTTACCATAGAATAAAATAAGAAACGAGGGAAAATATGGCACAAGATATATATGTAATAGATGATGATGAATCATCTATTCCGATTTTTAAAGAATTATTTAGAAATGATAAAGAGTTCAAATTTATTGGAGTAAAAACTGAACAAATAGATATAACATTAAAAAATATACCTTTTTTGATAATTATAAATGAAGATTCAATAGATAGAGATATTACAGGCCTATGTAAACAGATAAGAACAGATGAAGATAATCAAATAACACCAATAATTGTTGTGTCATCAAATACTGATAAATATCATAAATTAGAAGTTTTAGAACAATCAGTTGAATATTATATAAAAAAACCAGTTGATACAGAATATTTGTATTATACAATAAAAAACTTAGATAGATTATTGAAAATGAATAGAAGAATAAGTCCATTAACAGGTTTACCAGGAAATGTACAAATTCATGCAGAATTGAAGAAAAGAATTACAAATAAAGAGGAATTTTCAGTTTTATATTTAGATTTGGATAATTTTAAAGCATATAATGATGTATATGGATTTTTAAAAGGAGATCAAATAATTGAATATACAGCAGATACAATTTTAAAATGTATTCATCAAAGTTTTAAGGAAAATTATTTTATAGGGCATATAGGTGGAGATGATTTTATAGCAATCGTTCCAACATTAGATGTTGATAATATATGCCAATTAATAATTGCTAACTTTGATGAAGGGGTAACAAAATTCTTTACTGAAGAGGATCTAGAAAAAGGATATATAGAGGTTGCAAATAGAAAAGGAATTATAGAACAATTTTCTTTAACATCAATTTCTATAGGAGCTGTAATTGCAGATAAGGATAGATTTGCCAATATATTGGAAATAGGTGAAATAGGAGCACAAGTAAAACATGTTGCAAAATCTATTATTGGAAGTAGTTATGCAGTTGATAGAAGACATGAATAAGATTTTAATAAAATAAAGCCCAAGTAACGTATACGCTACTTGGGCTTTATTTTTTAGAGGTTGAGCATCTTAACGAGCTTAGAGCTTACCGTTTCGAAGACCTCATCAGTGGACATCTGAGTGGTGTCCATGTAGATGTTTTGGCAAGTGTTAAAGTGGGTGAGTGCAGGATTGTTATGCGCTTCAACTTCAACATATGCCCGCCGGGTTTCTTGCTCCTGTTTGCCGATGTATTCAGGATATTCGAACTTATCAGCATCAGGATCATTGCAAATGCGTGCATATGCGATGCGGGCTTCTGCGACCATGTGGACCATAATGTCACACTTGGGAAGATCGCTGACATGATTGAGTTCAGACACCCAAGAATAGGAATAACCCTGAACTGCACCATGGACAAAACTGTCCAGGAAACAGCGCTGAGTAATTACGAAATCATATTCACCAGTCTCAATGATGCCACGCAGGTGAGTACCCGCGATGCGATTATCCAGTGCAAAGAGCAGACGATCAGTATAAGCATCCTTGCTCTCATTCAAGAGAGTCTTGGTCAAATACTTATCGTGGGGGAAACGATCCCGGTAAACCTTGAATCCCTTAGATTCGAGAAATTTAACGAGATTGTCGACCAAAGTGGTTTTGCCACTTCCGTCCAAGCCAGTAACAGCAATCCAACGAGTAGTCATAGTGCCATACCTCCATAAATTGTTTTTTACTATCCGATTTTTGAATAGCAAATCCATACAATGGGTTAATATATTAATTATATACCAAAAATCGAAATGTGTCAAATTTTATTTGAAAAATTTAATTTTATTTTTCCAAGAATTTAAAATTTCATCAGGAATTTGCATATTACCATATCCAACACCAATATCTACATCTGGTTTTATAGTACCATGGAAGTCACTACCACCTGAAACAAATAAATTACGTTCTTTACAAAGATTTAATAATCTTTTATGTTGTTCTTCAGTAAATGTTGTATAATAACATTCAATACCATCAATTTTATAATTTTTAAGAATATGTTCTAGTATAGGTTCTGAATTTTTCTTGTATTCATAAATATGAGGAATAAATACTAAACCACCAGCTTCTCTAACTAAATTACTAGCAGTTTCAAAGTCTGGTACAAAATCATCCATTTCAACATATAATTTTGTTTTTGGATCAGACATATATTGTCTATAAAAGATTTTACTAGAATTCCAAGCTTCTTCAGATAATATTTTTTTATTTTCCGCATGTTTTGTTATTTCTTTATGGAAAAATGTTGAGGCAAACATATCTGTTGAGTAGTTTTCCAGACAGTTCTTATCTAGGACAATTCCAGCATTAATACATTTATCATATAATCTTTTTACTTCGATTTTATTTCTTTCTTCAGCGGGAATATACACATTTTTTACAAGTTCATTCATTTTTTTGTAATCAATACCATATCCAAGAATTTCTATAGGAATATTTAAAGCTTTTGTATTAAGCTCTATTCCTGAAATAATATGACCATTAAAAAGTGAAGAAATACTTTGATCTTCTAACTCTTCATATACTAAAGCAGTATTATGATCTGTTATTGAAATAAAATTTAAGTTTTTTTCTTGGCATTTTTTTAAAACTGTACTACAACTTTCAGTGCCATCTGAATAAGTTGTATGCATATGTAAATCTATCATATAAAAATCTCCTTCAAAAATATAATATCACTTTTATATTGATATGTAAATAAAAATGTAATATAATAACAGCGGAAGAAGGTATATTATAATGAAAAAAGAAAATGAAGAAAAAATAAAAGAAGCAAAAGATGCGATAGAAAAAGCAAAGAAAAAACAAGGAAAGTTTTTTAAGGAATTTAAAGAATTCGCACTTAGAGGAAATGTTTTAGACTTAGCAGTAGGTGTATTGATAGGAAGTGCATTTCAAAGTGTTGTAACATCATTTACAAATAATATTATTTCTCCAATTTTAGGATGTTTTGGAGGAGTAAATTTTTCAGAATGGGTATTAGAAATTGGAAAATTAAAACTAACATATGGAGCATTTTTAACAGATATAATAAACTTTTTGATAATGGCATTTGTAATATTTATACTTGTAAAAGTTATGAATAAAATTGCAAAAATAGGAGAAAAACAAGAAGAGAAAAAAGCAGAAGATACAAAGATTTGTCCACATTGTTATAATAAAATTAATATAAAAGCAGATAGGTGTCCATATTGTACATCCAAATTAAATGAAAGCATTGAAAATATTAAGAATAATCTTAATAAATAAAAGATTGATTTCAGGATAATTATATGGTAAAATAGCAACGAAATAATTGGAGGGAAAATTTAGATGAAGAAAATATCAATAGTAGTACCAGTATATTATAATCATGATAATTTACTACCATTATATGCTGATTTAAAAGAAAAGGTATTATCAAAACTTGATATAGGATATGAGCTAATATTTGTAGATGATGGGTCAAAAGATGATTCATATAGTGTAATGAAAGAATTAGCAAAAATAGATTCTAATATAAAGACAATAAGACTATCAAGAAATTTTGGAGAACATTCGGCAATATTAGCAGGTCTATCACAATGTACGGGAGATTGTGCAGTAAGAAAAGCTGCTGATTTACAAGAACCATCTGAAATGATATTAGATATGATACAAAAATATGATGAAGGTTATAAAGTGGTATTAGCAACAAGGGCTGATAGGGAAGAACCATTAACTCAAAAAATGTTTTCAAATTTATATGCATTTTTAATGAGAAAATTAGCACTTCATAATATGCCTAAGGGAGGATTTGATTCATTTTTAATAGATAGACAAGTTATAAATTTATTAGTTAATATGCAAGAAAAAAATACATCATTAATGAGTCAAATTTTATGGGCTGGTTTTGAAACAACAACAGTTCCATATATAAGAAAGAAAAGAGAAATAGGAAAGTCAAGATGGACATTATCTAAAAAAATAAAACTAGTATATGATTCATTACTAAGTTTTTCATATTTCCCAGTAAAATTAATAACAACAACTGGATTTTTAACATCATTATTATCTTTAGCTTTATTAATTGCAATAGTATATAAAAAGATAACTGGTAAAATAGATGTTGAAGGCTATACTTCGCTTGTAATGATTATGCTTATGGGATTTGGAGTAATTATGTTATCAATAGGAATTATAGGAGAATACTTATGGAGAACATATGATGCTGCAAGAAAAAGACCACCATATATCATAGAAAAAGTGGAAAAAGGGGATGAGAAAAAAGATGACAAATGAAATAAAAAAATATAAAAAAATAAATATTACAAATTTTGTCGAAAAATGTAAAAAACATAAAAAATTAATATTAGGAATTTTTTTAATTTTTGTATTTTCATATTTTCTTATATGGACAGTTTCTCAACCATTTAATAAGTGTCCTGATGAAGGAATGAAGTGGAAGATATGTAAATATATAGCTAAACATGGCAGTATTCCACAAGGAGGTAATGAAGAAATAAGAGAACCTGATTGGGGAATATCATATGCATTTCAACCAATTCTTACATATATGATAGGTGGTGTTTTTGTTAAAATAGCATCATTTTTCACAAATGATAAATTTGCATTAGTTGTTGCTGCAAGACTTGTAAGTACAATAAGTATGACAGTATCTGTATATTTTGTAGTTAAAATAGCTCAAAAATTATTGAAAGGAATATATAAATATTTATTTATAGTAATTATAGTATTTCAACCAATAACGGCATTTTTGGCATCATATATAAATAATGATTCTACAGCAGTATTAGCAACAACAATGATAATATATTTATGGATTTTAGGATTAGAAAGTAATTGGAAGACAAAACATTGTATATTATTGGGACTTTCGATAGGATTTTGTTCACTTACATATTATAATGCATATGGATATATTTTATGTAGTGTTATACTTTGTTTAGTATCAGTAATTTCCAATAAGATGAAAATTAAAGAAATACTTCAAAAAGTATTAATTGTAGCATTAATGGCATTTGCAGTTGCTGGTTGGTGGTTTGTAAGAAATGCAATTATTTATGATGGGGATATATTAGGAATGAAAACACAGGTGGAATGTGGAGACAAATATGCAATTGATAAATATAAACCATCAAAAAGAGAAACACCACAAAAAAATAATGAATCAGTAATGGATATGTTGATAAAGGATGATTGGATAAAGACAACATTAAAAAGCTTTGTTGGAATTTTTGGGTATCAAAATATAATAATGTCTAGTAGAATTTATCAATTTTACTTAATATTATGGGGAATTGGAATTATAGGATGTCTAATCAATTTTAAAGAATTATTTATTTATAATAAAAAAGAAAAAAATAGATATTTATTAAATTATATATTTATTCCATCAATTATAATTCCTATTATTTTAAGCATATATTATTCATATACAAGTGATTATCAAGCACAAGGAAGATATATAATGGGGATAATAATAC
>ERZ773252.961-NODE-961-length-30972-cov-4.171524_pt1 | contig 30972 bp, 28 predicted proteins | sample MGYA00580517_ERZ773252 | MGnify/ENA primary metagenome ERZ773252 (study PRJEB29015, sample SAMEA2737766) | human gut metagenome | biome: human gut; feature: human-associated habitat; material: faeces | place: China | collected 2012 ...
CCGAGTTCTTCGCCCACCTCAAGGACGCCCACGGCCTCGTGTACGAGGAGATCGAGTGGTAGGATGCTGTGGCTTTGGGGCTTCCGAGTAAAAAGGTTTTCACCGTAATGTCAAAGGAATCTTCCTTTTTCGATTGACCCGCCTGGGTCGGAATTGGTAAAGTTCAGTCAGTGGTTATGGCGGAAGCTCTTACGGGGGCCCCGCCCACAGCGAAGCGGTTGCCTCGATGGTGACCGCTTCCTGTTTTTTAGGAGAGGTATGGAAAAGCCGTTCAAGAGTATTGAAGAGCAGATCAATCTCATGCACAGGCGTGGGCTCTCGACTGATGCTGACACGCCTGGTATTCTCATGCGGGAAGGGTATTACTCCATCGTGAATGGGTACAAGGGCCCGTTTCTCGATCCAGACGCGACGAGGGCGGCGGGCGACGATCGTTTCGCGGAGGGGACGAGCTTCAACGACGTATATAACCTCTTCTGCTTCGATCGCGACCTCAGAGAGGTGACGTTCAAGCATCTCATGCAGGTTGAGGCCGTGGTGCGAACGGTGTGTTCATACACCTTCGCCGAGCACCATCCCGAGTCATCGTCGTACCTCATCCAAGGCAACTTTTGCACGGAAGCAGAGTTTGCAGAGTTCGGATTGAAGAACTACATCGATAACCTCCTGAAGCTGCAGAGCACTCTCTATTCCTGTGTGTCTCGTCCGAGGAGCGAGCCCGTGCGCCACTACAAGGAACGGCATGGGCACGTGCCCCTCTGGGTTCTCGCGAACTCGCTCACCTTCGGCAGCGTCGAGCACTTCTTCCACCTGATGAAGCCGGCTGAGCGGCGTCTCGTTTGCAAGAGGATTGCCGAGGCGACCGGGCGGCTCGGCGGGGACAACCCGTACTTCGACCCGAAGGACGCCCGTCTCTCGCTTGGCCCGATCGTCAAGTTCAGGAATATCTGCGCCCACGATGACCGGCTCTACTGCGCGAAGATCGGCAAGCGTAGCCCGATCGTGGACTACGCTGCCATGATCGACCTCGCTGAGCCGTACCTGTGTGCCGAGGACTACGAGAAGCTTCTGGCTGATGTGCTGCTCACGATAATGGCCTACGACAAGAGGGGGAGCGTCGCCAGGCACGTGCTCGAGGCCTCGGGTATCAACAGGATCTTCGATCGGGCCACCAGTGCGACATCGAAGCTTCTTGAGTTCGACGAGCCGGATTGGCCTATATGGACGAGAAGGGCACGGCGGGAGTAGCCGTTCGGCGAAATCAATAGACAAGGCGAGCCCCGCTGAACCTTAGCGGCTGGCGCGCATCTGCACGCAGGGGGAGCACGATATCGAGAGCGCGCTGGAGTCGTCGTGACCCGACTTCGAGGACGCCTGCCTTTACCAGTGCGCCAAGAAGCTGCATGCCTGCGCCATCATCACGCGCAACCGGGCCGACTTCGAGCGCTCGACCATCCCCGTCTACGACTGCGCCGAGTTCTTCGCCCACCTCAAGGACGCCCACGGCCTCGTGTACGAGGAGATCGATTGGTAGGCTATTCTGGTATCATCGAACCTGCCTCTGATTTGTTCCTGATGTTGAGTAAGCGAATTCAGTTTGAAAGGCGAGAACTTCATGCGGCTATACCATGCTTCAACTCAAACGGCCAGTGAGCCGAGGATTGTGAATCGTTCTCCCTACTTGGATTTCGGAACAGGGTTTTACACCACGACAAACCTTGCTCAAGCGGAGGATTTCGCTCGCAAGGCCTTTGTGCGCCGTGGCATGGAAGGGGCTCCGACGCTGAATAGCTACGAATGCGATATGGAGCGAGCCAGGCGCGAGCTACGCGTTCTCGAATTTTCCGAACCTAATGAAGAGTGGCTGGAGTTCGTCGTGCACAACCGAAAGCAAGGTCGCGATAAAGCTCTCGAAGTGGATATTATCATCGGACCCGTGGCGAACGATGACGTATTCACAACGGTAACGCTCTACGAGCAGGGGCAGATCACGGCTCGTGCTGCTTTGGAAATGCTAAAGATCAAAGAGCTTTTCACTCAGATACTTTTCTGCAACGATGGGGCGTTAGAGATGCTGGCCTTTGAGTCGGCGCGGATTGTAGAGAGGTGAGGGTGAATGGCTAAGTCTCCGGAGCAGTTATCCGTGCTGCTCGGCACGGCGACGCTTCCCGGCCTGTTTGAGCGATTGGGTTTCACCGAGCCTTACCAGATCGAGGAGTTCTATGCGTCGAACTTCTATGAGCTGCTACGCAATCCCGATAGCGGGCTGTGGCATCTTAGCTCGGCGGCTCTGGCAGATTTGTACCGGCAGGAAGTGGAACGCGGCTTCTTCGGCGACCCGGAGGAGCAGTCATGAGCAAGGAAATGCGGTTTCTCGTGTTCGCCATCGAGCACTATCGGCAGGCGAAGGGGCTGACGGGCCCGGAGGTGGCGGCTCTCTTTCGCGAAAAGGGACTCTCGCAGTACGTGCTGGACAATTATTTCCTCTACCACATAGAGTCTCCCGACTTGATGGTTGCCGACATTGACCGCTATGTTGAAACGGGGGAGCGGCCGACTCTTTAGGGGGTCGTTGAGGCGCAGTTAAAGCGGCCCGCTGCACTTTTTAGCATCTTCAAATTGCTAATTTATGCACTTTTGCGATTCTTCATACTGCATTTTGTAGGGATTCAGAAATCCTGAGCGTCAGCGCCGTTACAGCGCGCCTGCGCGGTAGGCCGTGATGGCGGCAAGGGTGATGTCGGCGAAGTGTTGGATGGCACCGACTTGAACCCAGCGGCCGTCCTCGCGGTAGCGCAGGGAGAGGTTGGCATCGCGGCCGCGGCGCAAGTGCCCGATAGAGAGCGTCACGTTGCCGGGGATCTCCCGCGTGTCGATGTGGGTTTCAATGCTCGGGCCGCCTAAGGCCCAGGCGGCGAGGCCGGCGTCGGCAAGGCTTCCGGTCTCTTGGCAGACGGCAAGCGCCGCCCACAGCCCGAAGCCATCATCTTCCTCGGTCTGGTAGACGTGCTTCTCGGTGCGCCCCGGCAGGCCGGCGCACACGATATGGGACTGCTTCGTGAAGTGGTAGCGCTGGCCGTTGGCGATAATGCCCCAAGTGAAAACCTCCCACCGGCCCGTGCCGTCCTTCGCTTCGAAACTTGCGAGTGCATGGTCTGTCATGGTGGCTCTCCTCTCTGAATCGCGCCATGGCGCGATTATGGCGCGATTATGGCGCGATTGGCGCGATTGGCGCGATTGTGGCGCGATTGCGGCGCGATTAGGGAGCTTCATGGTTGACGCCGTTGATTAGTTGCATTCCCTTTTGGCCTCTATCAGGCTGATGATTTCCTGCTTGCTGTGAATATCGAGTTTTTGGTAGATGTGCTTCACGTGGGTGCTGACCGTGGAGCGCGAGAGCCAGAGTTGCTCGCGAATATAGGGCTCGGTGCGGCCGCGGGCCAAATATCCTAGTATTTCTGTCTCCCGTGGCGTGAGGCCCCGCTCGGCGGCCAAGATTTGAACGATCTCTGTGAGGTCGCCTTCTCGTTGATCGGGGCTTGGTTGGCTGGGCGAAGCAGGAGCCAACACCCCTCGCGGCACGAAGCTTAGTGACAGTATCAGCACGCTGGCCAGAACAAGTACGATGAGAAGAAGCTGACCCTCGGAGAGGTTGAAGCTGTCGTGCCATTGGCGACCGAAAGAGTTTCCGGCAGCGGAGCCGATCAGAAGCGCTCCTTGGGCAATGCCGATGCCGCTGTAGCCTTTCAGCCGACCAGATTTCTCAAGGCTGACGAGGTACACGATGGTAACCGAAGTGGCCATAAAGTCGGCACCGGCGAGCAGCACAATGGAGAGTTGGTCGGCAACGACGTTTCGCGAAGCGAAAAGGGCAATTGCACCCATGAGGAGTGGGGCAATAACTTTACTCAGAGACGACAGGTCGATACGTACGGCGTACAAGATGCAGAGCATTGCTAAAAATACGCCGAGGCACGATCCGAGGAATACGGGCACGCTCACGATAAAGGGTCCGACGGCCGTCTCCGAAAGCGGAGAGAGGCTGTTCAAGCAGCCGATAACGAAGTACACGCCTACTGTGTAAATGATGACGTACAGAATATCCCGCGTTGGCATAGGCGGCCGAGGCGCGTCTTTTTCCTGCGCGACGCCCCAAGCTTGGGAAAGTTCCTGCTGCACGAGGGCGAGGCATGCAAGAGAGAGCAAGGGAAGTACGGCAACAGCAGCGGCTCCCGCTATGCCAGATAGGGAGGGGTAGACGAGCGACGCAGCCACGGTGACGATAGAGGAAGCCGGAACAATGTACTCAGTGCGCTCCGAGTGAATTCCTACGAGAATTCTTCCCCAAAAAAGCCAGAGAAGCCCATCGCCCACCCCGGAAGCGAAGCCGCCTGCCATGGGAAGGAGCGGATGGGCCGTGGTCGCCAAGAGCAGTGAACCAACTGCCATAAGGGCTGCTGCTAGGCGCTCTAAGCGCTTGTCGGGGTCGCGCATTTTGTTGAATAGCGCCGCCCCGACAACAAGCACGAGGATTGCACCGGCAATGGCCACCAGCCAGGAGGGGTGGGCAAGCGATCCGTTGCCGGTGCGCGCGTGGAAAAGCGACGGAGTGTTGTAGGCGCAGTAGACCCAAGACCACAGAAATCCGATGCCAAGGGCGGTAAGCATGCTGCCTTTGTCCAGCGAGCTGCTCGGATTGCTATGTTTGGTCGTTGTGCGCATACAGCGATTGTATCTGAAAAGCTCAGGCGGTGATGGCGTCTGCCACCACGAGGCCGTTGCTCATAGTCATGATACCGCCGGTGGTGGGAATAACCTCGCCCACGCCGTACAGGCCAGGGATGTCCTTGCCGTCCTTGTCGGTGAGGGCGTAGTTCGCATGGTTGTAGTTCAGGCCTCCGCAGGTGATATGCACGCCCCAGTGACACGGGAAGGCGTAGAAGGGGGCCGTGGTGATCGGCGAGGTCTCATCGAACAGGCTGCGGCCGAAATCGGGATCGTTTTTGGCCGCGGCCATTTCGTTATACTGGTCAACGCTGGCGACGAACGTGCCCGGATCGATGGCGATGGCCGCGGCGAGGTCTTCCAAGGTGTCGGCTGTGAACAGCTTGTTGTTGTCAAGCAGCTGCTGCACGTCGATGCCGAACATGTTGCGGCCGCCTTCGATGCCGCAGTTGTTGGCGTCGGAGATAAGGTAGCACATCTCGTCGGTCTGTTCGATTTGGGCGTGGGCGATTTCGTTGCGGCCGAGGGTCTCGTTGACGAATCGCTTTCCCTCCTTGTTTAACAGCAGGGCGTTGCCGGTGTTGCCTACCATGGACTCTACGGAGAAGTCGACAGCGTTCACAAAGGGCAAGCACATGATATTGGGCATGTTCTCCATGAACGTGGCGCCAGCGGCCAGACCCATGACCACGCCGTCGCCTGTGTGCCCGAAGTTGTTCGTGGTGGGAATGGTGTCCATGCCAGCGAAGCCCCAACCGCCGTCGTGCTCGGCTAGGAGCTCGGGGCTACCAGAGAAGCCACCCGTGGCGATAACGACCGCCTTGTCGGCGCGCACCACATAGGTCGTGCCGTCAGCGCAGACGCCGCGAGCCCCCACAGCGCGGCCGCCCTCCATAAGAATCTCGTCGGCCGGAGTCTGGAACAGGAACTCGATGGGATCGCCCTGGGCGGCCAGGTACTCATCGAAGGCGCGGAAGTATCCTTCTCCGTTTTCGCCGACCGTGGGCTGGGCCCAGTTCGGCCACGGGAATCCCGCAATGCCTGTCAGCGGCTTGAACTCGATGGGCATCTCGCTAGACAGCCAATCGAGCAGCACGATGGACTCGGCGTTGTACTCGCTGCATGAGCGGTAGATGGTCTCGTCGAAGGCGGGGATGCCCAAGGCGACGAGGGCGGCGATGTTTTGCCACTCTGCACTATCGAAGACCTTGTCGGTGCCGCTGGCATACCATTCGTCGTGCTGGATGCGTACGGTGGCGATAAGATCCGCCGGGAAGCCGAGCTGCTCGGCCGTGGCAAGTGTGCTCTCGTAGTAGCCCTCCAAGCCCTCGGTGTTGGTGGCCCTCAGCTCAGCGGGGGCACCGATCCAGCGCATCATGCCGCCGGACACCAGGCAGTTACCGCCCACGTTGCCGCACTTCTCCATGACGACGACCTTGAGCCCCTTTTGGCTGCAGGCTACGGCCGTGCCCATGCCCGCAGCGCCCGCACCAAGCACCACCACGTCGGCGTCTATCTCCACGGTTTCAGTGCTCTTCTCGGTGCCTGGTGCTTCCTCTAGGGCAGCCACGTCGCCGCCGGCTTGTTTGATGCAGTCCTTCACACCGTTGATGACCGCCATGGAGGCAAGGGTAGCACCGGTAATGGTGTCTATCTGCAGGCTTTGATGCTCGATGATCGCCTCGGGAATAGCGGTGAACGCCGCTGCGGAGATGCGGGGCGTCTCGTAGTTGTCCAGAATCTCAATGGACTCGATGCGATCGCTGGAGAACGTCACTGAGATATTGACAGACCCCTTCTTGCCTTCGGCTGCGGCTGCGTACGTGCCCGCTTGGTAGCCTGCGACGGTCTCCGTACCGCCCGTTTGCGCGGTCGGGGTGCATCCGCCGAGGCCGAACAGTAGCGTACTGGCAGCTGCCGTTGCTCCCAAAGCGATGAACTTGCGTCTTCCGATGAAAAGTTCCTCTCCCATTTTTTCCTCCTGAAATAGAAAAGATACGGTCGCCTCCCATGTCAGGCGAGGCGCATCTTTACGGTATGGTTTGAGGAGCGAAAAACCATCGTGCGAATAACACGATTTCGAAGAAAAAGGCGAGGTGAGACAGAGTTTCCGGAAAAGTCACCGGCTTTCGAAGAGATCGATGAGTTCTTGATTGGAGTGGATGCCCAGCTTCGCATAGGCATGACGTGCGTGGGTGTCTACGGTGCTTTTCGAGATGACGAGCTTCTCGCGGATATAGGGGCGCGAACGTCCTTGGGCGAGGAGCAAGCAGATTTCTATCTCGCGCGAGGTGAGGCCATGGGCGAGGGCCAGTGCGGTGAATCGGTCGGCGTCGGAGGAGCCTTCTTCCATTGCGGTCATCTCGGGAATTCCCGATACGCTGCATGTTGCGTTCTTGGTCGTTGTGCCGTTCCCAGGTTTGCCAAGGGGAGCGGTGGTGCCGGCTGGTGCAAGATCGGGGGTGCCGGTTGCGGCTGTCTGGATGGTCGAAGTGCTGGTTGCGTTCGCCATGTCGGCCGAGGTGGCGGTTGGGCTGGTGGAAATTGTGCACCGGGCCGGCATCTTGGCTGTGGCGTTCGGCTCGCCGGTCTGCTTTGCGCGGGGCTTTTCGGGGAGAATCATCAGGACAAGGGCGAACAGCGAAATCAGGATGAAGATGTGAATATGGGAGGTGCCGTCGGCGGGTAGGTCGGTGGGCACGAGAAGGCCGACGACGTTCCCGAGAGTGATGCCCCCGACCATAACGCCCATATAGAGCGAGAATGACCAGCGAGGGCTGAGGGCCCCTCGTTTGGCAAGACCGAATGACCAGATGTAGAGGGTTAGCGTGAGGTAGGTGTTGGCAAACGCGTTCACAAAGGCGCCAGCTAACTGGATGCTGGAGGGCACCACCGATAGGTTCGTGATGGCTGCGATGATGAGAAGGGGCACCATGTGCCGAAACGTCGAGAGAATATTGAACCGCTTCGCCGAGGTAATGAGGAGCAGGCTCGCAGGAATAAGGGTGGCGAAGGTGATGACAGACACCACCTGGTAATACTGGGCAAAGGATCCGAAGAGTTCGGTGACGCTGGCGATGAGCGGGCTGACCACACGGCTGCAGGCCGCAATTTCAAACAGGGCGGTGCATACGAGAATGGTCGCGATGAAACGCCGCGACAAATGGGGCATCTCACTCATGTCGGTTGGAAGTTGGGCGGTTTCGAGGCGGGGGAGCCCATGCCAGATGATCGCGCCTGCGCTGAGGGGCAGCGCCGCTACGAAGACGATGCCCCCTGGCGTGCCTGCCAGGATCGGCGCGACGAATAGCCCCGGCAGCGCCCATACCATATTGAGGGGAACGACGGTTTCCAAACGATCGGTGGTCTCGTACACATAGGTGAGGCCGCTCAGTACATACAGAACGCCCGACCCCAAGCCGGAAAGGACGCCTCCGAGCACGATGCCGGAAAGCATGCCGTGCATCGTCGCGAAACCGGTCAAGAGAGTGCCGACGCTCATGGTTATTACGCCTCCGATAGTGAGCATTCGCTTGCCCCGAAGCGACATGCGAGCGAGGAGGGGTGGCAAGGCGAGAATAGTGATGCAAGCAAGTATGGAGTCGACGAGGTAGGATGGTGTCATCTGGGCATTGGTGCCCGAAGCGTTTCCGAAGAGAAGCCCCGTCTTGTAGCCGCAGAAGCGCCAGGCCCACAGAAAACCGATGCTGGAGACGGATAGAAATCCTAAGAGGGCTTTTCGGATATGCGAAGCGCTGTGCAGCAAGGAGTCTCTTTTCTCGGGTGAAGTGGGCCACACGACGGGAGGCGAGGGGGCTGTTGTTTCCCCTTAATTATGGCAGGTACGAGCCATTTATAGCGCATGATAAGGGGTTATTCCCTCATGCTAATGCAGTGATTTTTGCGGCTAACCCCCCCTCAAATCGCGCTCTTCCCTCGATGCGGCCCGCTTTTTCCGCACGCTACCATGATGTGGTTTCGAAGAGCAAAAGGAAGAAAGGGGTGCTCTATGACACAAGCAAATGAGAGCTTGCGGGTGTCGTCGATGGGGATGTCGCGCCGCGCCTTCTTGTCGGCTGCAGGACTGATGGGTCTTGCCGTTGGCGCTGCGGGTACGCTTGCCGCAGGAGAGGTAAGCGTGGCCCATGCGGATGAGCCGGTCGATGTTGCGACGAACGGTGGCTTCGACTGCATGCGGACGTTTGGCGACAACACGGCCTACTTGCCGGTGAAGAAGGCTGAGTGGACCCAACTCAACGGCCCGGTGGGCTTCGAGGCCGAGCCGGTGGATCCGTCTCTCATCAGCCGTACCGACACGTGCGATTTCCTTGTTATCGGCGTGGGCATCGGCGGCATGACCGCCGGTCTTCATGCGGCCGACGAGGGTGCGAACGTCATTGGCATCGAGAAAATGCACGCCGGTCGCATGGCTTGGGAGAGCGTGGGCGGTTACAACACCCGTATGCAGCAGGAGCTGAACAACGTGCCCGATCCGACCGAGTACATGGAGGCCATCATGCGTGCTTCTATGTGGCGTGCCCGCGCCGACGCGGTGTGGGGTTTCATTCAGGGTTCCGGCGCTGCGGTGGACTTCCTGAACGATATGGTCATCAAGGGCGGTAAGGGCGTGAGCTTCTTCAGTACCGAGCAGCCGCCGGCCGCCAACAAGATGGACGTCATCCAGGCCGAGCACAAGATCAACGTTCCCGAAGGCGTCGAGTGGAAGTCGTGGCTTAAGGGCGGCTTCGTGTGGGATTCTCTGTTGACCACGGCTGAGACTTACCCGAACTTCGACATTCGCTACAACACCGCTGGCGTGCAACTGACCCAGGATGCGTCTGGCCGGATTACCGGAGCCATCGCAAAGGATGCGGAGGGCTACTACGCCATTGAGGCCGCCAAGGGCGTGCTGCTGGCAACGGGCGGTTACGAGGCGAACCCCGCGCTCATGCAGGCGTGGATGCGGCCCGAAGACTATCAGACGGTGAAGCCGTTGGCTCCGTGCATGGGCCCCACCGGCGATGGACACATGATGGGCTTGGCCGTGGGCGCCGCTATGGATCCGGTGCCGCACTGCATCATGAACTTCCGCAGCGTGAGTCAGCTGAACGCGAACAAGTGCATGACGGCGGGTATTTGGGTGAACCATCGCGGACGCCGTTTCGTGAACGAGGGGCTGCCCTTCAACTACGCCGCCAATGCCATCAACATCGCTCGAATCGGCGGTCATCCGGTGTGGTTCGTGTTCGATGATGCGGCGGTGGCTGCTCGTCTTGAGGCGATGCCAGCGCTGAGGGATGATATTGCCGCCTCGGAAGCCGACGGCACGCTGGTGAAGGCCGACACCATTGAGGACTTGGCTGCGGCCATGGGGGCTGACCCGGCAGAGCTCGCTGCGACCATTGAGACGTTCAACGGCTATTTCGAGGGGGCCGAGCCGCGCGACGCGCAGTTCAACCGCGATCTCGGCAAATCTGCCCCCATTGCCCAAGGCCCGTTCTATGCCGGTCAGCATACCTGTCAAGCGCTGGTGACCGTTAGCGGCCTCATCATCAACGAGAACGCTCAGGTGCTCAACGAGAACGACGAAGTCATCGAGGGCTTGTACGCCACAGGCAATGCCTCGGGCGGTCTGTTCTCCGACGCCTATCCGCGCCACTTGCCGGCGACGTCCACCGGCCGTGCCGTCACCTTCGGCTACGTTGCCGCTACTCATGCGCTGAAGGGGGAATAACCATGATGAAGAAACTCTTGCCTGTTGCGGCATGCCTGGTCTTGATGCTCGGTGTTGTCGGGTGTGCGGCTGCGCCGGAGGCGTCGAACGATGCCGCGCCCTCGGACGCGCCGCTCGCGACGACGGGGGTGCCCGCCCCTGAGCTGTCGGCTGATTTGCTGCCCTATGAGGGAAGCGAGTTCGACGAGGGCTGCCTGTCGTGCCACGAGTCCTATGACGCGGTGGCCGAGAAGACCGCCGAGTATGGCGATTCGAACCCTCACGACTCCATCCATGGCCGCATGGGCTCGTGCCAGAACTGCCACGAGGGCGACAAGATTGTGAACGAGGATCAGAAGTGCTTGTCCTGCCATGCGTGGCCTCGTGACGAGCAGAGCATGACCCACTAGGCAATTTGCTAGAAGGGCTTTGATGAAAAGGCGACCCCGTTCTTGCGAGTGCGAGAACGGGGTCGCCTTTTCTGCTATCCGCGGTCGAAGAACGGGCTTTTAGAGCTGATGCTTACCGGGATAGCGTACACCTGCCCCACGCCTTCGCCGAGTAGGCCCAGCTGCTGAGCGGCTAGGCCGGCGGAGAACATGATGCGGGTGTCGACGCCGAAGGCCTGGGCGCGCGACACGGCGGCGCCGAGGGCGATGCCCACGTCTACGGAGTTCACCTCGCAGGGAACGCCTGGCGTGCGCTCGCCGCAGGTGGCGAAACCGCAGTGGCCGCAGTTGAGCCCCTGGGCCTTCTCGCGCGTGCCCACGAGCGCCACGCAGAGGCTTTTGCGCACACAGTTGGCGTCGCGCAGGAAAAATGCGAACCCGCGCTCCTCGCCGATGGCCTCCATGGTGCAGGCGAGCGCTTCCAAATCGTCGCCGTCCACCACGGCGCATTCCACGACATCGACGCCCTTGCCCTTGGGCGCCGTTCGTGCTGCCACCAGCATCTTCTGGGCGATGTCCAACGCCTGCGCCTTCCGAATATCCCGCTCGTCGTAAACCATGCCGCCTCGCTTTCGTCGCTTTCGCGCTTGTCGTGCGTTTCTGGTTCCATCTTACTACGGCAATCGCCTCGTATGGTCGAGCGCGTGCAGGCGCTCGCATAGCGGCTGGGTCACAAACGGTGGGCACTTGTTGCGGAGATCGCGGGGTCGGGTATCATGCTCGCATGGCGTTATTCGAGGTAGGACATATCGGGGTGCAGTTTCGTCGCGACGGGCAGCCGTTCGCGCCCTTTGCGGATGTGAGTTTCTCGCTGGAGGCGGGCTGCTTGTACAACCTCACGGGGCCTTCCGGATCGGGAAAGTCCACTCTGTTGAACGCGTGCGCGCTCATGCTGCCGCGCTCGGGCGGCACGCTGGCGCTCGAGGGTGTTCCCGTTGATCGGTTCAAGCCGACGGAATGGCGCCGGCGCGTGTGCCTGGTGCCTCAGGCTGCGTCGCTGGTGCCCGGCACGGTGCGGGACAACCTGCTGTTTCCCTGGACGCTGAAGGTGAACGCCGGCTCGCCGAAGCCCGATGACGACGTGCTGAACGAGATGCTTTCCCTGGCAATGCTCGATGGCGTGACGCTCGATCACGCGGCGGCTCAGCTCTCGGGCGGCCAGCTTGCTCGGGTGGCGTTGCTGCGGGCCTTCGCCACACGACCGACCGTGCTGCTGCTCGATGAGGTGGAAGCGGCGCTTGATGGGGAGTCGGCCGTGGCCGTCAGTCGGCTTACGCGGGCGATGCTCGCGGGCGGGGCCGCCTGCTTGCGCATCCGCCATCGGGCCGAGGATGGCTACGCGTACGGGGTGTTCACGCTGGCCGATGGGAAGATGACCTACCATCAAAACGAGATCACGGCCGACAACGCACCCGCTACAAGCGCTGGAAAAGGATGCGACTCGCGAGCCGATGAAGTGCTTGCGAAGCTGAAGGCGGTGCCCAGTGCGCCTTCCGGTGTTTCCCCTCTTGTTGGTTCCGCATTCGACCCAGTCGCATCGCCAAGGAGCGACTCGCCGTCTTTGCGACCTGCGCCGGCCGACCGAAAGCCGGTCGAGCCCTCTGCGAAGGGAGGCTCCCGATGACCGGCGGCGTGGTGAACATCGGATATGTGGAACTGGTGGGCGCAAGCTTGCTCATGTTGGTGGCGGGCATCGTGTCGTGGCGCATGGGGCTCGGGCAGAGCCGCCGCATCGCCGTGTCCACCGTGCGGGCGTTTCTGCAGTTGCTCGCCATGGGCTTGCTTCTGGGTTACCTTTTCAAGTACCAGACGTGGTGGCTCGTGTGCCTGGTGCTGTTTGGCATGTGCGTTGCGGCGACGCAGATTGCCACCGGCCGTACGAACAAGGTCGTGCGGGGGCTTTGGGCCGACGTCTTCCTTTCTATTACCGTGTCGTCCATGGTCATCGCGTTCATCGTGGTGGAAGGCATCATCCACGCCGATCCGTGGTACAACGCCATGCAGCTCGTGCCCATCTCGGGCATGATTCTCGGCAACACGCTGGCCGCGGCAGCGGTGGCCACCGACCGCCTGTTTGCTAGCATGGATTCCCGTGCGAACGAGATATACATGATGGTTGCTTTGGGCGCCACTCCGCGTGAGGCGGCGTTTCCTTCCATCAAGGCGGCGGTGGGCGCCGGCATGACGCCGCTTTTGGCCCAGCTGTCGGCGGCGGGCATCGTGCAGATTCCCGGCATGATGTCCGGCCAGATTCTGGCGGGTGCCGATCCTGTTATCGCGGCGAAGTACCAGATCGTCGTGCTGCTCATGATTTCAGCGGCCACGACGCTCTCCGTTGTGATCATCTGCTTTCTCGCCTACAAGAAGCGCTTCTCCGCCGAAGGCTACTACTTGTCGCCGGCCCTGCGCGACGATGCCGGCGGGGCGGCCTAGCCTGGCGGCGCGGCCTCACGGGCGAGACCAACTAGCCTGGCAGCGGACGTGACCTTCCGGGCGAGACCGCCTAGCTGGCAAGCCTACGGTATGCCAACGGGTTGGCGTGAGGTGGTCGGGCGGCGGGGGCGTTCCCGTACCATGGGGGCAACGTTCGCTCCGACTACCGAGGAGGCACCCATGCTCGAAGGCGACAAGATCAAGGTGGCGCAGGGGGAGAATCCCTGCTATCTGCTGCTGAACCAGGCGAACCGCCACGGGCTCATTGCAGGAGCCTCGGGCACGGGCAAGACGGTCACCATGAAGGTGCTGGCCGAAGGGTTCGCCCAGGCCGGCGTGCCTGTGTTCATGGCTGACGTGAAGGGCGACGTCACTGGTATGGCCCAACCCGGCGACGACACCGAGAAGGTGCGCGAGCGCGCGGCCGCTCTGGGCGCCGCAGGCTGGGAGCCTCGGGGTTGCGACGTGCGCCTGTGGGATATGCTCGGCGGCGACGGCGTGCCCGTGCGCATCACCATTTCCGACATGGGGCCCGACTTGTTGGCGCGGCTGCTGGGACTGACCGACGTGCAGCGCGGCGTGCTGGCCATCGCCTTCCGCATGGCCGACGATAACGGCATGCTGCTCATCGATCTGAAGGACCTGCGCGCCATGCTCGGGTATCTCTCCGAGCACGCCAGTGAGGTGGAAGCCTTGTACGGCCGCGTGTCGTCGCAGTCGGTGGGAGCCATTCAGCGCGCGCTGCTCACGCTGGAATATGCGGGCGGCGACATCTTCTTCGGCGAACCGGCGCTGGATATCACCGATTGGCTCGTGACCGACGATGCGGGCCAGGGTACCGTGAACATCCTGAACGCCGCGAAACTCATGGCATCGCCCCAGGTGTACGCCATGTTTCTGCTGTGGATGCTCAGCGAAATCTACGAGCTTCTGCCTGAGGCCGGCGATCTTCCCAAGCCCAAACTCGTGTTCTTCTTCGACGAGGCGCATCTGTTGTTCGACGACATGCCTAAAGAGCTGACCGACAAAATCGTGCAGACCGTGAAGCTCATCCGTTCCAAGGGCGTCGGCGTCTACTTCGTCAGCCAGTCGCCCGCCGACATTCCCGACGAAGTGCTCGCGCAGCTTTCCAACCGCATCCAGCACGGGCTGCGCGCCTACACGCCCGCCGAGCAGAAGGCGGTGCGCGCGGCAGCGGCGGCCTTCCGCGAGAATCCAGCCTTCGATTCCGCCGAGGCATTGCTGGAGTTGGGCACCGGCGAGGCGCTCGTGTCGCTGCTGAATGAGGATGGCCAGCCGAGCATTGTGGAACGGGCGCGCGTGCTGCCGCCGGAGTGCCGCATGGCCGCTGCCGATGCGGCGACGCTGGAGGCGATCGGCGTGGCTCAAGCGCATCTGGTGGAGAAGTACGGCGAGGCCATCGACCGCGAGAGCGCCTACGAAAAGCTCGCCGCCGAGAAGAGCGCCGCTGTTGAGGCCGACGCGCTGGCTGCCGAGCGCGCCCAGCTGGAAAAGGAGCGCGCCGAATTCGAGAAGCAGAAGGCCGCCGAAGCCGACCGGGCCGCAAAAGCTGCAGCCAAGGAGGAAGAGCGCGCCGCCAAGGCTGCTGAGAAAGAAGCCGAGCGTGCCCAAAAAGCGGCCGAGAAAGAAGCCGAGCGCGCTGCTCGAGCTGCCGAGAAACAGCGCGAACAGGCCATGAAAACGGTCAGCTCCGTCATCGGCCAGATCGGGCGCGAGACGAGCCGGCAACTTTTGCGGGGGTTGTTTGGGAACTTGCGGAAGTAGGTTCTCGCTGCCGTACAATACTGCCCATGATATTGAATGGCCGCAACATAGATGGGCTGCGGGCGCCCCGGATCGCGACGCTGACGCGGCGACGCTTCGTGGCCGGTGCGGCGTGCGCAGTGGCGTGCGCAGCGGCGGGGCTGCTCGTCAGTTGCGGGTCGGCCTCTAAGTCGGCGGAGGTGGCCGCCATCGAGCCCTACGTGAGTCCCTACGATTGGTCCGGCCTCGTGCGCGACGGCGAGAAGCTGGCGTACTACGAAAACGATGCGCTCTGTTCGCGCTGGGGCATCGATGTGTCGGAGCACCAGGGCAACGACATCGATTGGGCCGCCGTTGCCGACGCCGGCGTGCAGTTCGCTTTCGCCCGCATCGGCAACCGAGGCGCCACGGAAGGTGCGCTTTCCGCCGACGAGTTCTTCTTCCAGAACGCCATTCGCGCCGGGGAGGTGGGCATCCAGGTGAGCGCCTATTTCTTCTCCCAGGCGCTGACCGAGGACGAGGCCCGCGAGGAGGCCCAGTTCGCCCTGGACAACCTGCGCGAAACCGAGGCCTCTGGTGCCACCTTTGCCTACGTCGCCTACGACCACGAGCCCGTGGAAATCGAAGGCGCCCGGGCCAACAATCTCTCCAGCGAGCAGCTGACCGCCAATGCCCGTGCGTTCTGCGAGGCCATCGCCGCGGCCGGCTACGCGCCCATGCTCTACGGAAACCAGCGCGATCTGCTGCGTCTCGCGCCCGAGCTGCGCGCCGCCTATCCGGTGTGGCTGGCCGAGTACGACGTGGAAGTCCCCACCGCTCCGCTCGACTTCTCCATTTGGCAGTACACCAACGCCGGCACGGTTCCCGGCATCCCCACCGACGTCGATTTGAATGTGTGGCTTGAGCCGCAGAAGTAAAGGAGTCCTCGTGAACATCAACAACGCCATTCTGCATGTGTTCGATTTCGTGTCCTGCGTGAATGTGTTCGCGCAGGCGCCCATGGACCTCGGAAACAAGGCCGCCAAGCGCTACGTCACGTCCCAGGCCAAGCGTGCGCTGGGCAACCTGGACAGCAAGCGCGGCACCTTCGCAGAGAACAGCCTGTTCGCTGAGGAGTTGCGCGCCTATTTCCGCGGCGAGCGCGATTTCGTGGGGCTGTCCCAGCAGATCGGCGAGTTCATCGTCGGCGAGCTGTCGCGCATGGAGAAGACGCCCTCGACCGACCTGCTCGTCGTCGATTTCGAAGGCGACGCCGATCAGACGGTGCGCGAGATGACCGACGAGGAGGCCGAGGCCGCCTACAAGGCCCGCGGCCCGCGCTATTTCGCGATCATCCTGCTAGAGAGCCGCCAGGCCTATATGCACGAGGTGGGCAGCAACGACTTCGGTGACACCGCCACCACCATCGCGCGGCACCACGCCATTCTGCCGAACCCGTCTCAGAAGGTGGCGTCGTTCGCGCTCATCTCCGCCGACGACATGGCCGTGTGGTTCGTGGACAAGGAGCGCGAAATCGCTGGTGAGAAGCGCTGGATCATCCCCGACGGCCTTCTGCAGTGCTCCATGGAGGCCTCGAGTCGCGAAGTGCTGGAAGCGGTGACCACCGTGGTGGAAGAGGTCGCCGAGGAGTTCGGCGCCAACACGGCGGTGGCGCTTTCGCGGGCGAAGGCCTACGTGGCCGTAAACGCCGAGGAGTCCGACGAGGTGGACGCCCGCGAGCTGGGCCGCGAGGTGTTCGCCGACCAGCCCCGCGTCGCCGAGCGCTTCGATCGCGCCGTGGAAGAGGGCGCCCTGCCCGAGCGCGTCGTGGTGGAGAAGGCCGTGGCCAAGCGGGTCACCAAGAGCCACAAGATTCGCACCGACACGGGCATCGAGCTCACCTTCCCGGCCGAGTACGGCGAGAACTCCGATTTCATCGAGTTCTTCAGCACCCCCGACGGCCGCATCGAGATCGCCCTGAAGAACATCGGCGCCATCGAGAACCGCTAGGACGTCTATCGGAAAAACCGAGGGCCGTGCGCCTGCAAGAGGACTAGAATGGGGAACGATTCAGCGAACGCCCCTTGCCGGCTCGCGCGGTCGGCCGATTTCGAAGGGAACCTTATGACGAACCTCTACGAACGCGAAGACGCCTACATACCCCGCGTGGCCGCCATCCACGACTTGTGCGGTTACGGCAAGTGCTCGCTCGGCGTGGCTATTCCGGTGCTGTCCGCCGCCGGCTGCGACGTGTGCCCCGTGCCCACGGGCCTGTTCTCTAGCCATACCGCCTTCCCCGGCTGGTACATGCACGATACCACCGACATTCTGGGCGACTATCTGGCTGCTTGGACGGGTATCGGCGTGGAATTGGATGCGGTGTATTCCGGCTTCCTCGGTGCCCCCGAGCAGGTCGATATCATCAAGCAGGTGTGGGAGACCTACCCGAGGGCCCTGCGCGTAGTGGATCCGGTCATGGCCGATCACGGCAAGGTGTACCCCACCTACACGCCGGAGCTCGTGGAAGCCATGGGGACGCTGGCCAACGGCGCCGACATCCTCACGCCCAACCTCACCGAGGCGGCTATCATCTTGGGCCGCGAGTGGCAGGGCGCCGACGTGGACGAGCCCACGGTGCGCGAGATGATCCTGGAGCTGCGCGAGCGCGGCGCGAAGAACGTGGTGCTGAAGGGCATCGAGCACGGCGACGGCCTCATCCACAACTACGTGTGGGGCGATGCCATCGACTTCACGGAAACCACCAACGCCAAGCTGCCCTACATGCTGCACGGCACGGGCGACGTGTTCGCGAGCACCCTGCTCGCTGCGGTGATGGCCGGACGCGACTTGGCCGAGGCGACGGCCTTCGCCGCCGACTTCACGGCCGACGCCATGCTCATCTCCGCCAAGCAGCCCAACTTCGAAGACCGCGGCGTCTCCTTCGAGCCTCTGCTCGGGAAGGTGACGGCGCTTCTGGGGTAAGTTTCCCTCGGGGTGAAACCTCACGGAATTCGCTCTCCGCAGAATGCGACCTCGGCTGCTGGAAGATCCTGTAGGGGGCGACCTCGGCCGTTGGAAGATTCTGTAGGGGGCGACCTTGGTCGCCCCTCCTCAAGTGAGATTGACTTGCCTGAGGAGGGCTGACCAAGGTCAGCCCCTACGGAACCGATCTCCCGAGTTTCCGGTGATTGTCCTACGCCTTCGGAACACCGTTCTTGATGGGGTCGGCGAGTTCGACTTAGGCGATGGCGGCTATCTCGATGGGCTCGATGGCCATGACCTCGTCCTCGTGCAGCGCCAGGGAGTCCCAGATGTCCACCTTCGACTGCATGTTCATCCAGAACTGAGGCGTTGTGCCGAACAGGCGCCCCAGGCGAAGGCACATCTCCGGGCTCAGGTCCCGCTTCTCGTGCACGATGTCGTTGCGAATCGATTAGAATGTCATGCATTCCGAGAGGCTAGTCTTGCCCGAGGACCTCAGCGGCGGCGATGAAAGCCGCTTCGTCTACATGCGCCCGATACGGGTCGTTAATCTCAACTGCCCATACGGCATCTGTTGGAACGATGCGTGCTACTTCATTACCTTCTTCGTTTAAAGCAACGTAGGCATCGCCGTTGCGGCGTACGATGAGCACCTCGCCGGTATCGCAGCGCACCGAGCGTCGGTGCTCGCGCAATTGCGCATACTGAGAGCCCCACTCCACCATTGAGAACAGCACCGGTCTCAGGCTTTGACCCAAATCGGTAAGGGTGTACTCTACGCGCGGAGGCACTTCGGCAAAGGTCTCGCGGGTGAGCAGTCCGTTCTCCTCCATGGTTCGCAAGTTCTGTGTGAGTACCTTGGTCGATACGCCGCCGAGCGCCTTGCGAATCTGCCCGAAGCGTCGCGTCCCGTAGATAAGTTCCCGCAAAATAAGCACCACCCAGCGGCTGCTGATGAGCGAAAGAGTCACTTCAACGGGGCACCGAGGAAGAGAATAGGTGGAAGATGCTGCCATTTAACTCTCCTTACCTTAATAGATTCAAAATGAAACTATATTACAAAGATGTTCCTACTTTCCATAAGGCTGTAACTCATTATATAGTTTTCCCGGTAGATCGCAACCGAGAGAAAGAGAGCGAGCCATGCAAGAAATCGTCGAGTTCTTTACCGCAAACCCTGTCCAGTATCTGGCCACGGTTGGTGCCGATGGGAAGGCGAAGTGCCGCCCCTTCATGTTCTTGATGGAGCGTGGAGGAAAGCTGTGGTTCGGTACCAACAATCAGAAGACCGTGTTTGCCGAGATGCAGGAGAATCCGTACGTTGAAGTGTGCACGTCTGCTCCCGACTTTCAGTGGATCCGCTTGGGAGGGAAAGCGGTGTTCGAAGACAATCGTGCTGTGAAGGAGGCCTGCATGAATATCCCTCTGCTGAAAGACCAGTACCAGACGGCGGACAATCCCATTTTCGAAGTGTTTTACCTGACTGATGGCGAGGCGACCATTGCTGATATGACCGGCAATGCGCCTACGGTGGTAAAGCTGTAGACTGTTTTATCGAGAGAAGACATCGGACTGGCTTTCGCTCGGCCTTCCCTCTCCGCGAAAGTCAGTCCAATGCATAGACGCAATGTATGAGAAGCCGGCGTCATTGAAGGCGCCGATTCGTATGAGAAGAGATCTCTATGGATGTCACTACTTTTGCCGTGAACCAGTTCATTCCGCATCCCATGATGCTCTTTGCTGCGGGCACCTACAGCGAGAACGAGTCGCCTCATCTTGCCCTTGTCAGCTGGGTGAACTTCTATTGGGACGATGGGCTCGGGGTTGTGCTATGTATGGATGGCGACAAGACGGTAAAACGGAACTTCGAACGTGAAGGCGTGATGGTTCTCAATGCGTTGTCTCGCGATATGTTCGATGAGGCGGAGGCTCTCGGTCGCGCTTCAGGAAGGGAAAAGGACAAGGTTATCGCCCGCTTTGCCTTGGAGCCTGCCAAACACGTGCACGCTCCTCAACTATGCGAGAGTCCCTTGCGCTACGAAATCAGCTTGCGGAAGAACCTTTCCTTCGAGGGTGGCAATCTCTACTTATGCGCTATAGATGGCGTCTCGACGGTCGATGCCTCTATTCAGAACGACGGCGTCTCGTATGATATCGTCGCTGCAAATCCGCTTCTAGCATCCCAAAAGAGCTATTGCTGTTTGGGCGCGCAAAATGTGCTCGGCGCATGGTGCTAGACCCTGGCATCTTGCGACGACCCTGCCGATTTCCGGCTGGCGACTTCGGCCCTATGCTCGACTATTGCGATTTTGCAACCGTTGCCAGGGCGCAACGCGAAGACCGAATCGCTACAATGGAATGGTGGTCAGTCCATGAGAAGGGGTTGGGTTGGAGCGGCGCCGCCTTGCGAAGAAGTTCTTTCTGCTTGCCGGTGCGGTAAGCGTACTTGTATTGTGCGTGTACCTTGCCTGGTCCCACCACACCCAAAGCATTGAGAACGGGCGGCGCGCTCTCGCTGAAGCCCGTGTGCTATCGGCTGAGATCGGGGCTGCCTGGGACTATATCGATGCCGTCCAGCCGCAGATCAATCGCGCGACGGGCGAAACCTCGGGGGTCTATTGCGCAGTGGCGGCCAAGGATATCGCCAAGCGTTTCTCTGCAGGATCTGCCTATTCGATTCGCTATATTCGCGAAAGCCCCCGTAACACCGAAGATGCCCCTGATAGCTTCGAGCGCAAGGCGCTTGCCGTCTTCGAGGAGGGCGTCGTTGAAGAGTACTACGGGCTTGAGCATCAAGGAGATAGCTCGGTCTTCCGCTATGTGGGCCTGCTTGAAGTGGAGGAGGGATGTCTGCCGTGCCATGGCGATCCGGCGGGCGAGGAGGACGTTACAGGTTATGCGAAAGAGGGCATGACCGAGGGAGATGTGGCCGGCGCGGTATCCATTGTCATGCCCATGGATTCCATTATTGCCGACGCAAAGGCCGACCTGGCCAGTACCGTGGTGTTTTTCTGCGTGCTCATGGGATCGGTTACGTTGATTCTTGCCTTGGGCCTGCGTACCTGGATTACCGCCCCCATTGTTGATGAGAACAAGAAGCTGCGTCATGAGGCCGAGGACCAATCGAACTTCCTTACCATTATCACCCACGAGCTGAAAACGCCGCTGTCGTCCATCCTTGCTTTCACGGAGTTGTGGAAAGAGCGCGTGCCCGACGACTCGCCGGAAAGTCGCGTGTTAGTGAATGAGGTGGAAACGAACGCTCGTGTGTTGTTGGCGATGATCGACAACGTGCTGGATGCGGCCAAGCTGGAGGCGGGCACGCTCAGTCTCGCCCAAGACGAGTTCGATGTGTACGACTTGGCCAGTCAGGTGAGAGCCACCATGGGGCCGCTGGCTAAGAAGAAGGGCGTATCGCTTAAGGTGACGGTGCGTCCTGATACGCCGCTGCTTTTAGGCGATGAGGAGGTGCTGCGTCGCATCGTCGTGAATTTGGTGAACAATGCGCTGCGGTTCACCGAGTCGGGTGGTTGGGTTGAGTTACGGCTCGCCTATCGGGAAGGACGGTTCGTCGTTTGCGTGCGCGACAACGGCTGCGGCATTCCCGCCGAGCAGCTCGATCACGTCTTCGATCGCTTCGTAAGCGCCCCCCATTCGGAAACAACGAGCGAGGGGGGTACGGGCCTCGGTCTGTCTATCGTGCGCAATTTCTCTGCCATGATGGGCGGCGACGTCTCTGTGAAGAGCGCAGAAGGGAAGGGCAGTTGCTTTACTGTTGAGCTGCCCTTGCCGGCCATTCCTGATGAAATCGAAGATATCGAAGGCATCGACGGCGGGGAGAGTTTGCTCTCGGAGTCGTCCGTTGATTCGTTGTCTTTCCGTGAAGGGGGAAATCATGAGTCGTCGTGATGCGCTGATCCTCATTGCTGATGACGATAGCAGCTCGAGCAGCGCTATTGAGAAGATGCTTGCCAAGGACGGCCATCGCTGCTTACGTGCGACGAATGGTCAGGAGGCGCTGCGTCTGTTTCGAGATAGTCAGCCTGATTTGATTATCCTCGACGTGATGATGCCAGTGCTCGATGGCTTTCAGGTGTGCGAGCGCATCCGCGAGCACGATCGCATTACTCCGGTGCTCTTTCTCACGGCCAAGGGCGACATTGTGGATAAGCGCATCGGCTACGGCATTGGCGGGGACGATTACCTGGTAAAGCCCTTCAGTGGAGAAGAGCTGCGACTGCGGGTGGGAGCGCTTTTGCGTCGCGCGCAAATTGCGGCGGAGGCCGTGACATCCGCGCCTCAGCGCGAGTTGTACCGAGTGGGAGACTTGGAAGTGAACGTGCGCACCGGAAATGTGCGCCTGGCGGGCAAGCGGATCGAGCTTACCCCTAAGGAATCGCGGATCATGGCCGTACTGGCATCGCATCCGGGCGAGGTGTACAGCAAGCGTGACCTTATCGAGGAGATTTGGGGTGAGGAGTACCTAGACTCGGCTATTGCGATTTCTGTATATATACGACGCATTCGAGCCAAATTGGAACCAGACCCGAGTGAGCCGCGCTACGTACAGACAGTATGGCATTGCGGTTACCGGCTGACCGACGAAGGGGGCGAGGAGCGAGACGAGTTTGAGGAGTAGCTGCGTCGATGGCTTGCGCAAAGGTTGCGATAGGGAGAGGAAGACCGTTGCGAAAGCGCAATAGTGTCCGTCTGCGATCGGATCTCCTCTAACATGGCCCCAGAAGGTTGGAAGGTTGCATCGTTCGAATGACCGATGAGAGGAGGAAGCGATGAAAACCATGAAACCGAGAAAGATCGCCCTTGCCGGTACGGTGGTGGCGGCCGTAGCGCTGGTCGGCTGTCTTGGCTGTGCGGCCCAGACTCAGACGGCGGATACAGGCGCTGCTCAGGAACCGGTTCAGCAAGAGCAGCCAGGGCAAGAAACTGCTGCTCCCGAGAAGGCGGCCAAAAAGACGCTTGCCGAATGGGTAGCCGCTTATCCCAATGAGGGAAACACCTACATGGAAGCGAAGATGTCTCACACCTATGACGCCTTTGCGGGGGCGAGCCAGCAGGCTTTTGGAGGAGAGGACGCGGCAGTGGCTTGCGCCGCTTGCCATGCCCGCGAAGACTTCCAAACTATTTATAACGAACAGGGCGCGGTGATTCTTGACAAAAACGCCTCTGACTACGAGATGGAATGGTCCAATTGCACCAATTGCCATGTAGGTGATCCTGGCGAAGGCAACGTAGAGGGCGGCAACACCTACGGCGACGCTACTTCCACGAGCGCTAAGGCACTGTTCCCTGCTGAGGACTATGTATGCGGCCAGTGCCACGCCATGTTCCCGGGTGCGGCCTATCTTGAGGACGCGAACAAAGGGATCGACCAATACAAGTATGGCTTCGAGCCCGAAGAGATGCTTCGTGCCATGAAGGAGTACTACGAGGCGAATCCTGTCACTGAAACAACGATCTGCGCCGGCATGGTAGGGGTCCCCATGCTTGATCCCGAGATTGATACGGTGCTATATCTAACGGATGCCTGTACCGAAGTGGAGCTCTTCCAAGACAGCAACCACCAGAAGATGGGCCTCACTTGCACGGATTGCCATATGCCCCAGATCGAGGCCTCTGGCGGCACCACCTATACATATCACAACATGACGCAATCGCCGCTCGAGAACCCGGCGGCGCTGGAAAAGTGTCTCACGTGCCACAAGAGCCAGGGTATTGAAGATGCTGACGCCATGGTTGCGTTCGTCAAGGGAAAGATGGACGAGCTCGCGCAGATCCAGCAGGCTACTAAGACCAAGCTGGATGAGTTCCATGCCAAGCTGGCCGACGCTGTGGCCGCTGGCAATGCCGATGAGGCGAAGCTGCAGGCTGCCAAGGATGCCTACAATCTCGCTAACGTGTATTTCCTGTATCAGGGTACTGCGATGCGTCCCACTGACGGTTCCATGGCTGCCATGAGCTTCAGCAAGAGCGTCGAGCAGCTCCAGAAGGCTGACGATGCCATTGCCGAGGGGATGTCGCAGATTGCTTAACCTTCGCTAGAGGCGGTCGAGCGTCGAGCGTCGAGCATCGAGCGCATTGCCGATGCCTGTTCATCCAGCACATCACGTGCGCAATACCATGAGGGGTCCCGAGCTCACGCGGCTCGGAACCCCTCAACGTGGCAGCGAGTTGAGCTCCTTACGCCTTCGGAACGGCGTCCTTGATGAGGTCGGCGAGCTCGGCGTCGGTTAGGTTGTAGTTGTACATCGTGGAGTAGTACGCGCGGGTCACGTCCTCGATGGAGTCGTCGAAGGCGTCAGGGTACAGCAGGCGCGGCAGCCACTGCAGGCCCATGAGCTGGTTCACCGTCGGCGGGTTGTTCAGCCAGCAGTAGGGCACGTTGGGCACCTGGTAGTAGTTGCCGGAGTCGATGGCGGCAATGCCGGCCCACGCCGGGTCATCGCCCACGGTGTCGTAAATGCTGCCCGTCTGGAACACAATGAGGTCGGGGTTCCACAACGCGATCTGCTCGAGGCTGATCTCGTTGCCGTTGCCCTTGCCGGACACGTCGTCGACCACGACGACGTTGTCGGCCACCATGCCCACCACGGCCGCCTGGAACGAGGTCTTGGCGATGGCGTTCAGGCCATTGTCGCCCAGCAGGTAGGCCATGCGCACGCGCTCGTTTTCGGGAATGTTCTCCATGGTGGTGACGGTCTTGTTGTACACGTCGGTGCAGTAGGTGGACAGCTCGCTGCCGCGTTCTTCCATGCCCAGAAGCTCGCCCAGGCGCTCATAGGCCGCGCCGTAATCGGACAGCTTCGCCTCGATGAAGATGACCGGAATGCCCAGCTGCTCCTGAAGCGCGTCCAAATCCTCCTTGGCGCCCTTCTTCGCCTCGCCGGTGTCGATGATGACCTGGGGCGCGGCGGCGGCCACGGCCTCGCGGTTCAGGTCGTCCTTGGCGCCGAGCACCGCGCCGAACACCGGGTAGTCGGCGAACTTCTCACCGAAGATCTTCAGCTGGTCGTCGTTGAGCTCCTGGGCCAGGCCCACCATCTTGTCGGGAGCCATGGTGAGCAGCACCTGCTGGGCAGTGAAGCCCGACGGGCAAATCTTGTCGATCTGAGCCGGCAACTCCACGGTGCGGCCCAGGTCGTCGGTGAAGGTGATGGTGCCGCTTTCGGCCTCGGCAGCGGCCTCGGCGTCGGCGTTCACCTCCTGCTCGGTGGCCGGTGCGGCGGGCTCGCCGGTGCCGTCGCCCTCGTTGCCGGCGCATCCGGCAAGTCCCAGGGCCAAGCAGGCGGACAGGGCGAGCGCCCCGGTCAGAGCCGCGATGCGGCGTTTGTTCCTCGTAGGTTTCAACATTCGTTTTCCTTTCCTCCCAAGTTAGGAACGTTCTATCTCACGCACGGGCACGCAGACGCGCACCTTGTCGCCATAAAGGGAATTGACCTCTACCTCGAGGTCGTACAGCTCGCTGATGAGCTCGGAAGTGATGACCTCGCGGGGGTCGCCAAATGCCTTAAGTCCGCCTTTGGAAAGCACCATGGTGGCATCGGAATAGAGGAAGGCGTGATCGGGGTTGTGGGTCGATTGCACGATGGAGAGTCCCTCGCGGGCCAACTGCCGCACGCAGGACAGCACGCGCATGGTGTTGCCGTAATCGAGCGCGCTTGTGGGCTCGTCCATGATGATGGTGCGCGCGTTTTGCGCGAGCGCCCGCGCGATGAGCACGAGCTGCTGCTCGCCGCCGGAGATTTGCGTGTAGGTGCGATGGGCCAAGTGCTCGATGCCGATGCGGGCCAGCGCCTCGTGGGCTCGCCGCAGCTGGGTCTCCCCGGGCGTGGCGAGCATCTTCAGGTCGTTGCCCGTGGCCATGAGCACCACGTCGACCACTTCGTAGTCGTACACCGGCGCGTGCGACTGGGGAATGTAGGAGATCTCGCGGGCGCGCTCGCGCACTGAAAGCGCACGCAGATCCTTCCCGTTCACCAGAATCGTGCCGCTATAGTGCGGGGAGAGCCCCAAGATGCAGCGGAACAGGGTGGACTTGCCCACGCCGTTGGGCCCGAGCACATTCACGAGGCACCCATCGGGAATGGAGAACGAAAGGTCGTGCAGAATCTCGCGACTTCCGTAGGAGAAGCTCAAGTGCGCTACGTCGATGCTCATAGCTTCTTCTTCCGCGTGATGAGGTACAAAAAGAACGGCGCGCCCACGAAAGCGGTGAGGATGCCGATGGGGATTTCGGCGGTGGTGGCAAGGCGGGCGACGTCGTCCACGATGAGCAGGAAGCTGGCGCCCATGAGCATGGACGCGGGGATGAGGCGGCGATAGTCGGCGCCGACGAGCATGCGGCACAGATGCGGAATGACGAGGCCCACCCAGCCGATCATGCCCGTGACGCAGACGCTCGCGGCAGTGACGAGCGTGGCGGCGACGATGACAACGATGCGGGTGCGCCGGGCGTTCACGCCCATGGTGGCGGCCTCGTCGTCTCCCATGGTGAGGATGTTAATGCGCCAGCGCAGGGCGAACAGAGTGGCGCAACCGACGAGCATGATGGGGAACACCATGGCGATGTCGCGCATGTTCGCGCCCGTGAGCGATCCCATGAGCCAGTAGGTGATGTCGGCGAGCTCGTCGGTGGGGTCGGCCACCAGTTTGGCGTAGGAGACGCCGGCTTGGAACAGCGACGACACCATGACGCCGGCGAGCACGACCACCATCATGTGGTTGCCGCGGGCCCGCGAACTGATAAGCAGCACCAAGAGCACGGTGAACAGGGAGAACCCGAACGCGAAGAGGGACGTCATGAAGGAGCTCACGCCCAGAAGAATGGCGACGGCCGCGCCGAATGCGGCGCCCTGGCTTGCGCCCAAAATGTCGGGAGAGACGAGCGGATTTTGGAAGGTGCCCTGGTAGGCGGCGCCGGCGCAGGCCAGGCAGCATCCCACCATGAGGGCCAGCAAAATGCGCGGCAACCGCACGTTGAAGAAGAGCGTCGCCTGCTGCTCGGTCCAGATGGGATCAACCGGAACGATCTTGCTGACGAGCATGGCCACGGCTTGAGCCGGATCAATGGGGTAGCGGCCCAGCAAAAGGGAGATCGCGGCGGCGCCAACGAGGATGAGGGCAAGGGCCAGCACGACAAATCGGGCCCTCCGGGAGGTGGCCGAATGAAGCGTGGATTTTGCAGTGCTCGTTTGCATGGTATCTATTATATTCTCACTCATGAATGATTTACAAGAGAGAATTATTCATGAAGTAAAATGATTTACAAGAGAGAACAATTCGGTAGGATGAGTACTGAGCAAAAGCGCCCGGAATGTCGGGTCGCCCATCTGAGAAAGGACTAAAGCCATGGGTTGCGCCGAGAAAGACTGCTGCACGAAGGGGGCTGCGACGGGGGCCATCGCATTCCCAGGCACGAATGAGCCGAATACGCCCTGGAAACTGTACAACCACCTGATCGCCGGTATTCCCGAGGACGTCGTGGTGCGCGACTATTGTCTGGGTACCCACTGGTCCTATGTGGAAGCCGACAGTGGCATGGGGGTGAGCTTCACCACCACCGGCGGCGCGCGTCGCGGCTACACGGGCGATTTGCGCGGGATGTCCCTGTGCGAGGTGGCGGAGCTTTCCAAATCGTGGTGCTTCGAGGAGGCGAGCCTGGGCGTGGCGGCGCTGAATGCGTGGTACTCCCAGCGGGCGCTGCTGGACCCGTTGGGGTGCACCTACGATGCGGCGGTGGAGGTGCCCGACGGCACTATTCGCAAGATGGACGCTTTCGAAATGTATCGCCCGCAGATCAGCGCTGCCGGCGGGGATGCGCGTGTGGTTGTGGTGGGGCATTTCCCCCATGTGGAACGCATCGAGGAGTACGCGCGCCTGACGGTGCTCGAGCGCAAGTGCTCTCAGGCGGGCGACGTGCCCGATCCAGCTTGCGAGTACGTGATCCCCGGCGCCGACTACTTGTTCATGACTGGTGTGACCCTCATCAACAAGACGGCTCCGCGCCTGTTGGATTTGGCCGCGAACGCCACGACGGTGCTCGTCGGGCCAAGCGTGATCATGGCGCCGTTCCTATTCCGTTGGGGCGTGGATATGCTGGCCGGTAGCGTGGTCGCCGACCCCGACAAGGCCCGTTTCGCTGTGAAGAACGGTGCCGGCCAGTTCTTCGGCGAGGCCCTCACGATGGCCGCCCTGCGCAACCCGGAGGCGTAGGGGGCGTTTCGTGCAGAGGATCGTCTAGGAGCGGCACAGCGGAGACGGTGATGGTGCGGTCGTGCGCGATGCGCGAATGGAAGAGGTTCGAATGCTGTTTCTCTTAACGGGCGAGGTGCAGATTGGGAAGACGCGCTGGCTGGAATCGCTGGTGACGGAGCTGGCCGATCGCGGGGTGCCCTGTGCCGGCGTGCTGGCGCCAGGTCGGTGGGTGCCTTCAGAAGGCGAGCATGCGGATGAGAACGGTTACGAGAAGCTGGGCATCGACAACGTGCTTCTGCCCGACGGCGAGCGTATCTCTTTCGCCCGTCGGGGTGACTTGGCCCGAGCCGACGGCACCTTCGACGAAGAGAGCCAGGCGGCGAAGGCGGAGTTGGCCTGGCGCATAGACGATGAGGCAATCGCTCGCGTGAACACCCACTTTGATGAACTTGCCGTGCGCGCCAGCGTGGCGGTGCCCACCGATGCCAAGTCGCATTCCGGGCGGAGTGCCGAAGGCGCGGAGTCGAAGGATCCCTCCCGCGCCCCCGGCCTCCTCATCGTAGACGAGCTGGGCCGTTTGGAAATCTGGCGCGGCGGCGGCCTCACCTCGGCCATGGCCCTCCTCGCCCAAGGCCCCACGACGACCTTTCCCCATGCGTTGGCCGTCGTGCGCGATTATCTGCTCGACGACGCCGAGGCCCTTCTTGCCGAAGCGTGGCCCGACCGCTGCCGCATCAAGCCCAACGACGCCGCCCGCGAAGCCATCCTCGCCGCCTTTGAAGTCTAAAACAAGCTTTCGCAAAGAGGGCAGGGACTCTTAACCTGGCGGACCCCTTGCATATTCGAGAGCAAAAAAGTGGCAAGTTTTTCGAGGTTTTCGACGTGCTCTATCGGTCTCGCTCGCCCGCGGGGCGAGAATGGGCTGCAAACTGCTTGATTTTGGCTTTATGCAGCGTGTTCCGGAGTCTTATGCGAGCTATGGCGTCGAAAATCTCGAGAAACTTGCCAGACATGAGGCATGCGAAAGTATAGGAGGCCTTTCGCTCCCTTACGACAATGAAAGTCGATTCGTAAGGCGTGGGGGCGGAGAAGGGGCTATACTGGCAGCATGACATTTCGAAACAGGAGGTATCTCCCATGACTGACCAGCAGAATCCCTTCAGCACCATGCCCGAGCCGCCCGCTGCGCCCGATCCGGCCCAGGCTTTCGACAACGCGCAGGGCCAGGCCGCGCAGTCCTACGACGCCGACCAAACCGCTCAGCAGGCTTACGACCCCTACCAGGCCCAGGCGCAGCAACCCTACGGCGCCGGCCAGGGCTATGACCCCTATCAGGCCCAGCAAACCTACCAGCAGCCCTATCAGGCCACCTACGAGCAGCCGCAGCCGGCCTACCAGCAGGTGTACGCCCAGCCCGTGGCCCCGGCGGCCCCTGCAGCTCTTTACCCGATGACCGACACCGACCGCAATCTGCGCCTTGTGGCGTTCATCTTCTGCATCCTGTCGCTGGTGGGCTCGTGTTGGCTCATCATCCCGCTGGCGTGGATGATTCCCATGTCGGTCATCTCCTGGGGCATCTACAAGGGCACCAAGGCCAACACCGTCGCCTTCGACGTATGCACCCTCATCTTCTGCTCGCTCGTGGCCGGCATCTTGCTGCTGTGCTCGAACAAGGATCGGTAAGGCGCTCTCTGCAGAGCTTGTCAGTTCGCAAGCTGGTGAGTCTGGGTGCCCTGGCATTTTGTGCGCACAGCTTCATAGCCCACGATTTCGCGCGTACGCAGCTTCGCGGCCTGCAAACTGCGTAGTCTTGTGATTTTGAAAACGCGTCGTCGCCAAACACGTGGCCGCTCAAAGGCGCGCCGGGCTAGCAGCCCCGGTGCGCCTTATTTTGTTCCACGTCTCTTTCGTTTCCACGGTCTCCGCCGTTTCCGTGACAAAACAAGGCCTTCTCGTGCACAAAAATCGACTTATATAGACATTCGGGGATGCGGAAAGGGAGAAAGAACGCTATATAAGCCTCAAAATGTGCTCCCCGCTGTTTCAAAAGTCTATATAAGTCGATTTTCGTGCACGAAGCTCCCTCATTTTGTCACCGTTGGAGCTGGGTCGGCAGCGCGCTGGGCAGGTTTCTCCAACGAGTACGGAAAGATTTTCCGAGTACTTCATCTACCTATGGATTTGGCCGCACGGCCGATGCAGGTTTGGAAGCGCTCGCTGCGCTACGCGGCCTTCGGGGGCTTGATGAAGAAGGAAACCGCCAGGGCCGCGATGGCCACGCCGAAGAAGACCCAGAAGGCGCCGAGGTAGCTGCCCGATCCCATTTGCGAGAGGGCGAGAATCTGCGGACCTACGATGGCGGCCGGGATCATCTGGCAGGTGGCGATGGCGTAGTTGATGCCGTAGTACTTCGGCCCAAAGAAGGTGCCCACCATGGCCGACATCGAGCACATATTCCCACCGTACATGAGGCCGAGCAACATGAATCCGGCGACGAGCAGCGGGAAGTTGCTGCCCATCATGGCGAAGGCGCAGCAGAGCATGCCCGCGGCGAAGGCCACGGCGATCCAAGTGAGGCACACGCGGTAGCCGAACTTTTCCCAGATGAATCCGTTGATGAGGCGCCCGAGTCCGTTCATGGCCGACACGCTGCCCATGGCCGCGGTAGCCAGCATAAGCGCCTCGGCCTCGGGCAGCGCGGCGCTGGCGCCAACG
>ERZ773252.967-NODE-967-length-30907-cov-3.640769_pt1 | contig 30907 bp, 23 predicted proteins | sample MGYA00580517_ERZ773252 | MGnify/ENA primary metagenome ERZ773252 (study PRJEB29015, sample SAMEA2737766) | human gut metagenome | biome: human gut; feature: human-associated habitat; material: faeces | place: China | collected 2012 ...
GGATGGCACATTCAAGGAAGGCAAGAAGTTCCTGCATGTATCGACCGATGAGGTGTACGGTTCCCTTCCGGACGATAAGAATGCATTTTTCTATGAGACATCACCATATGAACCACACAGCCCATATTCTGCAAGTAAGGCAAGCTCGGATATGCTTGTAAAGGCATATATGGACACTTATAAGTTCCCTGCAAATATCACGAACTGCAGTAACAATTATGGACCTTACCAGTTCCCGGAGAAGCTGATTCCATTGATCATTAACAATGCATTGCAGGGTAAGAAGCTTCCGGTCTACGGCGATGGCAAGAATGTCCGTGACTGGCTGTTTGTTGAGGATCACGCGAAGGCAATCGATATGGTTCAGGAGCAGGGACGTCTGTTCGAGACATACAATGTCGGCGGACATAATGAGAAGCAGAATATCGAAATCATCAATATTATCATTGACACATTGCAGGAGATGCTTCCGGCGGATGATCCGAGACGGGCACTTGTATCGAAGGATCTGATCACTTATGTAGAAGATCGTAAGGGACATGACCGAAGATATGCAATCGCACCGGACAAGATCAAGGCGGAAATCGGCTGGTATCCGGAGACCGATTTTGCAACTGGTATCAAGAAGACAATCGCATGGTTCTTCGAGCATGAGGACTGGATGAAGAACGTGACAAGTGGTGATTATCAGAAGTACTATGACGACATGTACGCAAATAAATAAGACGTGCGAAATCATCTATAATGCCGATGCGGGCACGTCGTATCGAATGCAAGGGGGCGGAAATTATGAAAAGACAAGCATGGAAGCGAATGCAGGCGTGGCTTCTTGTCGTTGCAATGCTCGTTTCTGTTGTAACAGGAATTGGCACTACGAAAACTGCGAAGGCAGCAACCAAGATGGGTGTTACCTATACCGTGCATGTACAGACCTATGGTGACCAGCAGGGATGGGTTCATGATGGTATGATGGCAGGAACGAAAGGACAGGCAAAACGTTTAGAGGAGATTCGCGTCAAACTGACCGGTGATGAATATTCCGGAAGCATCCAGTACAAGACACATATCCAGAGCTATGGCTGGCAGGATTGGTCATACAATGGAGAGAAAAGCGGCAGCCGTGGACAGGCAAAACGTCTGGAAGGCATTGAGATTCAGCTTACCGGCGAAGTGGCAAAACATTATGATGTTGTATATCGTGTGCATTGTCAGACCTATGGCTGGATGGACTGGATGAAGAACGGTGTCATGGCTGGAACGAGCGGACAGGCAAAACGATTAGAGGGCATCGAGATTAAACTGGTTCCGAAGAGTCAGATTGTAGATATGGGTGTGCAGTATCGTGTGCATTGCCAGACACATGGCTGGATGAGCTGGCTTACGGATGGGAAGACGAGCGGCACGACCGGCGAAGGAAAACGTCTGGAAGCAATCGAAGTAAAATTGACCGGAAACCGGTATTATGGCGGCATCTCATATCGGACACATGTGCAGACGTATGGCTGGGAGACAAAGATGGTCAGTAATGGTGCCATGTCTGGAACGAGTGGGCAGGCGAAACGTTTAGAGGCAATCGAACTGGAATTATATGGAGAGGTTGCATATTATTATGATGTATACTATCGGGTTCACGCACAGAGCTATGGCTGGCTTGGATGGGCGAAGAATGGTGAGACTGCCGGAACAAGTGGCATGGCAAAACGTTTAGAGGCAATCCAGATTAAGCTTGTGCCAAAGAACAGTGATACCAGTCAGTTTGAGGATGGAAAGAAAGCCTATATCAAAGGGACGCCAACTGCGAACTACTCAACACAGGCACAGGAAGTTCTGGCACAGTGTAATGCACAGCGGCAGGCAAATGGTATTGCGGCACTTTCCTTAGATCCAGAGCTTACAAAAGCAGCCAATATCCGGGCGCAGGAGATTGCAACCTTGTTTTCCCATACACGTCCAGATGGAAGAAAATGTTTTACCGTGTTAGATCAGATCGGGTATTCCTATTGGTCGGCGGGAGAGAATATTGCGGCGGGATACGGAAATTCTTCTGCTGTAATGAATGGTTGGATGAATTCGCCGGGACATCGGAGCAACATCCTCAATGCCGGTTTTAAGAGACTGGGTGTTGGTTATGTGTATATTCCGAATTCAGAATATGGATATTACTGGGTACAGATTTTCTCGAATTAGAATTTAGAATCAGAATTAAAAAGAGAGTCCAAATCGTTGAGATATGGACTCTCTTTTTTTCGTTGTATTAAAGTGTATAGCCGTTTTTCTCCAGCAATGCGCGGGCAGTATCGACGGAATCAACTCCTGTGCTGTTCTTGACTGGCGCAAATTCATGCTCGCGGTCGACCTCGAAGATCAGACAGTCGTCCATCTCGTGGATCAGATCGAGAGCCAATGTCTCAAATTTAAATGCATTTGGCTCTGCCGGGGTAACCGGATTACCGGATTCGTCCACGTAAGGAACCTTTTTCTTTACTATATGCAACGGCATGGATTTATCCAAAGTTTCCTTCAATTTCTGGATTGGGAACAGATAGTTCAGGATAGCTCCAAATCCGTAGGCAAGACTGCCATCTGGCAGACGCTTGTTCAACATATCATCAGTCATTTCGTAATACTCGATAATATGTGGCTTGCCATCTTCCTTGCACATGACCCCAACTTTTTCTTCCGGACACGCTTTGCGGACAACCTTTGCTCCACTCATCTTTCCACTGTCGATGGTTGCACCTAAGAATACCGGATCGGCAATCCGCTGCTATACATTGTCCACAGAAAATACATTGATCCATTCCAGATTGGATTCAAAAATTCCTTCCAGAAGTCCAGCTTTGTGCATAGAAGAGAACCAACCGCCGTTTCCGTTTGGAGACAGGGCAAGCTCGTATTTGGATTTCAACAGAATCTTTCCGTTAAAGTCCGTAGCCGGGTTCAATTCCTGTACAAAGAAATGTACATAAGCTGGGTTATAACCAAAATAATCATGTGCTTCAAAGAAAGTCACAGTATCCTGATAGTTAATGTTGCTCGTCATAATATAAAGCGGAATCCATGCATCTGCAGCATGCACGATGTCTAACGTGTGCTCAATCAAAAGCTGGAAGATGTAGAGTTCCTTTGTAATACCAACATTGAAACAGCCCTTTGGTTTGTCGAAACCAAGACGAGTGCCCTGTCCTCCGGCGAGAAGCAAAAGGCAAAGCTTTCCTTCCTTGATTGCCTGCAAGCCGATAGAACGATAACGTTCCGAATCTGCCTGGATCTTATCCAGATGCAGTGCATCGATCTCCTCAATCATGGTATCTTCTTTTTTCTTGTCGTTGTGAAATGCCTGTTCAAATCCCCAGTCAACTGCATCGATCTGTGAAAATAAGATTTGCTTTTCATCATCATTTAACTGGTCAAGAAAGCGTAATAGATGTACCTGTTGCTTCCCCTCCAATATGTTCTTTCGTTCCTTAAAATTCATATATTCAAATAAATTCCTTCCATAATATAGTAGTCAAAATTTAATTTAGTATAGCATAGGCATACTTTGTTTACAACAGTCAAAATATGAAAGTTTTTTGAAAAATTAGCAAATAAGGAAAAAGAATATTGTAATTTTATGAAGAATCATGTATGATAGGTAAATAGTTTGGTTTAGAAAAAACACAAAGATGGAAGGATAAGAATATGAGCAGGAAAAAGGCAGGCATGAGTGCAAATGCCAAATGGGGAATTGCATTTCTGATTGAAATCGTTGTTATGTTTTTTATGGTTGTCGGATATTTTTTCTTTTATGCAAATCGAAAATTAGACAACATTAACCGCCCGACAAATTGGGATGACAGTAAAGAAAATTTGGATATTAATGAAGATGCGAATGAGGCACAGAAGGGATATCGGACAATTGCATTGTTTGGTATCGACTCCAGAAGCACAACTTCCATGGCGGAAGGAAACCGAAGTGACTCTATCATTATCGCAAGTATTAACAATGATACAAAGGAAGTAAAGCTTGCTTCTGTATATCGTGATTCCCTGCTTCAGGTAGATTATGATGGCGGTATCACGACGAAGATTACACATGCATATGCATATGGTGGTCCAGAGATGGCAGTCCGTGCATTGAATGCAAACCTGGATTTAGAGATTACAGATTTCGTGACGGTTAACTTTACAGCGTTGGCACAGGCGATTGATGATCTGGGTGGAATTACGATCGATGTCCGTGAAGCAGAGCTTGAGATGCTGAATGCATGTATTACAGAGCAGATTGGTATTTCCGGCCAATATTCTGATGGTGTATTTTCAGCAGGTACACAGTTGCTGAATGGTACACAGGCAACTGGCTGGGCACGTATCCGTAGTACAGATCAGGGAGATATCACCCGTACAGAGAGACAGAGAACCGTTATTGCGAAGATGATTCAGAAGGCAAAGAGTTCCGATTTGTCAACCATCAATGATATTATTGATGATGTATTCCCAAACATTTATACAAGCTTGACAAAGAAAGAGCTGATGAGTCTTGCAAAGGATATGTTTGATTATAGCCTTGGAGATACAATCGGATTCCCGATGGCATATGCACCAGTCACAACAGATGCAAAGGGTGCCGTACTTGTTCCTGCAGATCTGACAACGAATGTATCCGCATTGCATGAGTTCCTGTTCGGAACACAGGATTACACGCCGACCTCTAAAGTACAAGGCATTAGTTCTTCCCTTCAGAGTGAGACGGGAGTTGGAGCACAGGAGATTGATTTGAATATCTTCAATCCGCCGACCGAATAAAGTTATTATTTTGAAACGTATTATATATAGAAGAAACGCATTTTTTACAGAATACTGTGAGGGATGCGTTTCTTTTTTGTATAAGTGATTATTCAGAAGTGCATGTATTCTGAAATGATAGTGAAAAAACTTTGTGAAAATATGGATTTGCTTGTTATTTTCCACAAAAATACAAAAAATGGTTTACATTTCGAATAAAGTGTTGTATTATAGGCGCATGAGTTGAGAAAACAAAGTGAAAAATGTGTTTTACTTGATTTTCGTCAGCACAAGATTTTTTCGAGAAAGGAAAGACAAGCATGACGCAGATAAGAGATGAAAGAGCGCATATCGCAGAACAGGGCATGTATGATAGCAGCTTTGAACATGATAACTGCGGTATTGGTGCAGTAGTAAACATTAAGGGTATTAAGACACACAAGACAGTCAGCGATGCACTTCGGATTGTGGAGAATCTGGAACATCGTGCCGGTAAGGATGCAGAAGGAAAGACCGGTGACGGTGTTGGTATATTGCTTCAGATCTCACACAAGTTCTTCAAGAAGGCAGCAAAGGAGCTTGGCGTGGAGCTTGGAGAGGAACGTGATTATGGTATCGGTATGTTCTTCTTCCCACAGAATGAGCTTCAGCGTAAGCAGGCAATGAAGATGTTCGAGATCATCGTGGAGAAGGAAGGTCTGGAATTCTTGTGCTGGAGAAAGGTTCCGACGAATCCGGGTATCCTCGGACATAAGGCTGTCGCAGTTATGCCATATATAATGCAGGCATTTGTAAAACGTCCAAAGAACGTGGAACGAGGACTTGATTTTGACCGGAAGCTGTTTGTAGTACGCCGTGTATTTGAACAGTCAAATGAGGATACGTATGTGCCATCTCTTTCGAGTCGTACGATTGTATATAAAGGAATGTTCCTGGTAGGCGAGCTTCGTTTATTCTATCAGGATTTGCAGGATGAGGATTATGAGTCAGCCATTGGTCTGGTACATTCCAGATTCTCTACGAACACAACACCGAGCTGGCTGCGTGCACATCCATACCGTTTCTTGGTTCACAATGGTGAGATCAACACGATCCGTGGTAACGAAGATCGTATGATCGCCCGTGAAGAGACGATGGATTCCGAGTATTTCAAAGGTGAGTTCCACAAGATCACACCGGTGCTTGATCCGGATGGTTCGGATTCCGCAAGACTTGACAACGCATTGGAGTTCTTCGTTATGAACGGAATGCCGCTTCCACTGGCCGTTATGATCCTGATTCCGGAGCCTTGGGATTCCAATAAATATATGCCGAAGGCAAAGCGTGATTTCTATCAGTATTACGCAACGATGATGGAGCCATGGGATGGCCCGGCCTCTATGCTTTTTACCGATGGTGACTATATGGGCGCGGTGCTTGACCGTAACGGACTTCGTCCTTCCCGTTATTATATTACCGATGATGATTATCTGATTCTTTCTTCCGAGGTCGGTGTTTTGGATATTGAGCCGGAACATGTAGTGATGAAGGATCGTTTACGTCCGGGTAAGATGCTTCTCGTCGATACGAAGGCAGGAAAGCTGATCTCGGATGATGAGCTGAAAAATCAGTATGCAAATGCACAGCCATATGGTGAATGGCTCGACAGCAATCTGACATATCTGACCGATATTCCAATTCCAAATGAGCGTGTGCCGGAGCTTTCCAACGAGGAGAGAAGCCGTCTGCAGAAAGCATTTGGTTATACCTACGAGGAGTTTAAGACAGCAATTCTTCCAATGGCACAGAATGGAGCAGAGGCGATCGCAGCAATGGGTGATGATACCCCGCTTGCGGTGCTTTCCAACCAGAAGCTTCCGTTGTTTAACTATTTCCATCAGTTGTTTGCACAGGTAACGAACCCACCAATCGATGCGATCCGTGAGGAAATTGTCACATCGACGACGGTTTACCTTGGACGTGATGGTAATATCCTCGAAGAAAAGCCGGAGAACTGCCGCGTGCTTCGCATCAACAATCCGATTCTGACGAATACGGATATGTTGAAGATCAAAAATCTGAATACAGAGAACTTGAAGGCAGCCGTTGTGCCAATTACTTATTATAAGAATACATCCTTAGAGAAGGCAATCGACCGTATCTTCGTCGAGGCAGATAAGTTCTTCCGTGATGGAGCCAATATCCTGATCTTATCTGACCGTGGTGTCGATGAAAACCACGTAGCGATTCCGTCTCTGCTTGCAGTATCTGCGATGCAGCAGCATCTGGTTCGGACGAAGAAGCGTACTTCCGTTGCATTGGTTATCGAGAGTGCAGAACCACGTGAGGTACATCATTTTGCAACGTTGCTTGGTTATGGTGCTTGTGCAATCAACCCATATCTGGCAATCGATACGATCAAGGACATGGTTGATACGCATTTCCTGAACAAGGATTTCTATGCGGCAGTCAATGATTACAACAGTGCAGTCCTGCATGGTATCGTAAAGATCGCATCGAAGATGGGTATTTCTACGGTGCAGTCTTATCAGGGGTCACAGATCTTCGAGGCAGTCGGACTATCCGAGGAATTTGTAAAGAAATATTTCACGAACACGGTAAGCCGTGTCGGTGGTATCGGAATTAAAGATATCCAGCGCCATGTGGAGGAACTGCATAATTCTGCATTTGATCCACTTGGATTGTATACGAACCTGAGTCTGGAGAGTATCGGAAGCCACAAGATGCGAAGCGGGAAAGAGGAGCATCTGTATAATCCGAACACGATTCATCTTCTGCAGCAGGCAACATGGACAGACAACTATGATCTGTTCAAACAGTATTCTGCAGCGATTGATGATGAAGAAAAAGCGTTCCATCTGCGTGGACTGATGGAGTTTAATTATCCGGAAAATGGTGGAATCCCGATCGATCAGGTAGAGCCGGTTGATTCCATTGTAAAGAGATTTAAAACAGGTGCCATGTCTTATGGATCCATTTCGCAGGAGGCACATGAGTGTATGGCAATCGCCATGAACCGTCTCGGCGGCAAGTCCAATTCCGGTGAGGGTGGCGAGAGCTTGGAACGTATGCGTGGAAGCAAGGACGGCGTGAATCGTTGTTCTGCGATTAAACAGGTTGCTTCCGGTCGATTCGGTGTTACATCCGAATATCTGACAAGTGCGAAAGAGATTCAGATTAAGATGGCACAGGGTGCGAAGCCGGGTGAAGGTGGACATCTGCCGGGCGGAAAGGTATATCCTTGGATCGCCAAGACCAGACATTCAACGCCGGGCGTAGGTCTGATCTCACCACCGCCACATCATGATATCTATTCGATCGAAGATCTGGCACAGTTGATCTATGATTGTAAAAATGCAAATACAGATGCACGTATCTCCGTAAAGCTTGTATCCGAAGCTGGTGTCGGCACGATTGCTGCTGGTGTTGCAAAGGCGGGCGCACAGGTTATTCTGATCTCCGGTTATGATGGTGGTACGGGCGCTGCTCCGGCAAATTCCATCCATCATGCAGGACTTCCTTGGGAGCTTGGTCTGGCTGAGACACACCAGACGCTTATTATGAACGATCTTCGTAACAAGGTAATTCTTGAGACCGATGGTAAGCTGATGACCGGCCGTGATATTGCAATCGCGGCAATCCTTGGTGCGGAGGAGTTCGGATTTGCGACAGCACCGCTTGTAACAATGGGCTGTGTCATGATGCGTGTATGTAATCTGGATACCTGTCCGGTCGGCGTGGCTACACAGAACCCGGAGCTTCGCAAACGGTTCAAGGGTAAGCCGGAATATGTCATGAATTTCATGCGGTTTGCAGCACAGGAGCTTCGTGAATATATGGCAAAGCTTGGCGTGCGTACGGTGGATGAGCTGGTAGGAAGAACAGACCTGATCAAGGCCGGCAAGATGGCTGAGGAATATAATGTTGATCTGTCCCGTATCATAGACAATCCGTTTGCGAATGATGCACAGAGTAAGATCAGCTATGCAAATAAGAATCCTTATAACTTCGAACTTGAGAAGACGGTCGATGAGACGGTTCTTATGAAGAAGCTTGGACCTGCGCTTGAGAAGAAGCAGAAGAAGACCATCGAGATCGATGTATCGAATATCAATCGTTCACTCGGTACGATCTTCGGTTCTGAGATTACGAAGAAATATGGAACAACTCTGGATGAGGATACATTTGTTGTCAAATGCCACGGCAGCGGTGGACAGAGTTTCGGTGCATTTATCCCGAAGGGACTCACACTGGAACTGGTTGGCGACAGCAACGATTATATCGGTAAGGGACTTTCCGGTGGTAAGATCATCGTCTACCCACAGGATGGTATCCGCTATGATGCATCCGAGAATATCATCGTCGGAAATGTTGCACTCTATGGAGCAACTTCCGGTAAGGCATTCATCAACGGTGTTGCCGGTGAGCGTTTTGCTGTTCGTAACTCCGGTGCAACGGCAGTTGTGGAGGGCGTCGGCGAGCATGGCTGCGAGTACATGACAGGTGGCCGTGTCGTGATCCTTGGACCAACCGGCAAGAACTTCGCGGCTGGTATGAGCGGCGGTATCGCATATGTACTTGATATGGACAGCGACCTTTACATGAAGCTCAACAAGCAGATGGTCGAGGTTGAGTCTGTCGTTGATAAATACGATGTTATGGAATTAAAGGACATGATCGTGGAGCATGTTCAGTGTACGAATTCCAAGCGCGGCAAGGAAGTACTCGAGCATTTCGAGGAGTACCTGCCGAAATTTAAGAAGATTATCCCACATGATTACAAGAAGATGATGTCGACGATCGGTCAGATGGAGGTCAAGGGACTTTCCAGCGAGCAGGCGTTGATCGAAGCATTCTATGCAATCAAGAATCATTAAGAGAGAGGAGCGTATGACTTATGGGAAAAAGTACAGGATTTATGGAGTATGAAAGACAGACCAGCAAGGAAGTACCACCTCTTGAGCGTATAAAGAATTTTAACGAGTTTCACGAGCCGCTTTCGATGGAAGAACAGCGCAAACAGGCGGCACGTTGTATGGACTGTGGTGTGCCGTTTTGCCAGTATGGCAAGATGATTGCCGGTATGGCGTCCGGTTGTCCGCTAAATAACCTCGTGCCGGAGTGGAATGATAATGTGTATACAGGAAATATGGAGATGGCGTATAAGCGCCTCTCCAAGACGAATAACTTCCCGGAATTTACAAGCCGTGTCTGCCCGGCACTCTGCGAGGCAGCATGTACCTGTAATATCAACGGAGATCCAGTCTGCACGAAGGAAAATGAGCGGAGCATTATCGAAAATGCTTACGAGAAGGGCTATGTGAACTGTGAGCCGCCAAAAGTACGGAGTGGAAAGCGTGTTGCCATCGTTGGTTCGGGTCCATCCGGTCTTGCAGCCGCCGATCAGTTGAACCGCAGAGGACATCAGGTAACGGTATTTGAGCGTAGTGACCGTCTCGGTGGACTTCTGATGTATGGTATTCCGAACATGAAGCTGGAGAAGCAGATTATCGACCGTAAGATCGACTGTCTGAAGAAGACGGGCATCGAGTTCGTGACCGGAACAGAAATTGCAAATGGAAAGAACAACCAGAATCCGGCAGTTGCCAAGGGTGATGAGATGGCAGGTTATCTGACCGATGCCAAGGTGAAGAACGTAAAGGCGGAGAAGCTGTTGGAGGAATACGATGCCGTTGTCCTTGCGTGTGGCGCATCAAATCCACGTGATATCAAGGTAACCGGACGTGACGCAAAGGGAATCTATTTCGCAGTTGACTTCTTAAAGACAACAACGAGAAGTCTGCTCAATTCAAATTTTGCAGATGGAAAATATGTCAGTGCCAAGGGTAAAAAGGTGCTTGTCATCGGTGGTGGTGATACCGGAAATGACTGTGTCGGAACATCCATCCGCCAGGGTGCGGTTGCTGTGACACAGCTGGAGATGATGCCGAAGCTTCCAGAGACACGTGCAGCAAATAACCCATGGCCAGAGTGGCCGAGAGTCCTGAAGACGGATTACGGTCAGCAGGAGGCAATCGCGAAGTTTGGACACGATCCACGTATCTATGAGACAACCGTAAAAGAGATCGTGAAGAACAAGGACGGTCAGGTCTGTGCAGCAAAATGTGTGAAGCTTGCATGGGAGAAGGATCCAGAGACTGGACGTATGAACATGAAGGAAATCCCGGACAGCGAGTACACGATCGAGTGTGATCTGATTTTGATTGCAGCCGGATTCCTCGGTACACAGAAATATGTGGCAGATGCGTTCGGTGTGAAGCTGAATGCGCGCACGAATGTGGAGACAGCTCTGGGCGAGCACAAGACGAATGTGGACAAGGTGTACACATGTGGCGATATGCACCGTGGACAGTCGCTGGTTGTATGGGCGATCCGCGAGGGACGTGACGCAGCGAAGGAAGTTGACACATTCCTCAACGGCTACTCAAATGATTTCTAGAGGCATGTTTGCCAACCTATGAAAATTTAATAAGACTTGCACACAGTAATATAAAGCCATCTACAGACGCGCTTTCGCTCACTTCCGCACATAACAGACACTAAGCTCTGGAGAAACAATTTTTCAAATTGTCCCTCCAATCGCTAAGTGCTGATGTGCTCCAATGGTCTGTTGATGGCTTATATTATGTGTGCAATTTATATTATCGTATCGAAGGTTGGCAAACATGCATGCACACATTCTCATTTATGATTGTGCGGACACGCCAATTCTATTCAGAATGAGTGCCACAACCTTGAAGTATGGAGAAGATATAGAATTATTAGTGCGGTTTATGCGCATCTGTCCCCTTAAGGTCTGGGTATGAGAAAACCCGTATAAAAATTGGCAAGTGATAATCGTGCAGGAAGCGATATGTTTGTAACCTAGAATTACTTAGTGTTCTTTTGATACATAAGCAATACCTGAACACGACGTTCAGGTAAGCCGCCACTGAGCCACGGATGGCGAATTGGCGGCGGTTGCGTATTAAGCATATATCTTAATTAAGAACACTTAGTAATTCTTGGTTGAAATACATTGCTTCTGCATGATATCACTTGCCAATCTATTATACGGGTTTTACTTCCCATAAACCTTCGTCAGATGCGAAACATCCAAATAGTCCGCGATGCCGTCCGCGTAGTCCGTTGGAACTTCCCCGGCGACGAGCGGTTTCAGATACGCAATCATTTCTGCGGTCACGTCGTGGTGGTCAGGCGTGATCCAGGAGACAGGCACTTCCTTTGCCTGATTTGCAACTTCACTGACCGGAGTATTGGAAAGCTCGTAGGTGTATGGAGCATTCGACAGACGATGCAGACTTACCATCTGTGCGCTTTCTCCGTTCTTGGCGAGAACAACCGCATGCTTGCCGGAGAGGAACGACTCCGTTAAGTCTGTCATACTTGCCATGTGTCCGGCACAACGCTGCAGAACATTGACTTCGACGGAACGAACCTTGATGCCGAGCTTTTCCTTTACAAGGTATTCCAGTGTCTTTCCGGCACCGCTCAACTGTGCATGTCCGAACTTGTCAGCGGCAGCATTGGTAGCAGAGATGTAGTTGCCGTCCTTGTCGCGGATACCTTCAGAGACAGCGACGATGACATTCTTGTATTTCTTTACCATTTCCTTTAAGTCTGTGATGAACTGCTCCTTGTCGAAGGCAACCTCCGGCAGGTAGATCAGATGTGGTGCAAGGCTGAATTCATTTCTTGCAAGCACAGAAGCAGCAGTCAACCAGCCGGCATCCCGTCCCATGATCTCGATGATATTGACACTTTCCAGATCGTAAATATAGGTGTCATAGGCAATCTCACGGATGGAACTTGCAATGTATTTGGCAGCAGAGCCAAAGCCTGGTGTATGGTCTGTCATGATCAGATCGTTGTCGATCGTCTTTGGCACACCGATGATGCGGATATCATTGCCGATGGAAGCCGCGTAAGCAGAGAGCTTGGCAACCGTATCCATGGAATCGTTTCCACCGATATAGAAGAATGCACCGATGTTCATTTCCTCAAAGATGGAGAAGATTTCTTCGTACATAGAAACGTCGTCCTTCATATCTGGCAGCTTGAACCGGCAGGAACCGAGGTACATGGCTGGTGTGCGTGCAAGCTTCTGGATGAATGCGTCATCCTTGTCTGACAAATCCAGAAAATGTTTCTTCAGCACGCCCTGAATTCCGTGAATCGCACCATAAATTTTATCATATATTCCAAAATCTCTGGCAGCGGCAACAACGCCGGCAAGAGATGCATTGATAGCGGCTGTTGGTCCGCCAGACTGTGCAACGATACAGTTTTTACTCATGATAACTCCTTATTCTACTTTAAATATAATCATTTGGTATCAGACGTAAAGAATGATTTCGATTATAGTTGATTTACGCCATACAAAATTATATTAGCATATTCATACAGGGATAGCAAACCTAAAATCCGCGAATCTATGCATCGTCGAAAAGTGATAAAAAATTCTAAAAAAAACGAGAAATCCAAAAAATTTTATATAATATTCAAAAATTTTCAATTTCAATCAAATCTGATCTTATGTATTATAATGACATAAACAAAAGAAGAGAACTTCAAAAAAAGAAGTTACCCCCCTCTCCCCCCTTTTTATGTGACAAAGCTGCGTGATCCATTCTCTCCCCTCTTTTTGGATTTCGCAGCTTTGTGTATAGTTAGACATAATTCGGGATGGGGTGGAAAGCATTTGCCCAATGTGGTATATATATGGTAGAATATGAGATGTTGGAGAATTCCAGCGGATATACGGATAAATATAAAATATGTAAAAGCATTACATATAAAGAAGGAATTAAGAAAGGTGGTACGCAGGCTATGAAGATTTTAGTAACAGGTGGCGCCGGATATATCGGAAGCCATACATGTGTGGAGTTGCTTGAGGCAGGCTATGATGTTGTGATCGTCGATAACCTTTACAATGCAAGCGAGAAGGCAGTTGACCGGATCGGACAGATCACAGGCAAGACGCCGACATTTTATGAGGCAGATATCCGGGATTATGAGAAAATGACAGAGATATTTGCTAAGGAACAGCCAGATACCGTGATTCATTTCGCAGGACTGAAGGCAGTTGGTGAGTCTGTGCGGAAACCACTGGAATATTATGAGAATAACATCGCAGGTACATTGAATCTGTGCAAGGTTATGCGTGAGAATGGCTGTAAGAATATTATCTTCTCATCTTCTGCAACTGTGTACGGCAATCCAGCCTTTATCCCTATCACAGAGGAATGTCCAAAGGGCGTTTGTACAAACCCTTATGGCTGGACAAAGCATATGTTAGAGCAGATCCTGACAGATATCCAGTTTGCAGATCCAGAATGGAATGTGATCCTGCTTCGTTACTTCAACCCAATTGGCGCACATAAGAGTGGTCTGATCGGAGAAGATCCAAAGGGTATCCCGAACAACCTGCTTCCATATGTAGCACAGGTAGCAATCGGCAAGCTTCCTTGCGTGGGTGTGTTTGGCAATGATTACGATACACCGGATGGTACAGGTGTCCGTGATTATATCCATGTTGTTGATCTTGCGAAGGGACATGTGGCAGCGATCAATAAGATCAAGGAGAATCCGGGCGTCAAGATTTATAACCTTGGAACAGGAAAGGGATACAGCGTACTTGATGTGATCCATGCGTTTGGCAAGGCGTGCGGCAAGGAGATCCCATATGAGATTAAGCCTCGTCGTGCTGGTGATATTGCAACCTGCTATTCCGATGCAAGCCTTGCAAAGAAGGAGCTTGGATGGGAAGCACAGTATGATATTGATGAGATGTGTGCAGATTCATGGAAGTGGCAGTCTATGAATCCGGATGGCTATAATACACCAGAAAAGTAAAAATTTACTAAAAATATTAAAAAGTAGGAAAGCAACCGTGTTAAGCGGTTGCTTTTTTTGCCTATTCGCGGTACAATTCGTATAATTGTGTGAAAAAATAAGGATTGAATGCCGATATTATAAGTTGGGTTTACTTATATATCGGAGGAATTTGAATGAGAAATAGAACAAACGATAAGAATTAGGGCTTTACATTGAACGCAAAGAACTGTCTGACTGCAGCACAGACAGAGTTCATAGAGTTGTATGCGAAAAATGATACAACAATTATTGGATCCGAAACAAAATAAATTTACTGTAAATGGCGAGCAGATTGATATGCAGTTTTACTTTGTAGCAGCACCAGATAGTAATATGAGTAATAATTGGAATATATTGAAAGATTATTTAAATGTCATGCAATAGTAAAATGAGGGAGATATAGATGGCAGATTTTGCGAAAGAAAATCAATTTACACCCGATCAGCAGGCAGAGATTGATGCAGGCATCAAGGACAACATTGATGTGTCCATCTATGCAAAGCCGGAATTTCTTGCAATTCAGATGCATGAGATTCGGATTGGCCTTGTGGAGCAGATACCGGTCTCTTATTATGCGGACAGCCGGTATGATTGGTTTCAGATGGAAGAAATCCGTAAGGGACTGGAGATGTCTCTGGATGTCAGTAAATACGCAGATCCCGAGATCTCTTTTGATAGGATGCGCCAGATTCGGAAAGGGCTGGAAGCAGGCATTGATTTATCGGATAAAAAGAATATGGCTGCGGGGGTTCTGCAGCAGTTAAGAAAGGCGACACTGGAGCATATCGATTTATCTGTATATATCAATAACGGGTTTGATGAAGACCAACTGCATCAGATCCGGTTGGCAAAGAAAAATGGTGTAGATATTGATCCCTATGTGATACCGGATTTCCGGGGAATCTCGATTCGTGAGATTCGATTAGGATTGGAGCATCATATTGATGTGTCTGTGTATGCGAGCAGAGAATACACGTGGCAGCAGATGCGTGAGATCCGGTTAGGACTGGAAAAACATTTGGATGTAGAACAATATAAGAATGTGTTATATTCATGGCAGCAGATGCGGGAAATCCGGTATGGACTCGAAGAAGGCATGGACGTCAGCTATTACCGTAGCTTTATGTACACGGCAAAGCTGATGCGGCAGCGCAGACTGGATTTGCTGGAAAAGACGAAAATGCCAATCCAGAATGTAGAAGCAGTGAAGAAACGATTTTCCTGTTTTGATATGTTGCTTAATCAGAGTGGTATGGAGGCAATCGTCATACTTCCAAATCCGGGAGTTCCGATAGCGCAGGATGAGGTGCTTTCGGCGATTAAGGAGGCAGATATCAAAAAAGGTGTTGACTATGCGGTTGTCAAAGCAATCTGCGATGGTACGACAAGTGGCGATATCGTAACACTGGCAAAAGGCGTGATGCCACAGGCAGGCGCAGATGGCTGGTATGAATTCTTCTTTGATACGAATGTAAAATCCAATCCGGTTTTGATGGAAGATGGTTCCGTGGATTATCAGAATGCAAAATGGTTTGAACTGGTGAAGAAAGGGCAGACGGTTGCTGTCTACCATGAAGCACAGGAGGGAACACCGGGTTATACAATTATGGGAGAATCCCTTGCGACAAAGAAGGGTAAGGAGAAGCCAATCCTGACAGGAAGTGGTTTCCAGATATTGGAAGATAAGAAGACATATATTGCGATGGAAAATGGAAAGATTGAGCTGAAAGATAACCGGCTTGTGATCTCCAGCTTATTAGTGTTAGATGATGTGACATGTGCAACCGGAAATGTTGATTTTGATGGTTCCATCTATGTACGTGGCAATGTTGGACAGGGTGTGAGTATCCATGCGACAAGAGATGTGCTGGTAGATGGATATACCGAATCTTCGGTAATCGAGGCTGGTGGCGATATCATATTGAAAAAGGGTAACAATGCATCCGGACGCGGTTTCCTGCGGGCAAATGGCGATGTGATGGGCATGTTTTTCGAGTCCGCACGCGTATGGGCAGGTGGAAAGGTCAGTGCGAATTATTGTCTGCGGAGTGAGATTCATGCAGGTACCCGGATCGAGATATCAGGACGAAATGGTGTACTTGCTGGAGGACTGGCGCAGGCGCAGAATCTGATACAGGCAACTAACATCGGAAATGAGGCGAGTCTTGCTACACGGCTTGTGCTTGGAAATAAGGACAAAAATGTGCAGATGCAGGTAGACCTGCAGGGTAGGGAGAAAAAGGTTTCACAAGAACTTCGATTATTGCTGAATGCATATCAGGAGTTCCGGAAGAAGTTTGAACCTGTGATACGAAATGTACATCCGACCTATTTAAAACTGGAGGATGCAATTTATACAAAGAAAACAGAATTGGAGGAATTAAAGAAGAGGAAAGACGCAGTGGAGAAAGAACAAAAGAAACAAAAATCTGCGAAGGTAGTCGTTACCGGGAATTTGTATTCCGGTGTCAGCGTGGAGATTAATGGTGTGATTTGGCGTTCAGAACCAATGCGGAACGTGTATCTGGTGAGTAGAGGAAATCGTATCGGATCGTTACGGAATGTGTAAACGAAGGAGAAGCAAATGAGAAATAAAATTTTGATAGTGGATGATGTTGATATAAACCGAGAGATACTGCGTTCAATCCTGGAAGATGAATATACGATTCTGGAAGCTGAAAATGGAAAACAGGCACTTGAGATTGTAGATCAGGAAGCAAAAAATATGGCTGCAATTCTGTTGGATCTGGTCATGCCAGAGATGGATGGGACGCAGGTGCTGGAAGAGCTGAACCGACGCGAGGTGATCGGAAAGGTTCCGGTTCTGGTTATCAGTGGAGATCATACGGTGGAGGTACAGAAGAAGTGCTTTGAGCTTGGAATTTCCGATTTTATTGCGAAGCCATTTAACAATGCGATTATTAAGCAGAGAGTTAAAAATACAGCTGAATTTTTTGATTATAAATTAAAGCTGGAAGACAAGGTGGCTGAGCAGACGAACGTATTGCGGAAAGCATATCGCACCTTGCAGATCCAGGCAGAGCATCTGAAGAAGAAGAACCAGCAGATCATTGAAATGCTTGGTACGGTTGTCGAGTATCGAAGCACAGAAAGTGGAGAGCATATCCAGCGAGTAAAGGGATACACCCGGATTCTTGCAGAGGCAGTAATGGAGGATTATCCAGAATACGAACTGACAAAGGAGAAGATTGATATCATTGAGTCTGTCAGCGCTTTGCATGATATTGGAAAGATTGCGATTCCAGACCGTATTTTATTGAAGCCGGGCAGACTGACATCAGAAGAGTTTGAATATATGAAGTCCCATACGATCCGTGGATGTGAACTACTTGATTCCATCAAGGAGGATTGGAACGATGACACGATGAAATATGCGTATGAGATCTGCCGCCATCATCATGAGCGTTATGATGGTAAGGGATATCCAGATGGTTTAGTTGGTGATGAGATTCCAATCTGCGCCCAGCTTGTATCAGTTGCGGATGTATACGATGCACTTGTCAATGAGCGGTGCTACAAGGATGCGTTTTCAAAGGAAGATGCATATCGGATGATTATCACCGGAGAATGTGGTGTATTTTCACCGAAGCTGATGGAGTCGTTTAGAAAGGTACGTCCAGCATTCGAAAAACTTGCCAATAAGAGTTTCCGAAAATAAGAACATACTTGATAAAAACAAGTAAAATAGCATAAAACACAGAAAAAGAGAAGTGAAAATACGTTTTCACTTCTCTTTTTCTAGTACAACTTAAAAACATGTGGAGATTATACAATCTCACTTTATTATATTAAATAAAAGCTGCATATGTGCTTGATAATCATAAGTAAAACGATTAATTTGCTTGATATAAATATAAATATTGATATTTCGACTGGAAAAAACTGTTTGACAAATTAATTTTATTAAGTATAATGACAACATGTTGAGTAAGGAAAGCTAGCGGACTTAACAAAAAGAAAGAAACAAAAAGAGGAGGAAATGATTATGACAGAAGAAATTATGAATGCGATTTCAAGTGAAGTCTATGGCGTCTGGTTCTTGATCGGTGCGGCACTGGTGTTCTGGATGCAGGCAGGTTTCGCGATGGTGGAGGCAGGATTTACCAGAGCGAAAAATACTGGTAACATCATCATGAAGAACCTGATGGACTTCTGTATCGGTACCGTGATGTTTATCCTGATCGGTTTCGGTTTGTTCTTAGGTGAGGATGTGGCAGGGATCGTTGGGAAGCCTGGATTTGATATCTTCACAAATTATGCAAATTTTGATTGGTCAAACTTCGTATTTAACTTAGTGTTCTGTGCTACGACAGCAACGATCGTATCCGGAGCGATGGCAGAGAGAACAAAGTTCTTATCCTACTGTGTATATTCCGCAGTAATCTCCGCAGTCATATATCCGATTGAAGCACACTGGACATGGGGCGGCGGCTGGTTGTCTAAGATGGGCTTCCACGATTTCGCCGGTTCCAACTGTATCCACATGGTTGGTGGTATTTGTGCCCTGATCGGTGCAGCAATCCTTGGACCACGTATTGGTAAGTTCAAGAAGCAGAAGGATGGAAGCATCAAGGTTGGTGCATTCCCAGGACATAACTTGGCACTTGGTGCACTTGGTGTATTTATCCTGTGGCTTGGCTGGTATGGATTTAATGGTGCAGCCGCAACATCAGTTCCGCAGCTTGGTGCGATATTCACAACAACAACGATTGCTCCTTCCGTTGCAACAGTCGTATGTATGATCTTTACATGGATCCGTTATGGTAAGCCGGATGTATCTATGTGTCTGAATGCATCTCTGGCAGGTCTGGTAGCGATCACAGCACCATGTGATGTTGCAGATGCGACTGGCGCAATTGTCATCGGTGCGGTATCCGGTGTACTCGTAGTATTTGGTGTATGGCTGCTTGATAACAAACTCCGTGTCGATGATCCGGTTGGTGCCGTAGCCGTTCACATGATGAATGGTATCTGGGGTACGATCGCAGTTGGACTTTTCGCAACAGACAGTACACCTACCTATTCTCTTGCAGATGCAAATGGTGACAAATTACTTGGCCTTTTCTATGGTGGTGGATTCAAGCTCCTTGGTATTCAGTTGACAGGTATGCTTGCAACAGCCGCATGGACAGCCGTTACAATTACAATCACATTCCTGATTATCAAGAAGATCTTCGGTCTGCGTGTATCCGCAGAGGAGGAAATCACAGGTCTGGATGCAACCGAGCATGGCTTGGAGACAGCTTATGCAGGATTCATGACATATGGCGATCACATCAGCAGCGATGGCACGACAACGGTATCAACTCCTGCGATTCCGGAGAATGCAGTCCCTGAGGATGAGGCAGTTCCGGTTCAGGTTATGAGTGGTGGCACAGGTGTTGCTTCGGATGTCAAGCTTACAAAGATTTCTATCATATGTAAGCAGAATAAGTTTGAGGATCTGAAGAATGCTTTGAATGATGCCGGTGTAACAGGTATCACAGTCACTCAGGTACTTGGATGTGGTGCCCAGAAGGGTCAGACAAAGTACTACCGTGGTGTTAAGATGGATATGACATTGCTTCCAAAGGTAAAGGTGGAAGTCGTTGTCAGCAAGGTTCCGGTTGCTACCGTTGTAAAGGCAGCAAAGAAGGCGCTTTATACTGGTAGCATCGGTGATGGCAAGATCTTTGTTGAGAATGTAATCAAGGTTCGTACCGGAGAAGAAGGCTACGATGCTTTGCAGGGAGAAAACTAAATCATTTCCTTACATATAAAGAAAGGCGGTCTGTATGTTATGTGCAGACCGCCTTTTGCTATAAGGTTTCACCGGATACAAGATGATTCAGGAAACATGAACCTTTTGCTGAATCCATGCATTGTAGATTTTGAATGGCTTTTCGAACAGTGGCTGTGCAAGTATGATCACGAGAATTATCGCGATGATAAGCCATAAAATATTTGCCCATCCATGAAAATGCTGATACAGGAACGGATATGTCTCCACGTATTCCAGATAGAAAAGAACCGGACGATGGAAGAAATAAATCGACATGGATTCTTTTCCGAGAGCATCTAAATGGAATATCTTATGCCTTGGGATGATACTTAAAATACATACACCAATAATAAATGTGATCATATATGCGGATAGCCGGAATAAAATACCGACCTCACCAGCATCGTCCAACAGGGCTTCATATGAACTTCTGCCGGTGAAGAAGCGGCGGAAGATGTAAAAACTGTCAATATTTAAACGGCAAATAATAAAAAATGCAAGGACGGTCACCGGTGCAAGAATCTGCATAACCGGACGGTGAAGCTGGTATTCTAATTTGTTCACATTGCACATCCACCCGAGCACAAACCATGGGAAGAATACAAGACACCGGGAAAAAGCAAATACATCCCCGATTCCGTTGTCATAGCCAGCCAGAAGTGCAGCCAAAACTGCGATGGCTAAGATTTTGCGCTTATCGACATGGCGAAGCAGATAGGCACATGTATAGAATACACACATGGCGAAAAGGTACCACGGAACGCCGTCGGTTTTCACAAGTGAAAATGTAAGTCCGGGACTGGTCAGCCGTTGGAATGGAAAGATCAGCAGCTTCAACAGGACATACAGACCTGCAAAATTCGCAAGTTTTTTGCAGAAGCGTTCCTTTGTCTGAATCGCATGCTCGCACATCAATCCACTTGCAAATACAAATAAAGGCATGTGAAAACTGTAAATAAACAAAAACAAAGATTTACACATGTTGGAATGATAATCAATTCCGCTCTCTAAAAAATGTCCAGCGACAACACAGATGATCAAAAATCCTTTTACATTGTCCAGCCAGATGTTCCGTTTTTGCGTAGACATAGAAAGAACTCCTTTTCCATATAATCAATTACAGGCAATAAAAGCCGTCGTTTATAGTAGTCTTGTCGGGGTGAAAAGTCAATAGAAAATCATTGTGCAAAATGTCCTCTTTTTTTCATGAAAGCGCAAATCCATTGGTAAATACTTAAGAAAATCCCAAAAAGCCTTGCAAATTCAAGGAAAATGGCGTAATATCATGTCAACAAAAGAAATCAAAGACAACATAGTATTACTAAAAAATATACATACATATTTACGGAGGAATGGATCATGGCAGTAAAGAAAGCAACAGTTGATGCAACTATGGCAAAGGTAGAAGCTGCAAAGGCAGCAGCTCCAGCTAAGGAAGAAGTAAAGAAAGCAGCAGCTCCAGCAAAGAAGGCAGCAGCTCCAGCTAAGAAGGAAGAGCCAGCAAAGAAAGCAGCAGCTCCAGCTAAGAAAGCAGAGCCAGCAAAGAAGGCAGCAGCTCCAGCTAAGAAAGCACCTGCAAAGAAAGCAGCTCCAGCTAAGGCAACCGCTCCTAAGGCAGTAAAGCTTTTTGTTGAGTATCAGGGTGGTCAGGTTTCCACAGAAGATATCGCAGCAAAGGCAGCAGAGGCAAGTGGAAAGAAAGCAATCAAGGAGTTGAACGTATACTATCAGCCAGAGACAAACATGGTATACTATACAGCAGATGGAACAGAGGGTTCTTTCTCATTATAATTTGTATTCCCAAAACCTTTCATAAAAAAGAAGCACTCGATGAAATTGATCGAGTGCTTCTTTTTTATCAAGACGAAGGGTGTTAAATTCCCTTCGCTTTTGCAGTGCAGGCTTTCATGGCGTCCATGACAGCCCCGCGGAATCCTTTTTCTTCTAAGACACGAACCGCTTCGATAGTGGTTCCGGCAGGAGAGCATACCATATCTTTGAGTTCTGCAGGGTGCTTTCCAGTCTCTAAAACCATCTTTGCACTTCCGAGTACCGCCTGGGCTGCGAATTTATATGCCTGTGCCCGTGGCATACCATCGGCTACTGCTGCATCAGCCATCGCTTCGATAAACAGAAATACATAAGCTGGCGAACTGCCGCTGACAGAGACAACAGCATCCATCAGGGATTCAGGGATTGCCTCGGCAAGTCCAAAGCTACTCAGTAATTTCAATACATATGCAAATTCATCTTCTGTGACAAGGTTGTTCTTGCAGACACCTGTGATGCCTTCTCCGACAAGGGCTGGTGTATTTGGCATGGTACGAACGATCTTTACATCACCAAGCCGCTCTCCAAGCCAAGCCAGTGTCTTGCCCGGTGCGATCGTAACGATGATCTGCCCGGCAGGGAGCGTTGGTTGGATCTCTGCGATGACCGTCTCGTAATACTGAGGTTTTACGGATAAGAATAATACGTCTGCCTGTGTGGATACTTCCGTATTCGATGCAGTTGTACAGATACCAAGGGTTTCCTTTGCTTTCTCACGTGCAGCTTCCGATGCATCTGCTGCGATGATTTCCGAAGCATCGATTCCAGCGTGTGCCTTCAATCCGCCGATAATGGCGCTTGCCATATTTCCACAACCAATAAATCCAACTTTGTATTTCATGCTTGTTCATCCTTTCTGTTTTTGCATGTCTGATTATTCAAAAGCCATGCGTGCCTGTAATCCAAAATCCGGTCGGTCGGTGATGATACCATCGACACCTTTGCGGATAAGTTTGCTCATTTTTGCAATATCGTTGACTGTCCATGCATAAACTTCTTTGCGATGCAGATGCATGCGCAGGAGAAATTCCCGTGTCACGAACTGGAAATGCGGGGAGATAAAATCTGCCTTGCATACATGTAACCGGTGAAGCGGAAAATATTCGTTTAACCGGTGGACAACCGTGTTACGTGGTGTCCCAATCAGCAACCCCGCTTTGATGTTCGGATCGATCTCCTTGATACGAAGTACCGAACGGTCAATAAATGACTTCATCATATAATCGGAGTAATCATAATAGCGTTCCACCAGATCAATGATTTTCTGTTCATATCCAGTTTCTTTTAACTCGATATCCAGCTTGATTTTTCCGCGGCACAGCTCCAATACTTCCTGTAAAAGCGGAACCCGGTAACCGTGTGTGCCGGTGATTCTACAGATTTCGTCATAGGTAAGTTGGCGGATATCCGTGCCGTTTAAATCTGGATTGTGAAATGCAATCAACTGATGATCCTTCGTTCGACGGATATCAAACTCTGCAAAATCTGCCTGCAGATTGATCGCAATCTGAAACGCCTCCAATGTGTTTTCGTGGGTGGCGAGTGCCGAAGCACCCCGATGTGCGATGATCGCGGTCATCATAGAGCATCATCTCCGCGCTCTCCGGTACGAATACGTACAGCATCTTCTATATTATATACAAAAATCTTACCATCCCCATAACTTCCGGTTGGAATACGTTCTGTAACCATGGCGATCAACTTCTCGCATACATCATCGGAGACAACGGTCTCAACCTTCAGTTTCGGGAGAAGATTGACGAAATAATCGCCGTTATGGTGCTGGGACTTATATCCCTTCTGGTTACCGTAGCCCATGATATTGCTGACCATAGCTCCGGTTGTGCTGCATTCATCCAAAATCTCTTTCATGTCATCCAGCTTCTCAGGTCGGATGATCACTTCCACTTTTTTCATCTTGATACCTCCTGATCCTGTCGTTTAAATATTGGTACCACGTAATTCGATGATCGGTGCGCCCTTGCCATTGATATAATCGCCGGTGATGGTGACACGACCGATGTTATCGTCGCGCGGAATCTCATACATAATATCCATCATGAATTTCTCGATGATCGCACGGAGTGCGCGGGCACCTGTCTTTTTCTCCATCGCTTTTTCTGCGATTGCTTCATAGGCACTGTCATCGAATTCCAGATCTACCTCATCCAATGCAAGCAGCTTCTTGTACTGCTTGAGGATTGCATTTTTTGGCTCCTTTAAGATCTTAATGTACATGTCCTTGTCCAGCGCATCCAGAGTGAAAAGCACTGGGAGACGACCAAGGAACTCTGGAATCATACCGAATTCACGCAGATCTTCCGTTGTTACTTCCTTGATCAGGTTATCGTTCTTGTCATATTTATCCTTCAGGTCTGCGGCAAAGCCCATAGAAGACTGTTTGTTCAGACGCTGCTTGATGATGTCCTCGATATCCGGGAATGCACCACCGCAGATAAATAAGATATTCCGTGTATTCATCGTTGTCATCGGCGTCATGGCATTCTTGCTACCGGAACCGACAGGTACCTCAACCTCGGCACCTTCTAAGATCTTCAGAAGTCCCTGCTGTACAGACTCTCCACTGACATCACGGCTGCGCGTCTCTTTCTTCTTCGCAATCTTATCGATCTCATCGATAAAGACGATTCCACGCTCGGCTTTTTCAACATCATTGTCCGCAACGGCAAGAAGTTTGGAGAGAATGCTTTCTACATCATCGCCAATATAACCAGCCTCAGTCAGCGTGGTCGCATCGGTGATTGCGAGTGGCACCTGCAGAATCTTGGCAATCGTCTGAACCAGATAGGTTTTACCACAGCCGGTAGGCCCGAGCATGAGCATGTTGGATTTTTCAATCTCAATGTCATCCATTGTGTCTGTGATCACACGCTTGTAATGGTTGTAGACGGCAACGGACATGGCACGCTTTGCGTATTCCTGTCCGACGACATATTCGTCAAGCATTGCCTTGATCTTATGTGGGGCTGGAACATCTGCCATTGTGAGTGGTTTTTGTTCCTTTTCTTCCTTCTGTTTTTTCTTCTTTTTGACCTTCTGGGAAGTCGGGATATCATCAAATGGCATGAACTGCGACATGTTGATATTCGGCATCTTGGAGAGGTCTAAAAACTGCATCGCTCCGTTGTTGAAGGAGTCGAAACTTTTCTGCATACAGTCGTTGCAGATATACATATTTCCCGGCATCCGGATAAATGGACCGGCCTCGGATTCCGGTCTGCGACAGAGATAGCAATACTTTTCGTACTCATCATCGTCGTTGTTATTCTGATTATTTCCGTTGTTGTCTGGCATAATTTCCTCCTTATGTATGCGCATAAAAATGCACCCTTATTATAGCACGGAAATATACATATGACTATGGAATATTTATGCAGACAGCGATATAATGAAGAAATGAAAGTGAATACAGAAATACAATAAGGAAACGAAAAAATCAAATATAGCTATATGGTCTGGAGGAATGAAATATGAAAAAACGAATTACTGAATATCTGGCATATATTGATGCGCTGTTAGAAAAAGAGGATGTCGACTGGGAACATGAGAAGGAAAAGCATCTTGTACAGATCGCGTTTTTTGCACATGAGCGGCAGGTACACCTTATTGTCATGGCACTGTTTGCATTGGCAACTGTGATTTCAATCTTGTATTTGAATTTTAGCGGCTCACTGATCATCGTTGCGCTTGTGTTTGCGCTTTTGGTGCTGCTGATTCCTTATGTGATGCATTATTACCTATTAGAAAACAGTGTACAGAAAATGTACGAACAATATGACCGGATGATGAATAAGATCGAGCCATCCTTTCAGGTGAAACCGGACGATAAAAAATAAAACAAGGTTCCGTTTGTGGTATGAAAACTATACCACAGGCGGAACCTTTTTCTTTGTTATTATCGCTTACTCTGATTTCCATCTACGGCATCTTCCACGCCGTCTACAGCATCCTTGACACCATTTCCGACACCTTCGGCAGCATCCTTGACGCCTTCACCAACGCCTTCTGCTGCGTCCTTGACACCTTCGCCGACACCGTCTGCAGCATCTTTGATGCCGTTTCCAACACCGTTGGAATTGGTAGCATTGCCACCGGTTGCGTTGTTATTTTCGGTTGTCATCTGTGTCTGTTCAGAAGTTGTTGCGGGGTCTTTACTCGTCTCGTCCGTGCCACATCCACACATACAGATGGAAAGCATCATAGCAGTTGCTGCAATGGCAGCGGTTGTTTTAAATTTCTTCATAATAAAACACTCCTTATCTAGTTTTCATTCTATAAAAATAGTATGAACCTAAATAAGGAGATTATTTTACCAATTTCCGGTAATTTTTGAAATTCAATCCGACGGTGTCAGACAGGTGCAGTCATCGGGATCGGTACAGCTTTCGCAGTTTTGCTTCTGGTCAAGCGGATTGCAAAGCTCCAATGGCTTGATGTTCCGGTCTAAGAGGCTTCCGCTTACAAAACTCATGCAGACAGAATCCTCCGGACTTGCCAGTGTGCCCTTGGATACGATCGCTTTTCCGTTGTGAGGAATCCGGTATTGGTTGTAGTAGATGGATTTCACGATCAAAGTAAGCCCTACCGTCATTTCTGCACTTGCAATATCAAAGTTCAGCACCTTGGACATCGCCATGAGATTGAGTCCCTGTGCAACCGCTCCATTAGTGGAGAGGAAACCGATAAAATTCAGGTTTGGTGTCGCTGCTGTTGTATCGGTATAGGTGACTCCATATGGTGCGAACAACTGCATCGTTACGGAAGTTGGATTGGTATCTTCATCATATTCTGGATCGGTTGTTGCGGAAGGGAGATAGACAACACCTGTGACAGGGAGGGTTGCAAGCAGCCGTTTGCAGCAGTCATAGACATAGATGACAAAATCCACAGTCAGGTTTGTGAGTGTCAGCTCGTAGCAGTTTGGACGTCCGGCAATCGGCTTGATTGTTACGGAAGGTGCTGCCCCTGTTGCAAAGGTGATGTTTGTAACCTCTGCCCGGATATATGCTGCTGTTGGATAATCTGCAAGCAGGGTTGCAAGCGGAATTGTCCGGCATACATTGATGCCAATCTCGTCGTAGATAACAGGAACAAGTACCGTGAGCAGCTTTGGGTCACCACATTGAGGTGTGACACATACATCGGTACAGTTATCTGTTAAGCTGCATGTGCAGGAATCGGTGTTGTTAGCAACTGCATTACTTAAGACTTTCTTGTTACAGCCACAGCATTTAGACATGTTCGTTTCCTTTCAAATATGCTTACAATAATATATTCAGAATATGCATTTTTGTTCGATTCCGGCAATATATTTGTAAAAGAAAGAATTGGGAGGAAAACGTGGAAGCGGTTTATAGATGGAAAGGAGATAAACGGATTTTACTTTATGAGGAGGGAAATCAGATCTTAGCACAGGTGATTGGGACGGGCAGGACAGTGCAATGGGGCAGTTTATGCCGGGATTATCATTCCTGTGGTGTAAGTCTGTTCTGGGAGGATGAAATCTATGTGGCATATGTCAATACAGAAAATGTTTTAATGTGGGATAAGCTTTTTGCGGAAGGACGACTGGTACTTGTGAAGGGTGACGACTGGGGGAGTATCTCTACGGTTAGGATCGCACCAGTCGCAGGAGAACGGACACAGCTTTATGTATGGTATCGCATGGCAGATCCGGGAAATGGCACGGATAGTCTGTATGTGATAAATCCACTGGGAGAGAGGAAGGTTCAGAGATTGGTATATGGTACAGAGAGGATTGAACGATATGAGATTTTACAGCACGGGGAAGTCAGTTATCTTCTATATAAATTAGCAACGGAAGCCAAACCGCGGATATATGCCGTGGATGTATCACGACTAGGAGACATAAGTCTGTCGGAATATATATTATGTAAAGAACAGACAATGCAAGAACTTGAAAAACGATGTAAAGAAAATGATAAGAATTATAATGAAGCAATTCGAAAGACGCAGGAGGATTATGAGTCACGGTTGAAATCAACAGTAAAAAATATGGAGCAGCGGTATAAACAGCAATATGACGAGCTGGCAAAACTGACACAGGGTATGCAGGAGGAAGGCCGTAAGTGGCGGGAATTATATTACAAAAGTGTTACAAAAGATTAAGAAAAAATAAAATTTGCTTGACATAACTCATAGAATTTTATAATATAAAAATTGCAACCTTTTTTTCGGGAATGTCCCAAGGCTGCAAATGGTAATTTGTATTACACAGGTAATGTACCACAATATATAGAGAATGTAAAGGAAAATTTTATGGAAGACAAGAAAAAAACTTTAACTGAATATGAGAAAGAAATTTCCGAAGCACAAGAGATGGAAGAGGCAAACACACACAAACGAAAGGTACGGAGCTTTAAGCGGATGTTGATGGTAACATTTCTGGTCGTATGTGCGATCCCGATTACGTTGTGTATGTTCCTGATGGTGAAGATGAACCGGCTCGATCACCGGATAGAGAATCTGGTTGACCGGGTGGAGGAAGGAAAGAATCTGGTCAGTACAAACATCGGACTGATCGATGAATCGACGGAGACGATGACGAGTGAGCAGATGGCGTATGGAGATCTTGGAAAGGGTTCGGAAGGTGTGCACGTAGCTCTGACAGACAATGGCGATGGTTCAAACAAAACCACGGACGATGCAGAGGCGACGACGGAAGCAGCCAGTGATGTACCGGAACAGACGTACTACAATGGACAGAAAGTATACTTGACTTTCGATGATGGACCAAGTACATACACCGGAGAACTCTTGGATGTGTTGAAGGAAAACAATGTGAAGGCAACATTCTTTGTTGTTTACAATGATGATAAGGAAGCACAGCAGTATTACAAGCGGATCGTTGACGAAGGACATTCGATCGGAATGCATTCTTACAGTCATGTGTACGATCAGGTATATGCAAGTCAGGAAAGCTTCGAGGAAGACGTGACGAAGATTCACGATTACATACAGGAACAGACAGGTGTGGATACGCATCTGTACCGCTTCCCGGGTGGAAGTTCGAACCAGGTAAGTAAGGTAGATATTCAGGATCTGATCGGATATCTGCATGACGAGGGTATCGTTTATTATGACTGGAATTCCCTGTCAGGTGATGCAGTGGATGCATCTTTGACACCAAGTGAGTTAAATGATAATATACTTGGGTATGTACATGCAAATGCCGGCGATTCCGTGATTTTGATGCATGATCTGCAGAACAATCATGCAACGATCGAAGCACTTCCGGCATTGATCCAGACTTTGAAGGATGAAGGATATGAGATTTGTCCGATTGATGATTCTACAAAGCCAGTGCAGCATGTAGAATATAAGGGAGACAAATAATTGAACTACTTAGAAGCACAAAATTACATTGAAGAAAAAAGCAGGCTGGGCATTGTACCTGGCCTGACACAGGTAAAGGAGCTCTTACGGAGACTCGGCAATCCACAGGATGCGTGCAGGACACTGCACATCGCCGGGACAAACGGGAAGGGCTCTATTTTTGCGTTTGTACAGGAAAGCCTGCTTGCTGCAGGGTATCATGTGGGACGATATATTTCCCCGACAATTCTGACGTATCTGGAACGGTACCAGCTTGACAGACGCTATATGACAGAGGATGAATTTGCGGTGTTGCTCACAGAGGTTGCAGCGGTGATCGAGACAATGGAGACGGATGGGTTTGCCAGTCCCACTGTATTCGAGATTGAGACGGCGGTTGCGTTTCTGTATTTTGCGAGAAACCACGTTGACTATGTATTGCTCGAATGTGGCATGGGTGGAAGCCAAGATGCGACGAATGTGCTTGCAAAACCGGAAATCTGCGTGTTCGCACAGATCAGCATGGATCATATGCAGTTCTTAGGCGATACTCTGACGAAGATTGCAACAGAGAAAGCAGGTATCATCAAGCCGTATACAACTGTGATCTCCGCACCGCAGGTGCCAGAAGTATCGAAAGTATTACGGGAGATATGCGAAGTACAACATGCTTCTTATATAGAAGTGAATCCATCAGACTGGGAAGTTGTGCAGATGAATCTGGATGGTACTGAGGTGGTGGATTGTGGAACGAATCCAGATGAAACCAATATGGATGCGGATATGGATCAACGGCAACAACCATATCATATCCCGCTTTTAGGAGAGCATCAGATTGCGAATGCACAGACAGCAATCACGGTGCTGCGTACACTATATATAGAAGAAACAGCCATTCATAAGGGAATCGCACAGACGGTATGGCTGGGGCGTATGACGAAGGTGGCGGAGCATCCGTATATCTATGTGGATGGTGCGCACAATGTAGCAGCGTGGGAATATTTGCGCACATCGGTGGAAAAATATTTTACAAACCGCAGGGTAATCTATATAATAGGAGTACTGAAAGATAAGGAATACGAGAAGATGGTGGAGATTCTGGCACCGACGATGGCAGCGGCAGTTGTGATCACACCAGATACACCGCGCGGCCTGCCGAAAGAGTTTCTGGCACCGTTGATACAGGCGCAGGGCGTACCGGTCCAGCTTGCGGATACGAGCGCGGAAGCACTGCAAAAGGCAAGAGAACAGGCGGGAGAAACGGGGGGCATTCTC
>ERZ773252.973-NODE-973-length-30812-cov-15.879995_pt1 | contig 30812 bp, 16 predicted proteins | sample MGYA00580517_ERZ773252 | MGnify/ENA primary metagenome ERZ773252 (study PRJEB29015, sample SAMEA2737766) | human gut metagenome | biome: human gut; feature: human-associated habitat; material: faeces | place: China | collected 2012 ...
AATATGTTTTAGAGCATGAAGGTAAAACTTTAACACCTTCTGAAATGGTTGATTTCTTTGAGGATTGGGTAAATAAATATCCTATTATTTCTATTGAAGATGGAATGGCTGAAGAGGATTGGGAAGGATGGAAGCTTCTAACTGATAGATTAGGAAAGAAAGTTCAATTAGTTGGTGATGATTTATTTGTTACTAACACTCAAAGATTAGAAGAAGGTATTAAAAAAGGTGTTGGTAACTCAATTTTAATTAAATTAAATCAAATTGGTACTTTAACAGAAACATTAAATGCTATAGAAATGGCTAATAGAGCAGGTTATACTGCAGTTATTTCTCATAGAAGTGGAGAAACAGAAGATACTACTATAGCTGATTTAGTTGTAGCTGTTAATGCAGGTCAAATTAAAACAGGAGCACCTGCAAGATCAGAAAGAGTTGCTAAATATAATCAATTAATTAGAATTTCTGAAGAGCTTGATGATGTAGGAGAATATAGAGGAAAGAAAGCTTTCTTTAATGTAAAAGAATAAAAAATAAATATATCAGTAATTGAAGTTTTAGGTAAAAATTCATTAAATAAAAATCATGATATTGAAATAAGAGTAATTAATGAAGATAAACCAGTAGAAGTAAATATAATGGGATTTTTAGTGTCATAGAGGAGTATCATGTATTTAAATGAATTAAATAATGCAAGTAAAAACTTAGAAAAATTGATAGTATAGGCTATTAGTAATAATGAGGTTGGAACGAACTTGTAAGCTTGGGTAAACTCATTCCACTAAGAATATTGACCAAGAAGCTCCCACTTCTATAAGGGAAGAGTAGTTCACTTGGTGGTATTTGTAAATATTCTTGATAAGTATTATATATTATGTTATGATAAAGTTATATAAATATGCACGAAAGTATAATATGGGAGGTAATAGCCATGAAAACTTTTTTATTTGTTTTAGAAGCAATTTTAGGGTTAATAGTTGTTGGTTCAATATTAATGCAAAAAAGTAAAGCTGATGCTTTAAGTGGATTAATTCAAGGTAGTAAAAGTGAAACTTTTTTTACAAAAAATAAATCAAAGACAAAAGAGGCTATGTTAGCTAAGGTTACTATAGTTTCAATGCTTTTATTTGCTATTAACACAATAGCTTTAAACTTAATTTAAGATATTTAGGGAGTGTATCTATATTAGTGGTACATTCCCTTTATTAATTTAATTGCTAATTTTAGCGATATATTTGGTATTGAACTTTAATATATAAACTTAAAATATAAATTAAGTCTTGGTAGTTAAAACAAAAGTAATTGAATAAAGTATAATAAGCGAGATTTAGTAAGCCTTATATTGAATAAAAAATCAAACATGTGGTAGTATAATAAATAGTGTGTATAAGAAAAAAATGGAGAAAATTATATGTTAATGGAGGAAATTACATGGGAATAAAGGAAACCCTACTTAGCTTCATGAAAGAAGAAGCATATAGACCTATGGATATTCAAGAATTAGTTTCAGTTTTTGATATTAGTCCAGATGAATATAAGGTTTTTAAAAAGACATTAAAAATAATGGAATTAGAAGGGTCTATAGTTAGAACAAATAAAGATAAATTTGCTGTGCCAGAAAGATTAGGATTAATAAAGGGAAGAATTCAATCACATAAAAAGGGATTTGGATTTTTAATTCCTGAAGAAGATGGGGAAAGAGATGTCTTTATACCAAGTTCATTTATTAATGGTGCAATGAATAATGATAGAGTTCTTGTTCAAATAACTAGAGATGATGTTAATGGTAAAAAGAGAGAAGGAGAAGTAATAGAAATTCTTGAAAGAGCTAATACTAAAATAATTGGTGTTTATGAAGATAGTAGAAATTTTGGATTTGTGGTTCCTGAAGATACTAGATTAAATCAAGATATTTTTATTTCTAAGAAAGATAAAAATGGGGCAAATCATGGGGATATAGTTATTGCTGAAGTAACTAAATGGCCAGATAAGAGAAGAAGTCCAGAAGGTGTAATTAAAGAAGTATTAGGAAAAAAGGGCGAAAAAGGATTAGATATTTTAACAATAATTAAAAAACATGGTCTTCCAGAAGAATTTCCAGCTAAGGTATTAGCATATGCAGAGGGAATACCTGAAGAAATAGATGAAAAGGAAATTAAGAGAAGAAAAGACATTAGAAATATTAGAATGGTTACAATAGATGGAGAAGATGCAAAGGACCTTGATGATGCTGTATCTATTGAAAAATTAGAAAATGGAAAATATAAATTAGGTGTTCATATTGCTGATGTTTCACATTATGTTAAAGAAAAGAATCCCTTAGATAAAGAAGCATTAAAAAGAGCAACTTCTGTTTATCTAATAGATAGAGTTATTCCTATGCTTCCTAAAAAGTTATCTAATGGAATATGTTCTCTTAACCCTAAAGTTGATAGATTAGCTTTAAGTTGTTTTATGATTATTGATAATAAAGGTAAGGTTTGTGATCATGAAATAGCAGAAACTGTTATAAGAACTTCTGAAAGAATGACATATACTGATGTTACTAAAATATTAAGAGATAATGATGAAGAACTTATAAAAAAATATGATTATCTTGTTGATGATTTTAAAACAATGGAAGAGCTTTGTTTAATTCTTAGAGAAAAGAGAATGAAAAGAGGCGCTATAGATTTTGATTTTGAAGAATCAAAGATAATATTAAATAATAATGGTAAACCTATTGATATAAAGCCATATGAAAGAGAAATAGCAAATAGAATAATTGAAGAATTTATGCTTGTTTGTAATGAAACTATAGCAGAGCATATGTTTTGGACTAATTTACCTTTTGTATATAGAGTTCATGAAAATCCAGATGAAGAAAAACTAGAAAAGTTTAGAGAATTTATATATAATTTAGGGTATACAATGAAAGTTTCTCAAGACATTCATCCAAGAATTCTTCAAGAAGTATTAGAAAAGGTAAAAGGAAAAAAAGAAGAAACTGTAGTAAGTACACTTTTATTAAGAAGTATGATGAAAGCAAAATATACTCCAGAATGTTCAAGTCACTTTGGATTAGCAGCAACTTATTATTGTCATTTTACATCTCCAATAAGAAGATATCCTGATTTACAAATTCATAGAATAATAAAGGAATATTTAAATGGTAAAATTGATGAAAAGAGAATAACTAAATTAACACCAATAGTAGATATAGCAGCTAAGCAATCATCAGAAATGGAAAGATTAGCAGAAGAAGCAGAAAGAGAAGTAGATGACTTAAAGAAAGCTGAATATATGATGGATAGAATTGGTGAAGAATTTGAAGGAATTATATCTTCAGTTACATCATTTGGTATATTTGTTGAGCTGCCTAATACAGTAGAAGGTCTTGTTCATATTAATGATTTAGATGATGATTATTATATTTATGATGAGCAGCATTTAATGTTATTAGGACAAAGAAATAAAAAGGTTTATAGACTGGGAGATTCAGTGAAAGTTAAGTGTTCTAGAGTTGATATTGATAATAGAGAAGTTTTCTTTGATATTGTAGAGAGTGAGCAAGATTTAAAGGAAATTGTTCCAAGTGAAGAAACAGCATCAATAATTGCAGAAATTAAGAAGGAGTTTGGAACAAAGCAAGAAGATAATTAATAAAGTGGGTGGGAAAATGGCAAGAGTTAAAAATAGTAATTCTTTAGCTGAAAATAGAAAAGCTCGTCATGATTATTTTGTTGAAGAAACAATGGAGGCGGGAATCGAATTAGTTGGTACAGAAGTAAAATCTATAAGGGGTGGAAAATGTAACCTTAAGGATTGCTATGCTGATGTTAGAAATGGTGAAATATTTATTTTAAATATGCACATTAGTCCATATGAACAAGGTAATATATTTAATGTTGATCCACTAAGAGAAAGAAAGTTATTACTTCATAAAGAGCAAATAGGAAGATTAGCTGGATTAGTTTCAAGAGATGGATATACATTAGTTCCATTATCTTTATATCTTAAAAATGGAAGAGTTAAAGTAGCTCTTGGAATTTGTAAAGGTAAGAAAAACTATGATAAGAGAGATTCAATGCTTGAAAAAGCAGCAAAGAGAGATATAGAGCGTCAAATGAAATTAAATAATAGATATTAATAATATATAATTTAATTTAATATAGTTTTTTATAAATAAAATATTACTGGAAATTTTGATTTCCAGTAATATTTTTTTAATATGATAATTTTATATTTTTTTCTTTCCAACCTAAATCAAAAGGCATATTAGAAATATTAAAGGAATTACTATCTATTAAAGGATAACCATTTGAATCATAACCAGATATTATTGCCTTATGATCAGTAAATAGTGATTTATCAAATCTTATAATATCATTTTTATTAAATTGTTCTGAAACTTTATAATTAGGATTAATTTTTTTTGTATAAGGTAATGAAGTTTCAGTTAAATAAAAATTATAATCATTTAATTCATCATTAAATACATCACTATAATAATCCTTATCAATAATAAAACATTCCTCTCCTAAGTGATTTGTATAACTATAAAGTGTTAAAATATGTGGAATTGTAAATGAAAACTTATTTGAAGCAAATTGCTTATTATGAATATAATTAAAGTTATAATATTCATCTAAATTTACTATTATTTTATTATTATTTTTAGTTACTTTATTTATAATAACTAATGAATTAATGCTTGTAAAAATTATAGAACGTTCTAAAGACCAATCCCTTAAATAAGCTATCCTTTTAAATTCATAATCTAATGAATATTTAGCATTAGCATCAGAAGTACCATAATAATTATATAATTTATATACATTTCCATTTAAAAAACTATTATTACGCTCATTAAAAGCTGAGCTAATGAATTTAGTAAGTTTTTCTTCATAAACACTAATATTTTCATTTAAGGTTGTATTAGAATTAATATTAAAAATATTAGCACTAGCTGAAACAGCACTTAAAATATTATTTTTAGAAACATAATGACTAGGAGGCACTTTTCCTATGCAATAAAAAAAGTGTGCAAATAGTGCTATTACTAAAAAACAATAAAGTATTAATGAAAGTATATTTTTAGTTTTACTATTTTTATTTAATGGAAACATAAAATCACCCTTTTAAGTAAGATATATTAGATTAAATATAAAAATAAAAAATATGAAATTTATTTTAAAATTAAAAGATAATAGTCTAATTACTAAAATTGACTATTTATAGTATTATCAAATTTATAAATAATTATTTATTATAATATATAAAAGTAATTAGTATAAATTCTCAAAGAATGATAAAATTAAAATCAGAATTTATGTAAGCAAAACTTAGGAGTGAAAATAATGGCGTTAAATATAATTGATATTTCAAAATTAGCAGGTGTTTCAAAATCTACAGTGTCTAGGTATTTAAATAATGGATATGTAGTTTCTGAATCAAAAGAAAAAAATTTCATTAAAAAGTAAAATAAGATAAATTATAGATAGGTATATACATAAAAATATATTTTACAAAGAGATAAATGTTAATAAAATTTAAAATTTAAAGGAAGTTGTTGAAAAATAGAGAAATATATATAATAATAATGTTAACGATTAATAAAAAATTATAAAAATATTTTAGTTATTGATTAAAATAAAGTAATTTTTTATTTATTTTAGGGGGATAAAAGATGTTAAAAAGAAAATTATCAACATTAATATTAGCTACTACAATAGCGAATATGACAGCAGCACCTATTAATGTGTTTGCAGAAACATTATCTAAAAACAATACTGTGCAAACTAATGAATTATCAGAAAAAAATGAAACAAAAAAAGCTATTGTTAGCAAATTCAGTTTACATGGAAGTGAATTACTACAAAGTTATAATGAAGTTTATAAAATGGATAATTCTAATATTGAATCTATAACTAATAATGGTGGAAGATATGTAAATAGCACTATAGACAAAGCTATAGATGAAAACTTTAAAACTCATTGGGAAACAGGAAAACCTAATAACTCAAATTTTACTAATGAAGTTGTAATTAGTTTAAAAGAAAAAACTATTTTAAATAGAATTGTTTATGCAGCAAGACCTGATGCAGGTGGAAAGGGATTTGCAGAAGAGTTTGAAATATACGGTTCTAAAGATGATAGCAATAATTTTGAATTAGTAGCTACTGGTGAATATAAAAATTCAACAACAGATGTTGTTGAAATAAAATTTAATCCTACGGAATTCAAAAAAATAAAGTTTGTATTTAAAAAAGCTAATAGGGATTGGGCAAGTGCATCAGAATTTGTGTTCTATAAGGAAGATAAAGTGTCTGAAACTGTAAATAATATTTTTACAGATGGTACAATGACAAAATTAAAAGATCAATATAATAATGAAGAAGCAATAAATAAGCTAGAAGAAGAAGTTAACAATCATCCTTTAAAGGATAAATTATCATATGCTATAGAATTAGCAAAAGAAATTTTAAATGGTAATAAAGATTATTCAGATAGAACATTTACACTGACACAATATGGTGATACACATGCAAAAGCAAGAAATCAATTAAAAATGTCTACTTTTGGTACAGACTTACAATCTACAGGTATAGTGGCAAAACCAGGACAAGTATTTAGAGTTTTTGTTGATGCAGAAGATGGGGCACCACTTCCAAAAATTGCATTTACTCAGCAAGAAGGTAGATTTGGTTACTGGAAACAAGAGTATCAATTACAAAAGGGTATGAATGTTATAACAGTACCTGAAATATATAGTGACTCATGGAGTATGAAATCTACAAAGGGTGGAGCAGTATATTTAATAAACAAATATACACCTGAACAACAAGGAAAAGCCCCAGTTGTACGTATAGAAGGTGGAGAATTCTTCCCATCATTCAAACCAGGAGATGATAAAGAAAAATTCTTAAAATTATTAAAAGAATATAAAGAAAAGCTAGATAAAGATCCTGAAAATACAGTTGATATATATGAATTCAGTACAAAAAGAGTATTATACACAGGAACTGCAAAAGCAGCATATCAAGTATATGTAAATGAAAATGTAGATGTTGAAGAAAGTGTAGATGTTTGGAATAAGAAATTCCAAGAAGCATTTGATTTTGCTGGATTAAAAGATGATACAAGCGATCCAGATAATGATTCTACAAATGTTAGAACAGCAGTAAGGTTAATGCAACCTTATGGTGCAGCTTATGCATATACTGATCATATAGGTATTCAAAGACATATACAAGAAATTGTATTAAGAACTGATGAAAGTAGTATAAACAGTATACTTTGGGGAATGCTTCATGAAGCCGGACACCAAATGGATATAGATGCAAGAGAGTGGGCCGAAGTTACTAATAATATGTGGGCAAACAATGCTTATATAAAAAATGGATTAAATGATAGAGTACAATACGATAAATTATATAAGTATTTAGCACCAGAGAAATCATTAAAAACGTATGAAGAATTAGATTATTCTGAAAAATTAGGAATGTTCTGGCAGTTACAAATAAAGAAAAATACTTATTGGGCAGAGTTAGAAGCATTATATAGAAAGAGAAAACCTAATCCTAGCACTACACAAGAAAAGCAAGATTTATTTGCTGAATATTCATCAGAAGTTATAGGTATGAATCTAAGTAATTATTTTGACAAATATGGATTTAAATTATCAGATGAATGTAAAAATAGATTAAAAGAGAAATATTCAAATGTAGGACAAAAAATATGGTATTTAAATACTAGTGCTATGAATTATGAAGGAAATGGATTTGAAAACAAAGATACTTCTTTAGAAGTTTCATTATCAAAATCAAATTCTGGAACAAAACTAAGCATGAGTATTGCTAGTGAAGCAAAAGATGACTTACTTGGTTATGAAATAGTGAAAGATGGAAAAGTGATAGGGTTTACTACATCTGGAACTTATACAGATTCAGAGGCAACTAATACAAATGAAAATATAAATTATGAAGTAATACCTTATGCAAAAAATTTATCAACAGGTGATAAAGTACAAATAAATTCATTAACACCAAGCATAAGTATTCAACAAGAAACTATAACATTAAATTTAAATGAAGAATTTAATGCTATGGATTATGTTAAAGGATTTACTCACTCAGGAAGTGACATAACATCAAAAGTTAAATTTGAAAGTAATGTAGATACTACTAAGCATGGAAACTATCAAGTTAAATATACAGTAGAAGATAATGGTGTAACTTTTAATAAAATATTAAATGTAAAAGTAGTAAGTGACTATGATTATTTATCAGATTTTGAGTGGAAATCTGTATCAACAGCATGGGGGACTCCAAGAAGAAACTCTAATATACAAGGTAGAGTAAATGGAAATATAAAAACATTTGAAAAAGGTTTTGGAATACATGCTAATGGTAAGATAACTTATGATTTATCAGATAAAGAATATGATACATTTGAGGCATTACTTGGAGTTGACCAATCATCAATACAACCAAATAATAATTCAAGTATCAAATTTAAAATAATAGCAGATGGTAAAGTTTTAGCATATACAGATGTTTTAGGATATTATGACAACATGGCTTATGTAAATGTTCCTGTATCAGGTGTTAAAGAGCTTGTAATTGAAGTTTCTGATGCTGAAAATGGAAACACAGCAGACCATGGACTAATAGCTAATCCAAAATTAACTACAAATAATGCTAAACCAAAAATTATAGCAGAAAATAAAAACTTAAAACTTGGACAAGATTTCAATCCAAGAGAAGGTGTTGAAGCAATTGATGTGGAAGATGGAAATTTAACATCAAAAATTGAAATTGAATCAAATAGTTTTGAAAAAGATAAAATAGGAAAATTTGAAGTTGTATATAAAGTAACTGATAAAGATAACAATGTAACACGTAAAAAAATATATGTTACAGTATCTGAAGATTATACAGTTAAAAAATCTAAGTATGGGCAGTTCTCAAATTTAGATGGATATAACGAAGAGTTTAAATTACCTATAGTATCTGCACAAAATAATGCAGGAAATTACGGAAACAGTGTAATAGGCAATGCAATAGATGGAAAAATAAATACTCATTGGGAGACAAACTCTCCAAATAATAGTTCATTTAAAAATGAAGTAACATTTGATTTAGGTGAAGTTCAAGAAATAAGCAAGATGGCATATGCATCAAGACGTGACGGAAATAACAAAGGTTTTGCTACTGAATTTGAAATATATGTATCAGAAAGTGAATCAGGAGATGATTTCTATTTAGCAGGACAAGGGGCATATTCTGGAGCAATAAGCGATACTGTTGAATTTAATATGAGCAAAGTAAATGCAAGAAGAGTGAAATTTAAATTTGTAAAAGCAAGTGGAGAATGGGCAAGCTTCGGTGAAGTGGCATTTTATAAAGAAGATAAATTAGCAGATAAAATGGCTGGTTTATTTACAGATGAAAATAAAACAGAAGTAGCACAAAGCTATAATACTTTAGAAAAATTAGAAGCTTTAAGAGAAGAAGTTAAAAATCATCCAGCATATGAATTATTCAAAGTTGAATTGGATAACGCTGAAAAAATAATAAAAGCTAAATTCCCAACTTTAACATTTGAAGAATTTACAATGATTGAGAAAAATACTGAATTAAATTTAATGGATGGAGTAGTTGCAAGTGATCAAGAAGATGGCAACATAACTTCAAATATAGTAGTAAATGATGGTGGATTTTCACCAAACAAAGTAGGAACATACAAAGTAACATACACAGTAACTGATAGTGATTCAAATATAACTACAAAGGAAAGAACAATAGTAGTTTATGGTCAAAGCAAATATTTATCAGATATGAATTGGGAGTCAGCTACAACTGGATGGAGAAGTGTTGTTAAAGATATGGCAGTTGGCTCAACTAATAAGATTAAACTTAACGTAGATGGAACTGTTAAAACTTTTGATAAAGGTATTGGTGCTGCAACAAATGCTAAAATAGTATATAATTTAGATGGAAATTACAACTATTTTACAACATATGTGGGAACAGATAAAAACTATAACTTAGGAAGTACAACAATAAGATTTAGAATACTTGCTGATGGAAAAGAAGTTTATACTTCTGATGTAATAAAAACAAATACTCCTGCAGAATATGTAAGATTAGATGTTACAGGAGTTAAAGAACTTACTTTAATTGCTGATGATGTAGATGGAAACTTAGTAGGAGATTTTGCATCTTGGGCAGATACTAAATTATATAAAAATTATTCAAAACCAGTAATAGAAGGTAAAGATTTAGCAGTATTTAATGTAAATGAGGAAGTAGATTTACTTCAAGGAATAACAGCAACTGATTATGAAGATGGAAACTTAACTTCTAAAATAAATGTAAAAACAGATTATGAAAAAGGAAAAGTTGGAATATTTGATGTTGTATATTCTGTAACAGACAGTGATAACTTAACAACTGAATTTACAAGAAAAGTAGCAATTACAGATGAAGAAACTTATGTATCTGATTTAGAATGGAAATCAGCAACAATAGGTTCAGGGGCTATAGGTAAAGATAAATCAGTAAGACAACAACCTATAAAACTTTTAAATGAAAATGGAACTTATGATACTTTTAAAAAGGGTATAGGAACTCATTCTTATTCAGAAATAGTATATGATTCAACAGGATATGATATATTTGATACTTGGGTAGGTCTTGATGAATTTGTATCAAATCAAAGTGCATCAAGTGTTATATTTAAGGTTTATGTAGATGGTAAATTAAAAGCAGAAACTGATGTTATGAAATCAAATTCACCAAAACAACGTTTAATGGTAGATGTTAGAAACTCTAATGAAGTTAAATTAGTAGTAGATGCAGCAACTAATGGTACTACTTGGGATCATGCAGACTGGGCAGAAGCAAGATTTAGAAATATAGCAAAATTTAATACAGCTAAATTAGAAGAAGTTTTAACAAAAGCTGAAAATATAAATTTAAATAATTATACTCAAGAATCTATTGAAAGCTTAGAAAATGCAATAAATGTTGGTAAAGAAGCTTTAAGTTCAGCTAATCAAGAAACAATAGACAAAGCTATTGAAAAATTAAAAGAAGCTATGGATTCATTAGTAGAAGTTAATTTAAATGAAATAGTGCAAATAAAAGATGAATTTTTAAAAGCTAGTATACAAAAAGAACTTGGAATATCAGGTGAAATAACAGTTGGACAAATGAGAAAACTTACTTCACTAAAAGTATCACAAGTAGAAAGTTTAGAAGGGTTACAACATGCCATAAACTTAGAATCATTAGATATAGACTATAATGAAATAAGAGATTTATCACCACTTAAAAATCTTAAAAAATTAAAAGGTTTAAAAGCAAATGTTTTAGGTGGATTAATGCCAGGGAGTATTTATTCAAAAGATAATAAAGCAACTATAAACTTGGATGTTATAAATAGAAATGGTGAAAAATTATTACCAAAATCAGTAATAGTGAAGCATAATAAAACACATGAATATACTACTTTAGATATAAAAGATTGTGTAGATGAAAATGGAGTTGTAACAATAGATACTACAAATTTTGACTCATATATATATACAATTACTTTAGTATATGAAGATGAAGTTGATAATTATACATCACAATTTATGTTTATGCTTGATAATATAAAATAAACTATAAATTAGTATAATAAAAAAATGGGGATTCAAATTTGAATCCTCATTTTTACATATAATATTGTGATTAAAAATAAAAATTAAAGTTTAAAAATATAATAAAGTAATTAATGATTTTATAGAAAAATAAAGTAAATATGACAAGTAAAATAAAGTTTGTTAATATAAAGAAAAATATGGACTAGAAAAGTATAAATGATATAATATTTTTAGAAATATAAAATTATGTAAATTTAATATTAAGTATGAAATATATTTTTTAGCACACAAGGGAACATTCCCACAATTGAATTTAAGGAGGAAAAGAAAATGAAAAAGGTAATTTCAATAGGAGAAGCTTTAATTGATTTTATTCCACATGAAAAGGGAGTTGCATTAAAGGATGTGAGCAACTTTTTTAGAGTTGCAGGTGGAGCACCCCTTAATGTTGCAGCAGCAGTTGCAAAATTAGGTGGTAAAGCACAAATGCTTACTAAACTTGGTGTTGATGGATTTGGAGATCATATATTAGAAGAAGTTTCACCATTAGGTGTTGATGTTTCAAAGGTATTAAGAACTAAAGAAGCAAATACAGCATTAGCATTTGTATCATTAAAGGAAGATGGGGAAAGAGATTTTTCATTTTATAGAAATCCAAGTGCAGATATGTTATTAAATGCAGCAGAAATTGAAGAAGAAGATTTTACTGAAGGAGGAATATTACATTTTTGTTCAGTTAGCTTAATAGATGCTCCAATTAAAGAAGCTCATAAAAAGGCTATAGAATTTGCCAAAAAACATAATTGTTTAATTAGCTTTGATCCAAATGTAAGATTACCATTATGGGAAACTCCAGAAGCTTGCAGAAAAGCAATTTTAGAATTTTTACCATTAGCTAATATAGTAAAAATAAGTGATGAAGAATTAGAGTTTATTACTGGAATTTCAGATGAACCAAAGGCTTTAGAGTTTTTATTACAAGGTGATGTTGAAGTTATAATTTATACAAAGGGAACTAATGGAGCAGAATTTATAACTAAGGAAAGAAAGGTATTTTCACCATCATTTAGAGTTCAAGCTCAAGATACAACAGGAGCTGGAGATTCATTTATAGGTTCGTTTTTATACCAAGTTGCTGAAGATGACAATACTTTAGAAAGCTTAGTTAATTTATCAGAAGAAAAAATAAAAGAAATATTAACTTTCTCAAATGCAACAGCTGCTTTAACAGTATGCAAAAGAGGAGCTATTGGTGCATTACCAACTAAAGAGGAAGTTTTAGCTTTAGCAAAAGGGAGATAAAGATGTTGAGAAGTGATTTTGACAAGCAAATAAAAGAGTGCATGGCTAAACATTTAGAGCAAGTTAATAATGATAAATGGAGAAGTAAATATCATATAATACCTCCAATTGGATGGATAAATGATCCAAATGGATTATGTGAATTTAATGGAGAATATCACTGTTATTATCAATACTCACCATTAACACCAATGGGAGGATTAAAGTTTTGGGGACATTCAATATCCAAAGATTTAGTTAATTGGGAAGATAAAGGTGTAGCTCTTTATCCAGATATAAATGAAGATAAAGATGGAGTATATTCGGGATCAGCTTTTGTTAAGGATGATACAATATATTTCTTCTACACAGGGAATGTAAAACATGCTGGAGACCATGATTATATATTAACTGGAAGAGAACAAAATGTTATATTGGTTACTAGCAAAGATGGAATAAATTTTTCAGAGAAGAAAGTAGTTTTAAGAAATACGGATTTCCCAAAAGATATGTCCTTACATGTTAGAGATCCAAAGGTATGGGAAGAAAATGGGATTTATTACATGGTTTTAGGTGCTAGAACTATTGATAATAAGGGGTGTATTTTAGTATATAAATCAACTGATCTTTATAATTGGGAATTCCATTCAGTACCAGCAGGGAAAAATGAAGATATGGGATATATGTGGGAATGTCCAGATATATTTAAGTTAGAAAATAAAGATATACTAATGTTTTCACCACAAGGGATGGAAGCAGAAGGATATAAATATAATAATGTATATCAATGTGGATATGCAGTAGGAAGTTTTGAAGATGATAAAAAGAAACTTAATCTTGGTGAGTTTGTTGAAATAGATAGAGGATTTGATTTTTATGCACCACAAACTTTTGAAGATTCTAAAGGAAGAAGAATTGTTATAGGGTGGATGGGGGTTCCTGATGCAATAGAACATAGAAATCCAACTATAGATAACTTCTGGCAACATCAATTAACAATTCCTAGAGAATTAGTTTTAAAGAATAATAAAATATATCAAATTCCTATTGCTGAATTAGAAGCATTAAGAAAAGGAAATTCCTTTAAGAAGGAAATTTCTTTAAATGAGGTAGCTATTTTAGATATATTTGAAAGCAATACTTTTGAATTAAATTTTAATTTTAAAGAGTGTGATGAATTTAAGATTGAATTAAGAGAAGATTGTAATCTTTCATTTAGTAATGGGGTATTTAAGTTACAACTAGGAAAATCAGGGTATGGAAGAAATATGAGAGCTGTTGAAATTAATAATGTTAAATCATTAAGAGTATTTTCTGATAATTCTTCTTTAGAAGTGTTTTTAAATGAGGGAGAAGAAGTATTCACTACTAGAATTTATAATGATAAAATTGATTCTAAATTAAAGTTAAGTGGAAGTGGTACAGTTGAGGTTGAAAAGTGGGCGTTTTAAATTAATTTAGAATTTTATACTTAATATAGCTGATATAATGTTTAATGTTAAAACAATATTTTTTTATTAAGCCTTTACTACCAATAATTGTTTATTTGTTGTTTATTTTGGAAAAAAGTGTAATATTATTAAATGATAAAAACGGTAAGATTTATAAGTTTATAGGTCTTACCATTTTACATTTACAAGATAACTGAGTAATTAATATTTTACTTAATAGTTTAATAAAAAATATTAAAAATTATATTAAATTAATATTTTTTTGAAATTTAGTTAAATAAAATTAATGATATTGGAAAAAACGGCTTAAATATGATATATTTTATGTAGGATTTTGTATAAAAAGGAGGATAAGAATGAATCGAAGAAAAATATCAGCTATGTTAGCAGTAGCTTTGATTACTACTCAAGTGCAAGGTGTTACATTTGCAGATACTAAAAATGGCAATCAAGAAAATAATAAAGTAAATGAAGTTGTTGTTGGAAATAGCAATGAAAGTAATTCTGATTCAGCGACTGAAAAGTCAGAAGATAATCAAGAGGGGAACTTAGAAAAAGATAACAAATCAGAAGAAAGTAATGGGGCAGCTACTGAAGATAAAGAACAAGCTGAAAAAGAGAATACTGAAACTGAAAAAGAAGAAAATAATAATGGTGAAGAAAAAAATGATACGCCATCAGAAAAAGAAGATAAATCTGATGAAACACAAACTTCAACACCATATAAGGTAACAGGAAAGTTAGAATTAGATGTTAATTTTGCTAGTCCTATAAAAGTAGCAGATTCAAGCAAAACAAATTTTACTGTAAAATTAACTAAAGATGGACAAAGTCATACTGTTAATTTAGGTTCTGATGTTAAAAGTGGAAAGTTAGATAACAGTAAAATAGCGTACACTTTAGAAGCATTAGATTATAGAAGAAATAAATTAAGTGAAGGTGCAACAGAGTTAAATTTCTATCACTTAACTTTTGAAAATCTTGAATTAGGAACATATTCAGTTGAGATATCTGGAGGTGGATATCAAACTGTAACGATGGATAACGTAGAAATTAAAAAGTCTTCAAAGAGAATTTTAGTAGGTACAGATGAAAAAAATATAGAATCAGAAGATGGAACTACTGAACATTATCCAGCTGCTTTAATAGGTGGTAATTTTAATTCTGATAGTAAAGTTGATAAAACAGATTATGAAGAATTAAAAAATGCTATAAAGAGTAAATCAAAAGATACAAAGTTTGACTTAAATAGAGATGGTAAAGTTGATATAACAGATTTAAGTTATGTACATAAAAATATGGATAAGGTTAAGAAAGATCCAGTTGTAGTTAATACAACACCAATAATAAATCCAGAAAATGTTGATATAAATTTAAATACAGAAAAGTTAACTGTAACTGGAGATATTAAAAACATACTAAAAGATAGTGATGATGTAGTATCTTTAAAAGCTAAAGGTGAAATAAGTGAAGAAAATCCTATAGAAATTCCTATGAGTTTAACAGGAAAATCAAGAGCTGCTAGTTCAGAAGAAGAATCAGCATCAATTGAAGAAGTTGTTATACAAGCACCAAGTGAAAATGCACCATCTAGTGGTGAAGTTGTTATACCAGGTGCAGGAGAAAATGGACAAGACTTAACAGTTAAATTTAATGATTCGAATGTAACTAAATCAGCAGCAAGAACTGCTGATGGTACACAAATGGACACTATAAAAATAAATTTAGGAAAGCAAGTTGCAGTAAGTCAAGTTAATATAAGAGTTACTGGAAGTAGAAGTAATAAGAACTTAACTGAAATAGCAAAAGTTGAATTTTTAAATAATGTATATAAAGAAGTTCCAAAACCTAAAATGAATATACCTGTTATAAATAATTTTACAAGTTCAACTGCTGTTGGAAATGAGGCTATGACAATAGGCTGGAACCATGAAACAAATGTATCAGGTTATGAATTAAAGGTTGAAGAATTAGATAATAACAATAATGTAGTTGATACAAGTACTTATAAAACAAGTCAAAATTCTTTAAAAATAGAAAAAGTAAAACCTTATGGAATTTACAGAATTAGTATCCAATCAATTTCAGGAGAATGGAAGAGTGGTTACAAAGATGAGCAAGAGGGTTATAGCACAGCTACAACAGGTGATACTAACAAAACAAACAATTCAAATGATAAAGATGGTAAGCCAGATAATGTTGATGCAAATTATAATCCACAAGCTTGGGATTCCAAGACAGGAATATTAACAGAAAAAGCAAATGGAGACAATGGAAGCAACTTTGGAGCTGATTCTATAATAGAAGTTCAAGTAATACCAGAAACAGCACCAGAAGGTCCAGAAGGAATTTCAGTAAAAGGTGGATATAAACAACTTACAGTTTCATGGAAAGCTCATGCAAAAGCAAAAGATTATGAGTTATATTACAGAGAAGTTGGAACTAAAGAGTGGTTAAAAGCAAATGATAATGGGGATAAAAAATATGAAGACTCAAATTTAGAAGATGATATTCCAACAGGAGTAACTAATTTAGCAGCAGGAGAAGCTGATAGTAATGACTTTATAAGAGCTACGTCATATACAATAACAAATTTAAAAGATACAACAAGTTATGAAATTATGATGACAGCAACAAACCACCATGGAACAGGTGGATTATCTCAACGTTACCTTGGAACTACAGCTAAATTAGTACCACCAGTAACGCCTAACTATAAGCTTATAAATACACCAAATGGAGTGGGAAGTTTAACTAATAACATAGAAAAAGTTGAATTTACTCAAGGTGGAACTACAGATAATCCAATTTCTGTTTTAGATAATGATTATACTACAGCATGGACTTGGCATAACTGGGATACATCTGCTTATGGAAAATGTGGTCCTAAGATAACATTTAAAGAAGAACATACAATAGATACTATAAAATTAATAACAAGATTAGACTTAGATTCATGGCCATATACAGGTAATATAGGATTTGTAAATTCACAAGGAAATTGGGAATATAGAGATGCTTCATTAAGCACAAGTGGAAGAGTAGTAACATTAAAATTATCAGAGCCTATAACAACTAAGCAAATACAGCCAAATATATCTGTATATCCAGGTTCAGGTTCAGGTAAAGTAAATATATCTGAAATTAAGTTATATGAATATGATAGCTTAGAAAAAGATGTAGATAACTTATTTGCTGATGATTTAAAATTATCATTAAATAGTGATGTAACTAGAGAAAAAGTAGAAGAACTTGTTAAGAGAGTAAATACAATAGACCCAGTAAACTTAGAATATCATCCAAATAAAGATGAAATACTAAAGAATTTACAAAGAGCTCAAGACTTATTAAATGATATTTCTTTACAAGATGAAATAATAACTTTAGATTCAAGTATACATAGTATAGGGGCTCAAAATACTATAGGACAAACTAATGATTACCAAGCTCTTGGTATAGCAGTAAAACCAGGAGATAAGGTTAATATTTACATAGCAAGTCCAAATAGAAGCGATACTAAATTTAATTTAGTATTAACACAATTTAATGCAGAAAGTGGAACTGCTTATAAAGTAATAAAAGAATTAAAAGTAGGTAAAAATGAAATTGAAATACCTGAAACTGGTTTTGATATGAACTATGAAAAAGGTGGAAACTTATATATAGGTCTTAAGAGTGGATTTGCAGAAAGTAATACATTTAAGGTAAGAGTAAGTGGTGGAACAAAAATACCACACTTAAATGTAAATAATATTATAGATGATGCTTCTAAAGAAACAGAAGTTAAAGATGCTATAAGAAAATATATTAAAGACTTAAAGAGTTATGTAAGCACTTTAAAAAATAGATATCCAAGCACAGCTAGTATAGAAGATAATGTTAATAATATTTACACTTATGACCCAGAAACATCTATATTAAATGCTACAGATATAGAAGGTGAAAGAATAATGCTTTCTTTTGCAGCTGATAAGGTACTTAGCTCAATAGAAAGTGGATTATCAGGAAATGAAGAAGCTCAAGTAAATAGACTTTATGATACATTACTTGCTTGGGAACAAATAATGAAAATTTCTTATTCACAACAAGGTTTACTTGAAGCACCAATAGACTTTGATGGAGATGGTCAAATAACTGGTAAGGCTTTAGATGTATTAGGTGGAAAGAGTGAAAATCAATACTACAATGAAAATAGAGCACCTAAAAACCGTATGAATATTAAATATCAAAGAATGTTTACTGGAGCATTTATGTATGCATCATCACATCACGTTGGTATAGGATATGGTTCTATTGAAGGTGCAATGAATGGTACTCCTTTCAAATTTGATTCAAATGGAAACTTAACAAATTCAAAAGATGGAAGCTTATTTGGATGGGGAATAGCTCATGAAATTGGACACGTTCATGATAGACCAGGATTAACATATGCAGAAACAACTAATAATATATTAGCACTTATAACTCAAACATTTAATGATATAAATACATCTAGATTAGAAGGTGGAACATATACAAAGATATATGATAAAGTAACTTCTAATAGTGTAGGTTTAGCAAGTGATGGTGGAACTAGATTAGGAATGTTCTGGCAATTACACTTAGCATATGATAATGACTATACTTATAAAATGTTAAATCTTAACTCAGATAATAACTTAGATAATGATACATTCTATGCTAAATTATATAGAGAAACAAGATTAAAAGGTGTAGCTCCAAATGAAAATGGACATGATTCTACAGCTCAAACATTTATAATGAGAGCATCAGATGCAGTAAAGAAGGATTTAAGAGGATTCTTTGAAAAATGGGGATTAGTAGCTAGTCCTAAGACTAATGAATACTTAGATTCAAAGAAATATCCAAAAGAAGATAAGGCTATTTACTATTTAAATGATAATGCTAGAAGAATTAGATTAAAAGCTGGAAGTAATACAGAATCAATAACTATGGCTTCAGATACTGCAGTAAAGGGAAGCTTTGGAGTTGATGCAAATGGAACTCAATTAATTAATAAATCTTACTTAAATCAAAAAGAAGTTCCATTAACATTAAGTGTTACAAAAGATGCAGATAAAATTTTAGGATATGAAATAATAAGAAAAGAAGCAACAACAACAGGAACTAAGGAAGTAGTAGTTGGATTCGTTGAAAGAGATAAAAATGGAGAAAATGGATTAACTAAGTACACTGATGTTATTGATGCTATAAATAATAGAGCTTTTGAATATAAAGTAAGAGCTTATGACTACAACTTAAATGTTACACAAGAAACTACAATTGGTAATATAAAAGTAAATCATGATGGAAGTATATCAGAAGCTAATTGGGTATTTGATACTAATACAAGAAGTGAACATGATATATCTGATGAACATTCAGGACATGGTCAAGCTCAAAATGGAGAAATTAAAAAGATAAGTGATAATGACCCAACAACTATTTATACAGCTAAAAAAGCAACTAATAATAATGGTACAGTTGTTTCAGGAGATCCATATGTAACTATTGATTTAGGAAATGCTAAATCTGTTGTAGGATTAAAATATAATCCAGGACAAGCACCTAAAAAGAAATTCTCATTAAGAAGCTTATTTAGTAAAAATTCAGGTACTGATTATTCACCAATAAGAAGTTATGAGGTTTGGGTAAGTAAAGATGGAAAGAGTTGGTCAAAAGCTCATTCAGGAGAATTTGATACAACTAAAGAAAATACAATTTACTTTAATGAAAATGGAAGCAATTCAAATACTCAATTATGGGCATATGATGCACAATATGTTAAGTTAGTAGCCAAGGGAGCTAATGCTATATCTATAGGAGAAATAGATATATTAGGTCCAACAGGAGATAACATAGAAATAGGTATAGATAACGGAAATAAAGTTTATGAACATGGTGTAGGTAAGTTAGCAACTGAGTATACTTATGCACCAGGAAAGTCTATACCAGCAGGCTCTATAATAGTTACAGGTGAATATAAAGGTGACCCAGCATTTAATGTACCTTTAGTAATTAATGAAGCTGATGAAAACTTTGCTTTAAATGCTCAAGCAATTTTATTAGCAACACTACCAGAAAATTCACAACTTGGAGAAGTTGCTAAGGGAACTTGGTTATATTGGATAACTCCAGAGCAACAGGAAGATGATAAAAATATTAAGGGAACTAAGATAAAAGCTGAACTTTACAGATACAATAAGCTAGATAGCAATAATGCACCTGTAGGTCAAAGATTAGTAAGTGATACATTCTTATATGATTTACCAACAAACTTAAATGACTTACCATCAATAGAATTAAATAATTCAACAGCAAGAACAATAGCAAATGAATATGATGAAGTTATAGAAATAAGTAATGATATGATTCAAAATGTATTTAACAACAGATAGTAAACTAAGATAATAATATTTTTAATTGAAAGGGGTTATCTCTTTTATGATAGCCCCTATAAAGTACGGAAGGAGATAAGTTATGAAAAATAATAAGCTGAAGCCAACTGTAAAAACAGCTTTGGTATATACATTAGCAGCAACTTCAACAGCTGCAATAGCTTATGCAACACCTAAAATTATAGAAAATAAATCTAAAAATACAGAAAATAAATTTGTATTAGATGTAAAAAAAGTAGATTCAGATACAGTTAAAGTATCATTAGATAATATAGAAGATATTCCAAAAGCTCTTCAATTTAGCTTAAAGTTAGATGGAATAGTTTTAAAAGAGCAAGATGGAAAGCCAGTAATAAAGGATTTAATAAATCCAGCAAAGTCAGATAAGATAATAACAGATTATACTTATAATAAAGAAAATAATACAATAGATGTTTTAATAACAGCACAAGATTCTATACCAAAGACTGGTAATGAAATTGATGTTTTTGAGTTAGATATACAAGCTACTGAAAATAATAAATCAAGAAAGTATAAAATAAAAAATGAAGAAAGCTCTGAATATAAATATGTAAGTAACACAAATAAAGAATATGTAAGAAGTGTAAGTGTTAAAAATGAAGAATTAACATTAAATACAAATCCTACTGTAAAGATGAAAGAAGGTAAGTCTTACATAGAAATTACTGAAGGAGAAACAATTCAATTAACAGAAGAAGTTTTAAAAGAAAAAGGTTTAGAAATAGAGGATGCTGATAAAGATAAAATAACTTTAGAAGTTAAGGATGCAAGTGATAAAAAAATAACATCATTTAAAGGAACTGAAGAAGGAATATATGATTTATATATTACAGCAAAAGATGATTTTGGTGGAGAATCAAAAACCTTAAATGTACAATTAAAAGTTAATGCATCAACTGTAGGGCCTACTATTACTAAAAATGGACAAAAACTTGAAAATGTTACTATAAATGCAGGTCAAGCATTTAATTTAATGGATAGCGTTAAAGCTGTAGATGTTAATGGAAATACAGTAAATGTTAGTGTTTCATCAGATAAAGAACTTAATTTAGATACAGAACAAGACACTACATATAAGATAACATATAGTGCTACTGATAGTCGTGGTAGAAAAACAGAAGAATCTATAAACTTAACAGTAAAAGGTAATAAAGCACCAGTAATTGAAGGGGTTAAGAACCATACTTTAAAAGTTGGAGATAGTTTTGATCCAAAGGCTGGAGTTACTGTAACAGATGAAGATGAAAATATAGAATTAGTAGTTGAAAGTAATGTTAACACAAATATACCAGGTGTTTACAAGGTTATATATAAGGCTACAGATAGTGGAAATAAAACAACTATAGTTGAAAGTTCAGTTGTTGTAAATCCAAAAATGACTACACTTAATAAAATTCCAGTAATAAATGCTCAAGATAGAATAGTTCAATTAGGAGAAGAGTTTGATCCTTTAGAAGGAGTAACAGCAACTGATGAAGAAGATAAAGATCTTACTGAAAAAATAAAGGTTATTAGAAATGATGTTGATACAAAAGTTGCAGGAGATTATACAGTTGTATTTAGTGTAACAGATAGTCAAGGTGCAACAGCAATACATGAAATGCTAGTAGTTGTAAATCAACCACCAGTAATACATGCAGAAGATAGAGTTATAACTGTTGGAGATGAGTTTAAAGCATTAGAAGGAGTAACAGCAACTGATGATGAACAAGGTGATATAAGAGAAATAGAAGTTGTAGAAAATAATGTTAAAACAGATACTCCAGGAGAATATACAGTTACATATAAAGTAGTAGATAAACTTGGTGGAGTAGCTACAAAAACAATAAAAGTAACTGTAAAAGAAAAAGTTACTTTAGTAGAAAATGTAGTTATAAACAATAGAGTTAACAATTTATATATAGGAAGTAACCAAGTATTAAGTGCAACTATAACAAATGAAAATGCAGATAAAAAAGATGTAGTATGGACAACTAGTGATGAAAAGATAGCATCAATAGAAGCAGATGGAAATACTGTTAAAGTAATAGCCAAAGCAAAAGGACAAGTAACTATAACAGCAAAAGCTACAGATGGAAGTGAAAAAAGCGATAGTATTACTATAGATATACAAGATTACAAAGAGCATGTAGTAGATTTAGTAAAAGATATTATAGATACTAATGTTGTAACTCCAGTAAATGGTTCAGGTCAAAAAGACTCTCCAGTACAAATGGAAGTAAAAGATGTAACTGTAGAAGGATTTAATAAATTCTTAAAGAAGGTTAAGAAATTAAATCCAGAAATACAAAGAGAATATACTGATGGAGAATTTACAGTATATCAAATAAAAATTCAAAATAATTCATTAATGTCTAAGTTTATAAGAACTCTTAAAAATGAAGAAACAAATGAAGCTTATATAAACATAAAAATAAAAAATTCAGTAGCAAATAGTGAAGAATTAAAATCAGAGCTTAAAAAAGTATTAACTGAAAAAGATGAAGAAATAGTAAAACCAAGTATTCCTGGTGGAATTATAAATGCAATTCCAAAAATTGAAGCTAAAGATAGACTTATAAATGTTGGACAAAAGTTTGAACCTTTAGAAGGGGTAACAGCAACTGATAAGGAAGATGGTACTATAACTAAAATAGATGTTATAGAAAATACTGTTAATGAAAATGTTGCTGGAACATATAAGGTTACATATAAGGTAACAGATAGTAAAGGTGCAGAAGCTAGAAAAACAATAACAGTAATTGTAAATGCATTACCTGTAATAAATGCTGAAGATAAAGTTATAAAAGTTGGAGAAGACTTTAATCCATTAATTGGTGTAACAGCAACTGATAAGGAAGATGGAGCTATAACTAAAATAGATGTTTTAGAAAATACAGTTAATGTAAATGTTCCAGGAGAATATAAAGTTACATATAAAGTAACAGATAGTAAAGGTGCAGAATTTACTAAAACAATAAATGTAACTGTAAAGAAAGAAACTATATTAGCACAAAGTGTAACTATAAATAATAAAATTAATAGTTTATATGTAGGAAGTAATAAAACATTTACTGCAACTGTAAATGAAGAAGCTGATAAAAAAGATGTAGAGTGGTCAGTAAGTGATGAAAATATAGCATCAATAGAAGTTAATGGAAATAGTGTTAAATTAATAGCAAAAGCAAAGGGACAAGTAACTATAACAGCAAAAGCTACAGATGGAAGTGAAAAAAGCGATAGTATTACTATAGATATACAAGATTACAAAGAGCATGTAGTAGATTTAGTAAAAGATATTATAGATACTAATGTTGTAACTCCAGTAAATGGTTCAGGTCAAAAAGACTCTCCAGTACAAATGGAAGTAAAAAATGTAACTGTAGAAGAATTTAATAAATTCTTAAATAATATTAAAAAATTAAATCCAGAAATACAAAATGAATATGTTGATGGAGAGTTTACAGTATATCAAATAAAAGTTAAAAATAATTCATTAATGTCTAAGTTTATAAAAGCAATTAAAAATCAAGAAACAAATGAAGCTTATATGAACATAAAAATAAGAAATACAGCAGAAAATAGTGAAAAATTAAAAGCAGAACTTAAAAAAGTATTAACTGAAAAAGATGAAGAAATAGTAAAACCAAGTATTCCTGGTGGAATTATAAATGCAATACCTCAAATTGAAGCTTCAGATAAAGTTATAAATCTTGGAGAAAAATTTGAGCCTTTAGAAGGGGTAACAGCAACTGATAAGGAAGATGGAAATATTACGAAAAATATAAAAATTATAGAAAATACAGTTAATGTAAATGCTGTTGGAACATATAAGGTTACATATAAGGTAACAGATAGCAAGGGTGCAGAAGCTATAAAAACAATAATTGTAACTGTAAAGAAGGATGCTGTATTAGCACAAAGTGTAACTATAAATAATAAAATTAATAGTTTATATGTAGGAAGTAACAAAACATTTACAGCAACTGTAAATGAAGAAGCTGATAAAAAAGATGTAGAATGGTCAGTAAGTGATGAAAATATAGCATCAATAGAGGTTAATGGAAATAGCGTTAAAGTAATAGCAAAAGCAAAGGGACAAGTAACTATAACAGCAAAAACTACAGATGGAAGTAATAAAGTTGATACTTTCACTATAAATGTAGAAGAGTATAAAGATAATGTAGTAGATTTTATTACTGATATTATAGACACTGAAGTTGTTTCAGCTATAGCGGGTTCAGGTGAAAAAGACTCTCCATTACAAATGGAAGTACAAGAAGTAAGCTTAGAAAAATTTGCTGGTTTCTTAAATAACATCAAGGAATTAGATGCAACTGTAGAAGATAAATATACAGATGGAAACTTTATAGTTTATAAAATAAAGGTTAAAGATACATCATTCATTTCTAAAGTTGTAAAAACTATTAAAAATGAAGCTAATGATGAAGCTTACATAGAAATAAGAATATCAAAAGACTTAGAAGAAGCAAGTTTATTTGAAGCAAAATTAGAAGAAGTTATACCTAAAAATGAAGATACAAGCAAACCAGGTGATGAAGAAAATAAACCTGGAAATGAAAATAAACCAGGAGATGAAAATAAACCTGGAAATGAAAATAAACCAAGTGATGAGAATAAACCTGGAAATGAAAATAAACCAAGTGTAGAAAATAACTCTGAAAATCAAGAAACTTCAAATGATAAAGTTACTACAGAAAACTCTAAAAATGATAATTTACCTAAGACAGGAAAAAGAAATGTATTAGCATATATAGGATCAGTTACTATAGCAGCAGGTGCATTATTAGTAGGTAAGAAAAAGAAAAAATAAAATTATAAAAGCAAAATAAATTTATAGATTATCATAAATTTGTTTAAAGCATATAATAAAATATATTAAAGATGGTAAGGCTTATGAAAGAATAGGTCTTATCATTTTTTTGTAAAAAAATAAAAAACTCATAATTTCTCCACAATTGTCTTGTAAAATTAAGAAGTAAATTAATTAAGGAGTGTGATTTATATGGATGATATACCTCTAGGAAATAATGAAATAAAAATATTCAATAGGATAAGTAGTTCATATATGGCACATTTGTTTAATTTTAAATAACCTTATTAATTGACTTGTGTATATATGAACTCTAAAGGAGGCAATTATGGCACAAGAATTATTAAAAAATATTCAAGAAAATACAGAAGATTTTAAAAAGATGGATGCTATGGAGCAAAATGAGCAACCATATTTAAAAACTTCAGTTTGGACATTAGCAAAAAATAGAATAGTATGGCTTTTAATATTAATGATATCTGCAACAGTTACTGGAACAATAATCCAAGGATTTGAAGATGTTCTTCAATCAGTAGTAATATTAGCATCATTTATTCCAATGCTTATGGATACTGGTGGGAATTCAGGTTCTCAATCATCTACATTAATTATAAGAGGATTAGCACTTGGAGAAATTACAACAAAAGATATTTTTAAAGTAATATTTAAAGAATTTAAAGTAAGTATAATTGTTGCTAGTATTTTATCAGTAGTTAATTTTTTAAGATTATATTTCCTTACTAGTGCAGGCTTTATGGTTTCACTTACAGTATGTGCAAGTTTATTTTTTACTGTAGTATTAGCTAAAGTTGTAGGAGGAATTTTGCCTATAATATCAAAAAAACTAAACTTAGACCCAGCAATAATGGCAAGTCCTCTTATTACAACAATAGTAGATGCCTTTGCATTAATTGTTTATTTTGCTTTTGCAAAATTACTTTTAGGAATATAATAATTAATAAAGAGTTGTCTTTAAGATATATTTAACTGAAATGTGCGAAATTCTCCCATCTTCTATAAGTGGAGAGTAGTTCACGGGCAACTCTTTAAATATTATAATAAAAATGGTTATAATAATAAAAAAACTATTTTTAGTGAGGAAATTTTTAGATGATAAATGTGTTAATAGTTGATGATGAAGAAAAAATTTGTGAATTTATAAAGGCATTTTTAGATAATGAAGGCTATTGTACAGAAGTTGCTTATGATGGTAAAAGTGCCATAGATAAAATAAATTCAAAAAAATATGATTTAATAATATTAGATAGAATGCTTCCATATGTGAGTGGGGAAGAAATATGCAAATATATAAGAAGTAAATCAGAAGTTCCTATAATTATGTTAACAGCTAAAATTGAAGATGAAGATAAAATTAATGGATTTAATTTAGGATGTGATGATTATATTTGTAAGCCATTTAATATAAGTGAATTACTATTAAGAGTTAAAGCTGTTTTAAAAAGATGTGGCACTAGTTTTGACAATGAAATAATAAAGTATGGGGAAGAATTAGAAGTAAATACTTCAACGCATGAAGTTAAGGTTAAGGAAAAGGACGTTATCTTAACAAATACAGAATACAAAATATTGCTTACATTAATAAATAATCCAAAGAAGATATATTCAAGAGAAAAGTTATTAGAAAGTGCTATTGAAGGATATTATGAAAAAGGTGATAGAGCTATAGATAGTCACATAAAAAATTTACGTCAAAAAATAGAAGAAGATTCACGAAATCCTAAAATAATTCAAACTGTATATGGGGTGGGATATAGATTTGGATTACAAAAATAAATTAAAATCAATAAATAGCAAGCTTATAATATCATTTACCCTTATTATGATTGTAACAATTATAACTATAAGATTTTTTGTAAATACAAACTTTAAAAATTCTTTTGAAAAGTATGTTGATGATAGTAATAAGGTGGAAATAAATCATTTAATTGAATTTGATTTAAAAGGTATATATTCAAATGATGAATGGGATATGAATCTAATAGAAAATTTAGGAGTAGATTCAATAAGAAAGGGAATTACAATTGAAATATACAATAAAAATGATCAAAAGTTATGGAGTGTATTTGAAGATGAAAAAGTATTATCAGATACTACTTTAAGCGAAATTAGTAAAAATATAAAAAGTATAGAAAAGAAAAAAGATAATTATTTTAAGGAATTTAAGGTTGATATTAATAATGATGATGGTAAATTAGTTGGATATGCTTATATAGGTCACTATGAATTTACTTATTATATGGAAAATGATATTCAATTTTTTAATGCTGCAAATAAAATTATAGATATAATAGGTATAATTTCTATAGGAAGTATTATAATAATTTCAATAATAATATCTAAATCTATAGCTAATCCAATTTCAAAGGTTTCAAAAATGGCAAAACTTATAGGAGAGGGAAACTATAAAAAGGAAGTAAGTTATAAAAGTAATATAAGAGAAATAGATGACTTAATAAGTTCTATAAATAAATTATCTAATGAATTAAAGGAACAAGAAAATTTAAGAAAGCAATTAACTGAAGATATAGCTCATGAGCTTAGAACACCACTTACAAGTATAAGAGGTCATTTAGATACAATTATTGCAGGAATTTGGCAGCCAACAAATGAAAGGCTTATTAGTATAAATGAAGAAGTAATAAGAATTACAAACCTTGTTGATAAATTAAGAAAATTAGCTAAGTTTGATAAAGGAAAAAATAATTTAAATAAGGAAATAGTTGATTTAAAAAAATACATAAAATCTATTGCTTATAATTATGAAGGAAAGGCACTTGAAAAAAATATAATAATTAAATATAAATTAGAAGATATAAAAGCTTTAATTGATAAAGAAAAGTTTGCTCAAGTAATTATTAATATATTAGCTAATGCTATTAAATATAATAATGGAAATAATGAAATATATATAAGCAGCTTTAAAAAAGATGACAATATTGTTATAAGCATTAAAGATTATGGAGTTGGTATAGCAAAAAGTGAGCAAAAAAATATATTTGAACGATTTTATAGAGTAGATAAATCAAGAGGGGCTAATGAAAAGGGAATGGGCGTAGGTCTTACAATAGCAAAATCAATAGTAAATGCTCATGGAGGAGAAATAAAAGTTTATAGTGAAATCAATAAAGGTTCTGAATTTATAATAACTTTACCAAATGAGGAACAATAATATAAAAAATGGAGCCTAGTCTCCGGCGAAGGACAAACTAGACTCCATAAATAATTAGCACTTACGTACCAACTGCGTGTTTAGAATAACATTTTTTTAAAATAAATGCAAGGTTTTTATTTTTTTAAGCAATAAAAATAGTAAAGTTGACAGTTAAAAATATATGATTTATAATAAAATCACGATGTTAATCATAAATTGAAAATTAAATAGGTAAAGCGTTTATAACCTATTAACATAACATGGGGGCGTTTTGGCTTCGACGGGGGTGTGATGGGTTTGATAAGCGGGCCGAGTAAAGCATGGACGACTCGTTAATAAGCTATGCATTAAATATAAACGCAGAAGACAATTTTGCATTAGCAGCTTAATATAGCTTGCTCATCAGTCCAGGATGCCTACGTCTTGGGTAGCTGGTGTCATTAAAGTAGGGAACGAAGTCTAGCAAAGCTTTGAGCTAGAGGGGTATTTATGAAGCTAGGGAATTAGGAGTTTGTTTGTGAGCGAACTAAGGACCAAATTTTTAGTCACATAACTACGCTCGTAGAAAGTCAGGCTGGTCTGCTTTCGGACAGGGGTTCGATTAAGAAAGATAGTCGCCTTAAGCAGTGATGTTTAAGTGATAACTTGGCTTTATCGGTGAAACCGTAACAGAAAATGCTGACGGCAATACCGAGAGGTATGTAAAGAAATTTAACAGCCTCGTATCGACTTATAGGTTCCTAAGGATAATCTATGGAATACTAGGATAGAAGATATAAACTATACTAAGCTTCTATAATATGCCAAGCTACTATTTAAAATAATAGTAGAAGATATAGTCAGTGCCATATAGAAATAATGGATGCACATGACCCCTCGCCTCCACCATGAAACCCTCGACAATACAGAGTGTGTTGTCGAGGGTTTTTAATTGAAAATAATGTAGTTAATAATTATTATAAAATATCAATAAATACCCACTAATACATTAATTTAATTAAGTATTAGTGGGTATTTTTTATTATGCAAAAATTGAAATAGCTTAATTACTGATGAATATTTAATTTAGAATGTGTAGGAGAAATATGGTATAATTAGTGTAATAGAGTAGAAATTTTATTTTTTTAAATAAGATTGTGGAATGATAAAAAATGATAATTGGAGGATAAAAATGGATCCCAATATAGAAGATTTAAAGAAGGATTATTAAATAATTTTAGTGGTTATGTTATTACTAGAAATATTCCAGAATGTAAAAAGTTTATACAGAATTTTGTTAAAGAAGTTGTAGTTTATAAAGAACACATTGAAGTAATTTTCAATGTGTCTTTTTCTTTGTTCAAAAATAGTGGCGAGATAGAAGTTATAAGTAAGATTATGAGAGATATAGTCAAAGTTTTTATATAAAAGTTTCCAAGTAAGTATATTTATAGGATATTAGTTAAATTTAAATAAAATATTAATAAAAAGGAGGAAAAGATAAAAAATGTAGAATTAGTAAATATGTAGTAAAAATATATTTTCTGAAAAGAGGGATGAGTAAATGACAGATAAACAAAAAAAGAGATGTCACGAAATTATACATGCCGCTTCAATTTCAGCAGCAGCTGTAGGTGCTGGATCAGCAAGCGTTCCAGTTGTAGGGAGTTTTGTTTCATTATGTGATGAATCAGCTATTACACCTATACAAATTGCTATGATTGTGAGCTTAGGAAAAGTGTTTGATGTGTCTTTAGATAAAACAACAGCTGCAAGTTTATTGACAGGTATGGTTACTGCTAAGGTTGGAAGAAAAGTTGCAGGATTTTTTGCAGGGTTAGTTCCAGGATTGGGGTCAGTTGTAAATGGTGGAACAGCAGCATCTATTACAGAAGGTGTAGGTTGGGCAGCTGTAGCTTATTTTGATAAATAGATTAATAAAAATGGTGGATTTTTTTAAAATTAATAAATTTACTGAATAAATTATTTAGTATAAATTTATATTATGAGTATGACGAATTGTCAAGCTAAGTGCAACACTTAGCTTGTTCTTCGTTAAATGCTT
>ERZ773252.998-NODE-998-length-30252-cov-5.646190_pt1 | contig 30252 bp, 30 predicted proteins | sample MGYA00580517_ERZ773252 | MGnify/ENA primary metagenome ERZ773252 (study PRJEB29015, sample SAMEA2737766) | human gut metagenome | biome: human gut; feature: human-associated habitat; material: faeces | place: China | collected 2012 ...
CCAACGGCAACGGCGACAGGGTCGTGCCGGTCGGCACCGCCGACTACTACGCGAATGCCGCCGGCCCCGTCGCCCCGCGCCCGGTCCACTCCGCGCTCGACCTGTCCAAGCTCGAGTCGGTCGGCTTCCACATGCCCGACTGGGAGGATGAGCTGGAAGAATACCTGTTTGGCTCTTCTGAAAAAGCAAATATGGAGCAGCTGTGAAAGTACTGATGCAGACCCGCCAAAACGTTTTTGATCTAGCGGGCGGTGACACGACACAACTTGTAAAGACGAAGGAGGCCCTTGAATCAAAGGGTATTGATGTCGACCTGTCCTTGGACTTGCGACCCGATGTTTCTGGATACGATGTGGTCCACTTGTTCAACCTCACGCGGGTCCAGGAAACTTTCATCCAGTCGAAAAACGCCAAGGAGGCCGGAAAGCCTGTCGTGCTCTCCACGATTTACTGGCCGACTGACAGCTTCGAAAAAAGCGCAGCAAACGGCCTGAGAGGTTTTTTGGGAAAACATCTTAGCGTCGATGGAATGGAGCGCCTCAAGGCCTTCGGAAAGTACGTCTTGCGCGGGGAGCGCAGCGAGGGTGCACGCTACCTTATGACACATAGCTTCCAAAAGATGCAGCTCGAGATATTGGACAACTGCGATGTGTTCCTGCCGAATGCAAAGACCGAGATGGACCAGATAGCGGCTCATCTTGGCTTTCGCACCGACAACTATGTGGTCGTCCCCAACGCCGTCGACGTCGCGAGCATTAAGGCCGCGAAAGAGGTTGAATCAACAGGATACGAGCGATTCAGTGGATGGATTGTTTGCATCGGCCGCATCGACATTCGCAAGAACCAGCTCAACCTAATCAAGGCGGTGGAGGGGTCGGATTACAAGGTCGTCTTTGTGGGAAAGAAGTCTCCCGGGCATATCGAGTATGCGAACAAGGTTGTGTCGGAGATAGAAGCCAATCCGAACATGGAATGGATCGAGCAAATTCCCAACGAAGACATCTACAAGCTGTGCCGCGAGTGCCGTGTGAGCGTGTTGCCTAGTTGGTTCGAGACGCCGGGCCTCGTGAGTCTGGAGGCAGCCGCTATGGGGTGCAATATCGTGGTATCTCCCAAAGGAACGACGCGGGATTATTTCGGTGACAGCGCGTTTTATTGCGATGTCAGCAGCCCTTCCTCCATCAGGGCTGCGCTGGATGAGGCTTACGCCGTCAATTACGACGAGGTTTTCGGCCGAAAGGTAATTACGGAATACACGTGGGAGAAGGCTGCTGAGAAAACTCTCGACGGCTATCAACTTGCTTTGAAAGGCTGATATGAAAAAAGTTATGCTCGTTTTCGGCACTCGCCCGGAGGCCATTAAGATGTGCCCGCTCGTGAACGAGCTGAGGGCGCGCCCCGACGAGTTCGACACGGTGGTGACGGTCACCGGTCAACACCGTGAGATGCTGGACCAGGTGCTTCGCGTGTTCCACGTCAAACCCGCCTACGACCTGGCCGTCATGAAGCCGGGACAGACGCTGTTCGACGTTACGTGCGACGTGCTGCTCAAGCTCAAGGCGGTCCTCGAGGACGAGAAACCCGACGTCGTCCTGGTCCACGGCGACACCACGACCAGCTTCGCCGCCGCACTCGCGTGCTTCTACCTGCAGATCCCCGTAGGTCATGTCGAGGCCGGCCTGCGCACGCACGACATCTACAGCCCCTGGCCGGAGGAGTTCAACCGCCAGGCCGTCGACATCGTGAGCGAGTACTATTTCGCCCCCACTGAGGCGAGCAAGCAGAACCTGCTCGACGAGGGCAAGCCCGAATCTAAGATCTGGGTCACCGGGAACACCGGCATCGACGCCCTGCGCACCACCGTGCGCGAGGGCTACTCCCACCCCGAGCTCGAGTGGGCTGAGGGCTCCCGCCTCATCCTAATCACGGCGCACCGCCGCGAGAACCTCGGCGAGCCCATGCACCGCATGTTCCGCGCCATCCGCCGCGTGATGGAGGAGCATCCCGACACCAAGGCGATCTACCCCATCCACATGAACCCGCTCGTCCGCAAGGCGGCGCACGAGGAGCTTGACGGCTTCGACCGGCTGCACATCATCGACCCGCTCGAGGTTCTCGACTTCCACAACTTCATGGCGGCGAGCCACCTCATCCTCACCGACTCGGGCGGCATCCAGGAGGAGGCGCCTAGCCTGGGCAAGCCGGTACTCGTCATGCGCGACACCACCGAGCGCCCCGAGGGCGTGGCCGCCGGCACGCTGAAGCTCGTCGGCACCGAGGAGGACGTGATCTACCGCGAGTTCAGCCGCCTGCTCAGCGATCAGGCCGAGTACGAGGTCATGAGTCATGCGTCGAATCCTTACGGCGACGGACATGCGAGCGAGCGGATCGCGGAAGCTTTGGGTCGTTCTTCTCTCGAGGCTGGAATACGTGATGGTGAATGTCGATGAATCTTTTTAATTGCGGACAAATCAACGAGAAGCTTAAAGGTTTGTTTTGGAAACTCCCGTTGAGCGCTGAATTTAAAGAAAACCTCAGAGTCAGGCGTTATGAGCGTATTCTCGAACGCGAAGCGGCAGCCGATGCGGGCTCCTTGCGTATTGTGGCTGATAATGACCTTTTGAGCTCTTACGCCGAGTATGTCCTGGAAAGTTATGATGCGCGTGCCGAGGGCTACGTCGGCTATCGAAGGCATGATGAGGCTAAGTCGGACGTGCTGTTGGTGGCATATTATTTGACGCAATTCCACCCCAATGCTCAAAATGACTCCTGGTGGGGACGAGGAACCACTGAGTGGAACAATGTTTGCAACGCCGTCCCTCAGTTCACGGGGCATTATCAACCAAGGAAGCCCGGGGAGCTCGGCTATTACGATTTGCGCTTGAAATGCAATATGCAAAGGCAGATTGAGCTTGCGAAGAATTATGGCGTAGGAGCTTTCTGCTTTTACTACTACTGGTTCGATGGTGGTCAGAGACTTCTCGAAGGACCTTTAGATATGTTTCTAGATGACTCAAACCTTGACATGCCTTTCTTTTATTGCTGGGCGAATGAAAACTGGACAAAGCGATTCAGCGGTACGAGCAACGATGTCTTGATGAAGATTACCCAGAGTTCCGAGAACTACACCGCCTTCATGAGGGATGTTGTCCATGATTTCAGCGACGAGCGATATCTCCGAATAGACGGCAAGCCCGTCCTATCCGTGTATCGCCCATCGCTTATTCGGGATCCGGAGCATGTGATTTCTGAGTGGCGCCGCATTTGTAAGGACGAATGCGGCTCAGAACCCTATCTTATTGCCGTGCAAGAGCGTGATACCAACATTGATTGGTCGGCAGTTGGCTTTGATGCCGAGAGCGAGTTCCAACCCAAGCAGGTGCAGCACAACTGTCGCAACATAACCAAACAGGTGCGTCCGTTGCGCGAAGATTTCGGCGGCACCGTCTACGACTATGCGGATTTGGTCGAGAATAAGCGATATTCGACTTGGAGCCGCAATAAGAAGGTCTATCCCGCCGTTATGCCCATGTGGGACAACACGGCCCGAAGGAATCACAGAGGAACGATTTTTCACGGGAGCACGCCTGAGCTATATGGACGATGGCTTGCGGACACGATTGACGAGGTGCGCCGTAGGCGCGACTTAGACAAGAAGATGGTCTTTCTAAACGCTTGGAATGAGTGGGGAGAAGGTGCCTACCTGGAACCTGATTCACTGTGGGGGTATGCATATCTTGATGCGACATTGCGGGCCATCATGCAGGATGGGCCGAACGAATGAAAAAGAAGAAACTGTTCATTGCCATAACGCTTTCGAACTATCTTATTGACCGTACGGGTACGCCGAAGGTCGTTATGAGTCATCAGGTTGCTGCCAATGACGCTGGCATCAAGTATGTTGCCTTATTTCCCATTGGCGGTTCTTCTAAATTTGCAAAGAGGCTTTTCAGCAACTCATTCGGTGTGATATGCGATGGTAAGTTCGCAGGAGTTTTCAGCCTTGAAGCTTTCTTGGCTAGGGTAGGACGTTTGCTCGATGGCGAGTATGAACTGGGATGCATTTACATCCATCACTTCATGGGATGGAACCTTGAATCGATTGCTGGCATAGTATCTTCGTATCCTAAGGTCCAGCTGGTCGTATATGCGCATGACTACTACCTGTGCTGTACAAACTATAATTTGATACAGGATAGTACACAATTATGCGGATCTGCTAGATTGGGCGACGCACGATGCATGGGATGTGTCTATTACGCTGACAGCATTATTCGTGAAGATTGCATCTGGAGGCTTCTGCACAACGAGCTTCATCGCATAGTATTTGCTTGCCCTTCAAGCGTTGTCGAAAGAATGGTGCAATCTTTCCATCCGGAAGCAAAGGGGCATTGCACGGTAATTCCACATCAAAGATACGTTGGGATTTATCTTGACAACAAGGAGATGCTTCCTCCCAATCATGCGATCAAAGTTGCATATCTTGGGAAACAACAGTCTATAAAAGGCTGGGACTGTTGGTGTCGCCTTGTTGACGCGTTTCGTGGCCAGGGAAAATATGAATTCGTTGTGTTCAACAACGAGACGAAGCCTTTACCTAGCGGAATGAGACGGGTCTTCGTCGAATTTTCACCAGGAAAACCCAATGCTATGATTGACGAGCTGCGACGCGAGAATGTGGACGCTGCTTTACTTTGGTCTCAATGCCTAGAGACGTATTCGTACACCTGCATGGAGGCATATGCCTCAAATGCTTTTATTATCACTTGTCCATCAAGCGGTAACATAGCTGAGTTTGTGAGTATGAGGCATTGCGGCCAGGTTCTTTCTTCGGAGCAGGAGCTGTGCCAGCTGCTCGACGAGCCTGATAAGTTGCTGGAATTGTTGAACGGGTTCCGCGCTAATCACGATGGGGGCGCGATGGCCCTCGCGACCAATGACGCATTCATTGCTTTGGCGAAACCGAGCATGCCGACTGCGCAAAATGCCGTCGAAAATGAGAGGCAATGCCGAACCTACAGATTCCGGCTAGATAATTGCTTCTCTTTGCCGCTGCGTATTTTCTATTCATGTCGGGAGCGAAAAAAAATCGAGGCTGCAAATTCACGGAAACGAAAACAAGAGTTCGCCATATGAGTATTCTTGAGAAAAAAACAGGGTCGGGGATAGATGCACTGATAATCAGTCTGATTATGGCTAAGGTTTTTCTGCTTGAATACCTTGGTATGGCCGGAATCGTAAATAACGTTATCTTTCTTCTCATTGGAGTTCGCCTTATCTTCAGTGGCTGGAAGATTCCGAAGAAGCTGCTTTTCCTCGTTTGCCTAATTACGATGCTCCTTGTTTTGAGTTACTCTGCTGGGAGCATAGTTCCCGGTAAGACCTCATACAACCTTAAAGCCATACAGACCTTCTTTTTCTATGCGCTCTTCATCGTGATGCTGAAGACCAACGGGTCAGATTTGCTGGATTTCGGCAAGCAGCGATGGATTGTTTTCTTTAACGTTGTCTATGCCGTCAACTGTGTAGTTATCCTAATTCAGGTCTATTACCCATATTCTCTTATGGCGGCCGCCCCCATGACGGGCCAAATCCCCTTCTATGAAGACCTGATTTCAGGTCTTTTCATGTATGCTTCGACCCATGCCGTTGCGTTGTTCTCGTGCTTCGTTTTGCTCATTGATTTGAACAGCATACGGGATGGAAGCGGGGAGTTGCGAATCCCCGTCGTTTGTTGCGCGGCGGCGGTTCTTGCTAGCTCACTTGGTATTGCCGCCTTGAACGACAACAAGGCTTTGTTCGCCTTGATGCCCATCGTTCTTCTGCTTTTCTATGCCGAAGGTTTGTCATCGATCAATTTCATGAGAATCGCCAAGGGCCTGATGTTTCTGGCTGTCCTGCTGGGAATTGTCTTCTTGCTGTACATATGCAATTCATCGTTCGCAAACTTTTTTGATGACAATGTCCTGTCGTTATTTGACCTTGTGGAAAGCTCTAGTTCGATAGGAACCGATGCGGTGGGCAGTGGAGAAAGAATTGCAATAATCGGTTATGCCTTAAATTTGGCGTCAAGCTGGCTTTTTGGTATCGGTTTGGGCGCAGCAACATTCCACGAGGGCGCCTTCTGCGGGTTTACTCATTTCGGCCAAGCTGATTTTGGATCGCTGGTCATCCTTCTGGGCGTTTGGTTCCTTATTGCCCTGTTTGCTTTCTATGTCTTCTGCGTGTCTTGCGGGTGTCGGGGGCGCAGACCATACGTTCTTTATCTTTCCCTTGTTGCGCTTGCGGCAACTGCGACAATCTACACTCAGTGTTTTACGAGGGCAAATAATGCCTTGCTGTTCTTGCTTATAGGGCTTGCGCTCGTCGAAAGGTGGAAGTCCATTGCTCAGAGTACGTCGGCCCTTTCTAAGGAGTGACTGGTAATATGAAGGTCGGGATTGTTACTTTTACCTTTGGGGACAATTATGGTCAGCGTCTGCAGAATTATGCTGTTCAGGAGCTGCTTCAAAGAAGGGGAGCGGATGCGAGCACGATTCGCCAAAGCGAGCCACGTTGCAGCCTAAAGCACCAGGTTAAAGTTTTTCTTGTCGATAGCTTCGCTGGTAAGAGGGGGGCCAAACGAGCGAGGCATTCAGCGTTTCTTCGATTCGATGAGGAACATATTAAATATGAGCCGAATTATTCTTTGCCGGATTTCCCGCCGAGAAAATCCGATGGTTTCGACGCTTTTGTAGCGGGAAGCGATCAGATTTGGTCCCCATACATTCCTGATAGCAATGGTGCTATGTTTCTTTGCTTTGCCGAAAGTGTCAAGAAAGTGTCTCTTTCGGCTAGCATTTCTGCACCTGAGCTGCCCATGGAGAAAAAAAGCGCATACAGGGAAAGACTCGCTGCGTTTGATTTCATATCGGTTAGGGAGAAGAACGCCGCAAGATTGATTAAGGAATGCGCTGGGTTGGACGCGGAGGTTTTGATCGATCCAACCCTTATGCTTGACGCTGCAGATTGGGATAAACTCGCCGAAGCGCCTGCGGCTTTACTTCCTAGGCGCTATGCCCTGAAGTACTTTCTCGGTAGTGATTCTCCCAAGGTTGCGATGTTCGACGAATATTGCAAACGAGCGGGATTGGAGGTCGTAGATCTTCTGGGGGATCCTCGGTTCTTTGCCTGTGGACCTTCTGAGTTCATCTACCTCATAAGGAACTCCTCGCTTGTTGCTACTGATTCTTACCACGGAAGCATCTTTACGCTCCTATATCGTAAGCCGCTTCTGATGTTCGAACGCGCAGGTTCGCAATTCGACATGAGCGATCGGTTCGATACCTTGGCTGAGAAGCTTGGCCTAGGTAATTGGCGTGAAGCAAATTGGAATTACCTCGAAAGCGGGGAGCCAAAATCCTTTGATGTTGAGGATAAGCTTCGAATTGAGCGCGCAAAATTCGATTCGTTCCTTAATCGATCCCTGTTCAGCAAATCGAGAAAAGAAATTGTCTATCATGGTTAGCCAACGTAAGACCGGTGCGATACTCGGCTATGCAAACATCATAGTCAAGAACCTGGTTAACCTCGTCTATACGCCCATGCTACTGGCATTCGTGGGCCAGGCTGACTACGGCGTATACCAGACGTCCAACTCGTTCGTATTCTCGCTTACACTTCTAACCTTCGGCTTTTCCGAGGCCTACATCCGCTTTTATACGCAGGAACGGGCGAAGGGTAGCGAGGGCGACATTCGCAGGCTCAACGGCATGTATCTCATGCTTTACATTGCGGTCTGTGTCGTGGCCCTTGCGCTTGGCCTACTCTTTTCTGCTAATGTTGGGACATTTTTCTCAGATAGTTTCACGGACAACCAGGTGGGGCTCGCGGGTAAGCTCATGGTGATAATGTCGTTCAACGTCGCCGTGACTCTGTTTTCAACCGTCTTTGATGCGTACATTCTTGCCCATGAACAGTTCAAGTTTCAACAGTCGAGGCAGATGTTCACATCTTTGGCGACTCCTGGCGTGGCTTTCGTGCTGCTCAATCTTGGGATGGGGGCGGTAGGCGTTGCGACGGCGCAGCTTGCAGTTGCATTGACACTGTTGGTTCTGAACGCCAGGTTCGCAGTCTTAAAGCTTGGCATGAGATTTGATGTTTTCCACTTTGACGGGTCTCTCTTCCTCTCGATTGCCGCGTTCAGCGCGTGGATATTTGGTAACCAGATTTGTGAACTGGTTAACCAGAGTGTTCCAAATATGTTACTTGGTGCTCTTACGAGTGCCGTTACCGTATCAGTGTTTGCAATTTCAATTCAAGTTCGTAGCGTCTTCGTTTCCCTATCAACAGTGATGTCGAATGTCTTTGTTCCAATGATCAATCGCATCGTGGCCACAAGCGATGACAACACTAAACTTACCCGACTCATGACGCGCGTGGGACGCTACCAGATGTTCCTATTCTGCTGGGTGTACTGTGGATTCGTCCTTCTCGGGCGCTTCTTCATTGCCAAGTGGGCGGGCGAGGGCTTTATGGACGCGTACTGGCTTATCTGCGCCATGGCGCTGCCGCTGGGAATCCCCCTGTGTCAGAACACAGGAATCGAGATTCAGCGCGCCAAGAACAAGCACAAGGCTCGCTCCGTTGTTTATCTCTGCATGGCAGGCATCAACGTTGTGTTCACTTGGGCTATGTCACCTATTCTGGGTTACTGGGCTCCGGCCATCGCCTACATTCTGAGCATTTCGTTGGGTAACGGCCTCTTTATGAACTGGTATTACCAGAAGAGGATTGGGCTCGATATGGTTTTCTACTGGCGCCGCAACCTGCCTGTGCTGCTGGTCTCCGCTTGCGTCCTCGCATCATGCCTGCTGGGATCAGCCTTTATGCCCGTCACTGGATGGGCGTTGTTCCTTTGCTGGGGTGCTGTCTACACCGTCCTGTTCATGGCTGCCATGTGGGCGTTCGTACTCGATGCCGACGAGAAGAACATGCTCGCTGCTCGCCTGCCGTTCCTTCGTTAGGAGTTCGTTGTGTCTTATGACGAGATGAAGATATCCAAGCTCGGCGATGCCTGTTGTGGCTGTGGCGCATGTGCCGCGAAGTGCCCCAAGTCGTGCATCTCCATGCAGGAGGATAAGTTTGGCTTCCTACATCCCGTTATCGATGCAGGCGCCTGCGTGGGGTGCCATGCGTGCGAATCGGTGTGTCCCGCGCTTGGCGGGGGTAAGTGCGACGAAGCTCTTGGGATCCGCTGGGCCAAGGGCAAGTCCAGTGAGCTGTTGGAGGCTTCCTCCAGCGGCGGCATCTTTGGCCTCCTGGCCGAAAGTGTGATTGCGGACGGTGGTGTCGTCTGCGGAGCCGCCTGGGCCGACGGTTGTCGCCGCGTCGAGCATGTGCTGGTCGAGGATGCTGCCTCTCTCGATTGCGTCATGCGATCCAAGTACGTCCAGAGCCGCATCGGTAGGGGGGTCTACGTTGGGATTCGCGATGCAATCCGCTCGGGTCGCCGTGTCCTCTTCGCCGGCACGGCATGTCAGATCGCGGGCCTCAAGCGCTATCTGGGAAAGATGGGGGAGAGCAGCCTGCTCCTGACCGTCGACGTCATCTGCCACGGTGTCCCGGCGCCGCGCCTCTGGTCGGAGTGGATTGACTACAAGAATTCGCTCCGCGGATCGAACGTGTGTGACGTTAATATGCGGAGTAAGACAACCGGATGGTTGTCTTACTCCGCTATGTACGAGTACATAGCGGAGAAAGACCCATCTCCTAATTGTGAATCCACCATTTTCAATCAGGACTGGTACATGAAAGCGTTTCTGGCCAATGCGTCGCTGAGGCCCTCTTGTTTCATGTGCCCTGCCAAGAGAAGTTGCGGCTCCGATATTACCCTCGGCGACTTCTGGGGTTTCCAGGGTATCCATCCTGAGGTCGACTACTCTAAGGGTGTCTCTGCGGTTATCTGTAATACCGATAAGGGTATCGCAGCTTTTCAAGGAATTGCGAACTCCATTGACTGTGGCGATGCGACCATCGAGCAGGTTCTTGCTGGCAATCCTAGCCTGGTCAAATCGGTTGCCCCGTATGCGAAGTGCGATGAGTTTATGGCAGATCTTGCTTCAAGGATGGGTATCGAGGGACTGATGGCTAAGTACGACTTCAAGTCGTCTCTTAAGCAGCGCGTCCGCGGCAAACTGGGAGCGATCAAACGCAAGGTGCTCAAGGTTGCTCGCGAGGGCATTCGCTAGCGGCATGCGACGGGCAGCTGCAAGCGGTGCGAGAGCCCGCCGTTGCGTGCGAGGTTTGTATATGTCGTTCCACGTAGATCTACTCGGCAGCCGGCGCGTTGTTCGTGACGCTAGTCGCAATTTTTTTGAACTGACAGGGTGGCGTTGTGGCTATAAGAAAGGTAAATGATGAATCGACGCTCGTCCGGAGATCGCTCTATAGATTATTTAAATTCGGTAAGTTTTACCTTATTTGGAATAAATCTGCCTAGATGAATAACTGAATTCTGGTGACAATCCTGATTGAACAAGTTGATTAGCAGTATTATTAATAAAGTGAGTGGCTTTCGGCAAAGCCATCAGTTTATTTTTGAATTTAGCATTGCCTTCATCTGGAATCTTGTCGGAATTCTACTTCCCACTATTGCCTGCGGTATATTACTTGCAATTTCCGGATTACAGTCTTTCTACGAGTATTTTATGAGCGATCTGAGTAAAGCGGCCTTTAGTTTTTCTTCTGCGTCACTTCTCTGTGTTGAGTTGATTCATGGCAATTGTTCAAAAATTCATTCAGGTATTAAATGGGGCGTTGGAATTATCCTCCTCATGCTTTCGCTTTTGTTGTCTTGTGGTCTGGCGGTCAATCAGATGCTGTTTGAGTCGCACTTCTTTGATGTACAGACAAGCTTGTCTCCTTATATTAATTCATCGGTTGCATTAGCCGTTTCAGCTTATTTAGCAGCCATGTCTTTCACTAGCAGTAACGCGGGCTCTGGGCCTGATGAATATAGGGAAAATGAAACAAGCGATGATGGGTACATAATTACTGCTGATGATTTGGAAATGATAATACGAGATGCATTGAGTCTCGGCCGTAGCGAGAATGGCGATGAAGAGTGAGCGCCCTAGAGTTCTTAATTTCATTACTGTCGAGCCTGTGTGCGCTGTTGTCAGTGTTTGCGGCCTATAAGGTTATGCATCCGGCGCCTAAACTCTGGTCAAATGGAAAGGCTCTTCCACATTCAAAAGACTGTTATCTTTCCAGCGAGGATTGTGATATCTCTTCCGATTCAGATGTCGTTAAAACGGTTGGTATTATCCGTGATTCTGTTTCGTTGCTGAACAAGGGTCTTACCAACTCTAGTGAATCCGTCAAGTGGTATTTGCCATTATTAGACAACGAGTTCAAAACCGCTCTAATCAGTACGCTTTCCAAGTGCTTAAACATGCCTGGAAACGAACTGTCGAAGCGGATTATCGAAACACTTTATGCAAGCACCTCAGTTTTTTTACGCGCAGCAAAACAGCTCGATCTAACAAATGACGTACAGATCACCATCGCTGAATACGCCAAAATCTGCTCCATTGCTAAATGCAGAATCGAACTTTGCGAGGTATGCGAAAAATCCGGTACTAAAGTAAGCAATGTAAACACATATAAAGACGATAGCGATTTAGCTAATAAGCAAACCAGCAACAAGAGTATTTTAGTGGGGTAAATATGAATGAAAATGCGATGCAGGACACAGCATTAAGGAACCTGCTGACACATAATTTGGAATCTGACGATATGAAGAAGTTTATCGACTCTTTGAATGTGTCCAAAGACGATGACTCCGCTATACAAGAGCTAAAAAAATCCTATGAGGCGTATATTTCTAACGAATCGCTATCGGCAGGGGATGTTGTTTCTTGGAAGGCTGGTATGCGAAATCGGACGCTTCCAAATTATAGACAGGCTGCCATTATCATTGAAAAATTGCAGTACCCGATATTCGATGAATCTCAGAATGCTGGTAGCCAGTACTTTCATGAGCCCCTTGATTTACGGGTGGGTTTTTTGGACGACAACAATCAGTTCGTTACCTATTTCTATGATTCGCGCCGATTCGAAAAATATCGTGGTTCTCTTTCTGACTTCGAACGTTATTTAGCGTTGCTGAAAAACAAGGAAGCACACGAAGAGCAAGAGAAGTCTGACGACTAAACCCCGTATCAGCTGTCATGAATTATTATCTTGCGACCGATTTCCTTAGTGACTTGTTGGTCAAATCCTTTGGGATGAGAACCTTGTCCGGCGAGGTATTAGATATTGCTAAAAGGCATGATATCCCGCGCGGATATTTGAACGACAGGTGTTCTCATAAGCCGCCTATCAACAAACTTACCGCAGATCGATTAATTGTATTGTTCGGCGCTGTTTTCTCCGAAGCATCAAGTTCTACTAAGGCCCAGGCTGTTACTGGGCTGTGCGCAGTTCTAGCCAATTGTTTTGCATTCTCTAAGGAACAAATTGGAGAGGTTGTCGACACCCTTGACGAGGATTCCGGCAATGAGCTTCTTGTTGATCTTCTTCAGACTGCTTTAGAAAAGTTTAAGGCTAAGCATAGCGTATGGCCCCCGCTTGCCATTTCCACAGGGATTCAAACAATTCGTTATTATAATTTGCCTGTTACCGTTCCCATCCCTACTGATTACTCTGGAAATGCGTTAATACTAATAACCGACATTCCAGAGAGTGGCAGGGTCTCCATGCTCAGCCTTCAGCAAGCGTAAAACCGTCTACGACCGTCTGGGCGCCATCCGCCGTTAAGCACCGTCGGCAACCTATCTTCTCTTCTAGGATAACGTCAAACGAATAGGTAAGAGGTTCGAGAGGAGGAGCTATGAAAGCACGAGGTCCTTAAGCTGCCCAATCGGAAAGCAGGCGGGTTAACAACAATTTCATATAGCATACTCGGATGATATACATCTTGATGGGGGACCACAAGGCGGGTATGACGGCTAACGTTATAGGGTGGTTTGAGATGGATACTTCATGGTTTCTGGAATTCGTAGGCTTCGTTAGAGAGAACTGGCCGTGGTGTGTCGCTGCCGTCGGGGTTCTGCTCTGCCTTCGCTATGTTATGGACTCCTCTGATGACAAGCAAGCGGGGAGTAACGAGTTGAGCTCACGTTCCAGCTCGACTGGGAATAGCTGTAGTACGACTGTTAATCCTGTGATTAACGTGGTTCCAAACTACAGCGTGTCGGATCGGAATCTCAGGTCTGAGCTCAATCAATCCGATAGACGGTATTTTGATACTGTATATCACAACAGCCAAAAGTTCATCGACTATGGTGCGAAGTGCGCTTATGGGAACCCTGCTTCGGCAATGGAGCTGAAATCAAAAGCTTGCGCATTGCAGGAATCCGTTGCAATCAAAGATGTTTCCTGCTTGAAAGGGAAGAGCTTCGAGCAATGTATAGCGGCTTATCGTATGTCTGTTGTGGTAGCCAATTCACTTCATAGGGCTCGAGTTGAGCTTCAGCAGACCTGCTCCACAATTCCGAAGGAATCCAGGAAGCAGCCTGGCTACAAAAACCTCGTGAGGCTCGAGAAAGATCTGTACAATCGCGAGCAAAATCAGAATCGCATGAGCGGCCTCATTCGTGACTTCGTCGGATCTTCCTTCGGAAACCGAGGTAAACGCTGGCATGAGGAGAATCGCAAACGGATGATCAATAATAAGGCTAGGGCGAAGTAGGCCTTAGCACTCACTCTTCAGTGGTGTAGCCAATAGGTGACAAGTTTGAATATGCTAAGGCGCCGGGTTCTGTGAGAGCTCGGCGCCTTAGCATATTCAAAGACCGAAGGCAGGCAATTGGTAAATTTCGCTCTGGCTTAAAATCAATAAAGCACCTGTATTTAAGGAGGTCCTGTAAAAATGAGCAATATAGAGCGAAGGTGTTGCATTGGCGCAGGCTTTGATACTGCGATATCGCTCTTGATAATAGGAAACGGATTCGATCTTCATCATGGCTTAGCAACTAGTTATTCGGATTATCACAAATGGTTGAAAGTCCATGATAAGCAAGTGGTTAAAGACTTTGATTCGTTTGTCTATGCGTTGGAATGCTCCGATTTTGAGAATAGCCTTGACTACACGCGCGGTTCCGCCAGGGAAGACAATCCTCGATGGTGCTCTCTTGAAGAATCACTCGGCATTGAATGGGACGACCTTTGTTATGAAACTCTCGATCACACGTATCCAGATCTAACCGAAGACAATCCAGGATGGGATGATTTCTGGATCGAGTTGCAGGTGCGTCTTGAATACATGAAGAAGCTCACCAGGGATCGTTTTAGGGAATGGGTAGAGTCTATCAATGTGTCTAATGTAAAGCCTGTGCTTGATTTACCAGACGCTGCCTCGTTCATTACCTTTAATTACACACCAACGCTGGAGTATGTCTACGGTGTTCGTCCAGATAGAATCCTCCATCTTCACGGCAGCATCTTAAATAAAGACGAGCTTCTTCAATTTGGCTCTCCCGACAATAATCCTTTCGAGCTTCAGAAGATGCTTGAAGACAAATATGGAATGGATGATTTTTACGGTGCAACTATTCAGCAGGGTGTAACAGTTGCATGTGATCGCTGTGCAGATACATGGAAAAACATCGAGGGCAACTACGACGCCCTTAACCATTTCCTAGATACCCTTGCCAAGATTAATTCAGTAATTATCATGGGCAACTCGTTCGACAAAGTCGATAAGCCGTACTATCGCGACGTTCTGGCTCCACGCTACCGCGATGCCGAATGGGTCTTTTGCGAGTACGATTCCAACGAGGATAAGCGGTATGGTATTGACAAATTTTGCCTCGAGCTTGCCATCTCAAACTACCGCATGACAAGTTACATGGAGTTTGACAAGGGGTATGACCAGTCGATAGATAGTATCTAGGGTGCTGAGTGCCGCTTCACGGCTTACGTGAAATTGATAGGCAACGTATCGTCTAAAAATGAAGGCCTGTCATGAATCTAAGATAATTGAGCCATAATCAAATTGTTTCCCAACGGTTTTCCAACTGACAGCCTTCGGTAAGTCTATACTTCAGTTATGTTAATTGGTTAAGTTAGGGAGTGCTGTATGCCCATTTGCCATGACGGATATATGGGCACTGCACCCGACCTCTCTGGAAGCATTTCGAAGAATCGATTCAGAAACGAACTTTTTTGGGGTATCGATCGTTTGCTCACATGTTTGGATTCCGGAATTGATTCATTTGCTGTTGTCTTTGACTATCGTTGCGATATAGAACTACATTTAGACAATCGCTATGAGTTTTATCAGGTTAAAACCGGCGGAAAAGGAACATTTGGAGTCACTTGGGCTACACGGCTTCCAAAAAGGGGCATCTCAATTATCGCTAGACTTTATGAGCTTGACGATGCGTCTCAGGATTGCCCTATAAAACTCGTGATAGTTGGCAATAGGCCCTTCGTAAAAAAGGGCGGTTCATTCGATTCACGGTGGCGCGCGCAGACGTGGTGTAAGAGCGTCCCGAGGTCCGTCGCTGCAAGTCCCGATGTTACTCCTTCTTGAGACCGCGCCTCTCGACTATCTCGTCCACTATCTCCCTGGCGCGCCGCCCGAGCGCGCGGCGCCTCCCCTCTGTCGGGGCCGGCCTGTCCGCGGGCTCGGCGAAGCCCTCGGCGGCCGAGGCCTCGGAGAACACGCGCTGCTGGGACCACTGTCCCTCGGTCTCCATGAGGCTCGCGCACGTCAGGCGCAGCATCGACTCCCTCGAGGGGAAGGACTGCACGACCCTGTAGCGGCGCTTGATCTCGCGGTTGGCGCGCTCCTGGACGTTGTTGGTGCGGAGCTTGGCCCAGTGCGCCCTGGGGAAGGCCGTGAACGCCAGCGCGGAGTCCTCGGCCTGCTCGAAGACCTCGCCGGCCCTGGCGGACACCGACGCCACCCAGGGCGCCGCCTCGGCCCACACGCAGCGCGCGAGGTCGGGGTCGTCCTGGTAGACCGCGGCGTGCACGAGGTCCCTGACGGCCGCCTTGGAGTCCTCGGGCCTGCCCGAGCAGGCGCTCTGGAGGTTGCGCTGCAGGTGCGTCACGCAGCGCTGCCAGGCGCAGCCCTGGAACAGGCGCGAGACGGCGGCCACGAGCCCGGCGTGGCTGTCGGAGACCACGAGGCGAACGCCGGCCAGCCCGCGCTCGCGCAGCCCGCCGAGGAATGCCGCCCAGGAGTCCTCGCTCTCGGTGTCGACCACGTCGCAGCCCAGGAAGTGCTTGCGCCCGTCGGCGCCCAGCCCGATCGCGGTCACGACGCCCTGCGAGACGACCGACGAGCCGACCCTGCAGCTCATGTAGGTAGCGTCGAGCCACAGGTAGCAGCACGGCGTGCCCGACAGGTCGCGGCGGCGGAACTCCGCCACCTCGGCGTCGAGGTCGGAGCAGAGGCTCGAGACCTCCGAGCTCGACAGCGAGGATATGCCCAGCTTGGACGCCACGCGCTCGACCTTGCGGGTGGACACGCCGCATACGTACATCTCCTGCACGATGGCGGCCACCGAGGTGTCGACGCGCGACCATCGCGCGAGCATGCCCTCGGGGTAGTAGGTGCCGTGCCTGAGCTTGGGTATCTCGAGCTCCACGTCGCCCACGGCGGTCTTGAGCGACCTGGGGCGGTAGCCGTTGCGGCTGTTCTCCCTGCCGTCGCTGCGCTCGTTGCGGCTCGCGCCGCACATCTGCTGGGCCTCGGAGTCCATCAGCGCGTTCATCACGCTGCCCAGCACCCTGCACGCGAACTCGCGCGCGTCGCCGCACTCCTGCCAAAGCCTCGCCGCCTCGAGGGCCTCGTCGCGGCCGAGGCGCAGTACACTCTCTTCTTGGGGCATCGCCTTTCCTTCCATTCGTCACCTTCATTACTCCAACGACGAATTCTAGGCGGTGTCCCCTCCCTTTCAAGAAAGGGCGGAGGCGGGGCATTCCCCGCCTCTTACACCACATCTCTGCGCGCTACCCGATTCACCAGGAGAAGTTCTGTTTGCGACCCTTGAACCCGAGGATAAACAAAAGATCGAACAGGCTGTCACGCGCGACAACAAAGGGATGACTCCTGATTTAAATAAGGCGTCATATTTACTTGTCGCTATGAACCTTGATAAACCGCAGGATTCTGTTCGCGGACACCTTCTGTCTACTTATAATAAAGTCATGGGATGTGAGCCCAAAAAACCTATGGCGCTATGCGAAGCGCTTGAGGGTTTAGTTTCAGATCGCGCATGCAATGAGAAACAACAGCCTGATTATGAATCTGTGATCAGTAATAAGGGTATTAGCGGTGAGGAAGTCAGGAGGCTCTTCTCTGTTTATGAAGATAGGGAAGAAACTCCCCAAGGTCTCGTAAACGAATGGATTAAAGAGCAACCCCCTCTAATGCAGAATTCATTACGTATTGCATTGCAAGAGTACACTTCAACAGTCATGGAGCCACAAGCTGAGTCGATTCTAAATATTGCAAATTCGTTACTTAAAGAGGCCGATCCGTCGATGAGCCCTAATGAGATAGCTGAGACGGTTGGACCTCAGCTTATATCCAATGTAGGTCCTGAAATTAGCAAAGAGCTTGCAAAGATATATGTACTGATCGCTACGTTTAAGACTGCTCTAGAAGGGTAACGCGCCATGGCACGAATTAACTTCATGAAACTTATCATTGCGTCCCCTTCGGAAGAAACTGCAAAGATCATTTGTTTCGAATCAGACTTAAATGTCATAACGTCAAATAGAAAAAAGGGCAATGATCTTGGTAAATCGGTCATCACTAAAAGTCTATATCACTGCATGGGCGCAGACTGCAAATTTGATGACAAGTTCGACGTAAACAGTAAAGTATTTATTTTAAAGTTCTCTTATGGTTCTGAACTATATACGATTTTCCGAAGCCGTGGACAATTCAAGTTATTTGATGAGCGGCTCGAATTGCTTTGGACTGAGACTCATAGGCATTTACTTGCAGAAAAGTTATACGATCAATTTGGTTTCGCCATTTGGTTGACCTCGCGTGCTTCGGGGAAAACTGAAATTGCATCGCCCGCTTATTCCTATGCGCCGTATTTTGTAGACCAAAATCATTATGACGGTTCGCATTTCAACTCGTTTAATAACATGGGGGAGTACAGTTCGTATAAGTCCGATTTGATTTACGAGTTTGCAGGCGCCTATGATCACGCATACCTTGATTTAACTGCTCAGAAAATGGATATTGAGCACCGCCTTACACAAATTGAAACAGATTTGAAAGCCAATCGTTTAATGCGAGAGCTTATTCAAAACGAGCTTGAGCAGCTTGGCTACAGCGCTGATATGCCCTCACTTAAAAGGGATTGTGACGAATTTGAAGATGAATATAAACGCTTGGCTACCGGTCTATCTAAAATCCGTAAAAAGTTGTATCAACTAAAATCAGATAAGACAGAAACGGAGATGGCTTACGCCGGTTCCCAAAGAGTAGTTCGTAAGCTATGTTTGAATGCCAAATCGCTTCGGACGGGAAAATGCCCTCTTTGCGAGCAAGATATTTTTAACACCCTAATGGTTCGGGTTAATTCCTCGATTTCCCGCGAAGACGCACTTCTTTTAAGCAATGATCTTGGGCGCGATATTAACGAATTGGACCGTAAGATTGCCACTGAAGAAGAGAGATATAAATCGAAATTATCCGAGCTTGCTGTGCTGAAAGCGAAAATGAACCTAGTGAAGCGCGATAACTTAACAGCAGTCCAAATCGAGGGTTTCGTTCAACTGAACAAGCGACTTCTTGACGAATGTGCTGAATTCATTACCACACTTGAAGAAAGCCGTAACGATCTTGATAAGATTAAAAAACAACTCAATTCTTACAGCAGTAAGAAAAGCGAAATCGACAAACGTTTTGTTGAGTTAACGCGTGAGCATATAACGGAACTCAATCTTAGATCAATTGATAAAGCTAAGATTAAAAATGTTAATTCAAAGATTGAGGCGGGCGGCAGCAATGCCCCCTTAGCTACCCTTGCGTGGTATTTGACGCTATTGGATTTGAAGAAAGAATTTAATGAACAATTGGTAGAACTTCCAGTTGTTCTAGATAGCCCGTTGAATATCGAAGCGGATGATGAAAAATACTATCGGCAATACAGCCTGATATTCAGCACTTTTATTTACCAGGGTCAGATGATCGTGTCAGGGCTTAATTTAGCCGACTCTGATGTTGTCCCTCGGAACGCAAATATCATTATTCTCAATAATGAGAAATATCAACTCCTCAACAAAGAGGATTATTCTGAATGCAAGAGTGTAGTCTTTAAATGCTTGGAAAAGAATTAGCTTACGAGCCAGTCGGAAAAGAGTTCTTCCTTTCACCGATCGGCAAAACGATTTACGCCTAATTATTGGCACTGTTCAGGGACATTTCCTTTGTTTGCTCCTTGTTCTCGCTAAACTAATAGCTGCTGCTACCAGGGCATTTTCTGGTGCACATTCTATTGGCTCTGCGATGATCGGAGCGGGTATGTTTGCTTCCGAGTCCTACACCAGCCGTCATTACATTGCGTTTGTTGCCGTGGCCTGCCTATGCGTTTTGCTAGGCGGGCCTTCTTATGCTGCGGGCGCGGAGAGCCTCATCATCGAGGGCGCGACGTACTACGAGCCGGGCGTGTCGGGTCCCGGCTGGGCCTGGACCGATGCCGACCACCTGGAGCTTAACGGCTACGCGGGCGAGGCCATCGGCGCCGAAGGCGACCTGGTGCTGACGCTTGCCGGGCAAAACTCCGTGACGGAGTCGCATGCGCCCGATGCGGACATCACGCTGTGCGGCATGGAGGTGTGGGGCAACCTGATGCTTCGCGGCACCGGGACCCTGACGGCGACGGGCTCGCAGTGCGGGATCCACGTTTCGCAGGCGCTCGTGGTGGACGAATGCACCGTCGATGCCCGGGCAGGCGGGGCCGATATAACGGACGAGGCGGTCGCTGGCGTGATCGCAGGCGACATGGCCGTGCGCGGCGGCGGACGCGTCGTTGCCGCGGGCGCCGGGTCCGGAGCGGGCGTGCGCGCTTACGGCGTGTATCTGCAGGACGCGGGCCTTGGCGATGGCGCGGCCGGCCGTCGGCTTTTCGCCGAAGCCTCGTGGCTTGATGTGACCGGTGCCGATGGCGGCGTTGCTTGCACGGGCGGGTCGCTTGTGTCTGCGCGGTTTGTGGCGCCTGCTGATGGGGCTTTTGGTGCTGGTGGCGTGGTGGATGCTGCCGGTGCGGTGGCACAGCATGTGGTGATTGAACCCAAGGGCGCCACGGCGCCGGCGGGGGAGACCGGTGGGGGCGAGGTGCCGGGCAGCGGGACGGGCGAGCCTGATGGTGGCGCCGGTCCCGCTGCAGAGCAACCCGGTACGGAGCCAACGACGGTTCCCGCAATGAAGCCTGCGGCTACGTCGCCCAAGACAAACATAACGACCAAGACGAGGGTGACCAAGACCACGGTGCCTGCGCCGTCCAAGCCTAAAGCCACCAGCGCGACCGCAGCGACACTCCCCAAGACCGGCGACAGCAACTGGATCGCAGTCTCCTTTACGTTTTTCCTGCTTGCTACAGTGCTTCTAGCTGCCGCATGTCGTTGTTGAGATAGCTGCCATTTGGAAGAAAGAGACATTCACAAGGTATAACTATTTGCGTGTTTGTCTATAGGCACCCAATTATCGAAGGCAGAGGCCATACGGACGTGATCATGGGCTGAATCGTGACATGCGACCCAGGTCCACATGAATGAGAAAAGCATTCAATAATGTCGCAGGTTAGACTGAAGGCAACGAAAGGGCACCGGGATCTTTGTCGACCCTGCTGCCCAAGCGAAAGACCATCAGAGTTGCCTCGCAATATTCGACGGTGCTAAAGCGGGCAAATATTAAACCGGACTCATTGGTGAGCTGTATGAGCTGGTTTCTTAGTGACATCCCGGATTGTCTATAAGCAAAAGTCTGGTGTTTCGGAAATGTTGTACCGTACGCCAAAACTGTCAATCTCTTGTTTTAATACAGCCCACTCAATTTCTAAAAGCAGCCGCATAACATCGTAAATTGTCACAATGCCTCGAATCCCCTTGCTCCTCATCCGCACGAGTTCGTAAATCAATTGAACAGAAATCGTTGCTGTATACGGTTCACCGCTTCTATCAAGATTTAATGCTCTTGCAGCATCAATGATCGCGGTGCCAAATAGAAGCTCAGGGCAAATCCCTTCAGCGGGGTTTTCGATTGTGATATTTACCTTATCTGCGCAAAGCTCAATTTCTGTTTCTCCGGCTCTGCTTTGTTTGAGAAAGGGTTCCGTTTTACCTAGACCTAAATATTCCGTTCTTTTAAGACGCTGCCTGCGGCAGCTCTCCTTAAACATATTGTTACGACAATCTATGATGGCGGCATTCGCAATCTGGTCAGTCAGGCATGGGTAAAAACCTATTAGGATCCAATCGACCTCGCAAGATGCCTTGAAAAGGAGATCGTAAATTTCCGCATAAAGTGGGCATTGTCCACTGTCGAGGCGGGCCACTCTTGTTCCATCGTGAATGAATAATCCCTGAAAATCTGAATGAATTTCAATTAAATAGCCCAATTCAATGCGTCCATCATCACCGCTAAGTTCAGTAAGGTGATTGCGGTATTTAGGTAATTTGCGAGCATGACCTGTTTTTCCACCAAACAATCGGGCATCTAGAGAGCGCGTCAGATCGTCACAGCATGCACAGCTTTGATGATATTTTGCCAACGAGACATAGTTTGCGACGATGCTCGCCAATTCCTCCGGCAAAACATCGTCGGCTTCAAGCCTTGGCATTAGCTTTTCGCGCTCAGCTTTCAACGCAGATGTGAGCTCAGCAGATTTTGATTGAGCGTTTCGACCATGTTTGATGTTATGGTCGATTCTAAAATGCTCCAAACCAACAATGGATCCATTTTCGCGGGTAATAACAATATCAGGGCACTCGCTGCCTGCGTTAATAGATCCACACACCTTCAAGGCAGCTTTCTTCTTGTATCCACCCGAGGCCATTGATAGCCTAAGAACATCATTGAACACTTGCTCTTCGTGCGCGTTCTGGTCGCTTTTGTTCTTGCTCATGCCGGATCCTCCGCCCTTATAAGTAAAACATAATTCAACTCGCGCTCTTATAGAAGGTGCGAGGCCCTCGTCACAAGTGAATGAATGACGAGGGCAAACAGGGTTAAGGTATGACCTCCGTGTTACCTTTCAGCCCTACCCAAATTCAAATTTATTTTGCTGCTTTATCAATTTGAATAGCGGGGATCCTCGATTTATTTCTTCCTAAGCTTGTGCTGGTTCCAAAGTCGGTCTGGCCCCTTTAAGATGCAACTTTGTATTTCTCAATCTGAGTTCTATAGCCTTCAATCAGCTCCAATAAAGACTCACCGAGAAACAGCAACATTTCGCTTCCGTCATATCCCTCAGCGGTATCATCCACGAACTTGCATTCTGTTCTCGGCATATCGAAGGTGCACTTTCGGAGAAGGTTCTCAAGTATTTCTAGGCGGCGAACCAGAACGCCTGCATCATCTATAACATCCAGCCAACTGGACCCGTCCTTGCAAAACAACATTTCGTCCCTTTCGTTTTACAGCTCTGATGGACAAAAGAAATCTAAAGCCGCGTGCGGACATCATTAAAAATTGTTCTTAAAAGCAGTGTAGAAAATCAGTTTCAGACATTATGTTGTATAGACTTGCTGAGACCTTTAGTTTGAATCTCAATTTAAAGTAGATATTTGTTCGAAACTAACAAATAATGGTTTTAAAACAATATAATTTTCCTTGTTATTAAAGAATGTCTGCGGTGAATCAACTTTTTTGAAAAGGATTCTGAAGATGATCCTCAATTTTTCATTTAAGAACTTTCAGAGCTTTCGAGATGCTCAACAGTTCTCGTTTGAACCGATTTCGAGCAAAAAGGAACTTGGGCCTGTGCGAGTGGCTGCGGTTTACGGCGCAAACGCGTCAGGCAAATCAAATTTCCTAAATGCTCTTTACTTTGTCTCTTACTTTATTCGTACAGGTTATGCGGCAGGCGATGCGAATTCTCAAATACCCATCGTCCCCTTTTTACTTGACTCGGAATCGCGATCAAGTGACACAGAATTCTCGATAGATTTTATCGCTAGCAACTTAAAGTATGAGTTTTCATTTGGTGTGAACAAAAATGAGGTTACATATGAGAACCTCACTGTGTATCGATCAAAACAGCCGTCCCTTCTCTATGACCGCTCTTCGATAAACGGGGAACAGTCAATTAAATTTGGTAGTACCTTTACAGGTGCAAAAAAACAACTTTGGGATATCACGCGCAATAATTCTTTGTTCTTATCTGCCGCAGCGGCGGCTGGAAGTGATGTAATTCAACCCGCATTCACAGCTCTTGCCAATGACATCAATCTCTATGATGCAACGCATTATCTAGCAGAACTCGCCACCATAAAAAAGCTGTTTATCAACGATGACGCTCGAGCTCAGATGCTATCTCAGCTCATTAAATATGCTGATATCGGAATTGACGGCATAGATGTCCGTCAATCGGAAGGCGTCATGGGTTTAAAAGACTCACTCATTGGACTCGATGAGATTCCGGAAGAGGCACGTAATAAAATTACAGAAGACTTTAAATTGTCGTTCGCTTATGACCTGTTCTTCCACCATAAAGGCTCGGGAGATGGCTTTTGGCTGGGCTCCGCCCATGAATCGGAGGGCACAAAAGCTGCGCTGGCGTTTTTCTCGGTAGCCTTACGTTCTTTAAGCAGTGGGGCCACAACAGTAATTGACGAGCTTGATTCGAGCCTTCATCCTACGCTCCTGCGCGACTTCGTCTCACTGTTCGCCGATCCCGACACAAATCCAAAGGGCGCGCAGCTAATCTTCTCGACCCATGATGTCACCTTGATGACGCGAACCAGCCCTATGGAAGAGGTGCTTGAACGTGACCAGGTCTGGTTTGTGGAAAAGGACTCTGAAGGTGCTTCGCAATTAATTGCTGCGATGGAGTATTCGCCTCGTGCAAATGAGAATCTGGGGCGCAATTACTTAAACGGTGTCTATGTGCCGCTGCCCAACCCAAGTTTTCATCAACTTGTGGCCCAACTCATGAAGGAAGGCGCTGACATAAATGGCTAAGGCAGAAAGGAGAGGGCTTGCTCGCGGCCGCAAAAAGCAGACAAGAGCCAAGCGAAAGCGCCACCTAATTGTGTCCAATGGAAAGGTGACCGAAACCGAATATTTTAACTTCCTTATTACTGAAATGGACGTTCGCGGAAGCGTGCTGTATCGGCATATTGACGGAGACCCTTTGAAGGTGGCCAAGCAGCTTTCGCGAGAGCTCGATTCAGATAAAAAGGCCGTTAAAGCAGGCGAAATCGAAGCATTGAGTTCCGCATGGATCGTGGTCGATTCAGATGAGTTCAGAAACCTAGCCGCAGCAGAACGAGAAGCAAAGACAAAGGGAGTTAGGCTCGCAATCTCTAATCCATGTTTTGAAGTATGGCTTATCGATCATGTCTCACCATGCCCGGAAACTTTTGCATCGACGCCACAATGTGAGAAAAGAGCGCGCGACCTTAGTATTCTAAAATCTACTGACCCCAACAGGTCCTCCGCGTCAAAGTTCAAGTCGGTAAATCTCGAAATGATTGACGGCAACAAGGCCCAGGCTTTGACCAATGCCGCAAAGCATAATACGGATAATAAACGTCGTGCAAGAGAAATGAATCCGGACAACGTTTCCGCCTATCAAGTATGGACAGACTTGCCTGATCTTGTAGATGACGTATTTGGATCGGGTAACTAGTGTGATTCATCCCGCGTTAGGGGCAGGCTTTTAACTCAAAAAGTTGTAAACGAAGTAGCAATGCTTTGGAGCTATGTTCAGCTTGATGACGGCACTCAGTTTGCCTACTCAGAGACAAGAGAAGACGGAACCGTTCGCATAGCCGTCGAACGCCCGGTTGACTTTGGCTTTGACCATGCGGATTGCTTCTTGCCTGCGGTCAAATGGTCCAACGTCGAAGGATTTACTGCTGATGACCTCAATTTCTTGACAGAATTTATTAGGTCAAACGCCCCGTTTATCTTCGAGCTCGCCGAACGCCAAAAAGCCGGACCGGTGGTTTCGACTCTGGCCCCCTGACGTTCTACTGTTGAACGGCAAATAACCCATGATTTCGCCTACCGACATATCCACCTCCGCCTCTCGCGTGCTTGCTCAATACGACGTCAGCGAAGCATATTTATTTGGCTCGTTTGCCCGAGGCGAGCAAACGCCCAATAGCGATATTGACTTGCGCCTAGTCTGCGGCAACACCATGACGTTCGGCACGCTTTACGAACTCTCCCATGAGCTCGAGAGGGAACTTGGGCGAAAGGTTGATATCGTCACCAACCCACCAGAGCACATGCGCCCGGCATTCCACAAAAGTATCGAGCAAGATGAGGTGCGTGTCTATGAAGCTCTATAAGCAGGACGAGGCGTTAGTGTGCTCCGGCATGATCAGCAAGTCTGAATTTTGTCGCATACTTCCGGACTCGGCGAGCCTTAGAAGCAAGTATTGAACTCAAACTCGGTTCCAGACACCCTCTTGCTATTTGAATACAGGTATCGCCCTAGCGATAGTATGTTATACTATCGCTAGGGCGATACCTGTTAGGAGACTCGCGTGGAACTATGGCATGGTTCTCAGAAAATCATTGAGGCTCCCCAGCTTGGCCTGGGGAAAATCCATAACGACTATGGACAGGGATTCTATTGCACAGAGAGCCTCGACCTTGCAAGGGAATGGGCATGCTCGCGCGATGCCGATGGCTTTGCGAATCGCTATGAACTCGATATAGCCGATCTCAAAGTTCTCGACTTGCTATCGCCGCAATATTGCGTCCTGCATTGGATAGCGTTGCTCGTTGAGCATCGTTCTTTTCGCAAAGATACCGCCATTGCCGCGGGGGCGTGCGAATATCTCCATGATCACTTTCTACCTCAGACGAGCACTTGCGACGTAATAAGGGGGTGGCGTGCGGACGACTCGTACTTTAGCTATGCCAGAGCTTTTGTAAACAATACGATCACCGTCGATCAGCTTGGACGATCTATGAGGCTCGGTAACCTGGGGGAGCAGATTGTGCTCAAAAGCGAGCGTGCGTTTAAGAGCATTCGTTTTGCTGGATTTGAACGTGCGCAGCAAGCTCTGTATGGTCCATTGGCCAAGGAACGAGATGAAGCGGCAAGGGCGCAGTATCGGGAGCTCCTTGCCGAAAACCCGTTTGAGGGAATACGTATCGTCGATATCATTCGAGAGGGGATGACGGGCGATGACCCACGCCTACAGTGAGATGTATCTCGAGGATGCAATGAGAACGCTGGGCGAGGCGGTCGATTTTGCTCTCTGTGACCAAGGGCTAACTCCAGCCGAGTTGACGGCGATCATGTCGAACGCTCTTGAGATGAAACAGTTTGAGCGCGGTATGCCTCGCGTCGTCTGCGGCATGGCGGGCGACGAGCTCGCGCGCGAGATCATTGTTCACGCGGGTCTGGAGCCCGTCGAATTCAGGGAGGCCTATCCGTTCGACCGTTCCCCGCAATACTGGGCAGGTTGGGTTTTAGCATACACGCAGTGGACGTGCAGCCTAGGCTTTAGCGAACTTTTTGATGTGGCACCACTCGATTGGATTATCGGCTCGTACCATCCGCTTCATGAGGCCTCCGAAGATAAATTCGCCCAGATAGTCATTGATAAATGGAACAAAGCCCAGGCAGGCAAAAAGGGCCTCAAGGCAGCACGAAAGGCGTCCGGCCTGACCCAAAAGCAGCTGGCCGCCCAATCGGGAGTCAAACTCCGTGCCATACAGCTCTATGAGCAAAACCAACTGGACCTGCGCCGTGCCTCGGTATCCTCGGCATTGGCGCTCGCAAAAACCTTACACTGCAGCATCGAAGACATCGTCTGGCAACCCGTCGTATTAGAGTACGATTCACAGGCTTTTCCATCCCTATCTATTTAAAGGAAGCGGACATGCCTTGGAACTATGTTCAAGTTGATGACGGTGCTGATTGTGCTGGCCAGGAAGATCCTTCGCTTGCGTACGAGACAGATTCCACTTCGCATATTTCGCTTGACGACATTATGTCAATCGACCATGCAATTGAGACAACCATAGCGTCCATGCCCAACGCGCTCAGGCTTTTGGAGAACTCATGATTGCCGATGTTGACGGGCGGGTCCTTCCCGTTACGCCGCTGGTGCTCGATGACGCTAGGTTACTCGAGGCCATGGCTACGCCTGGATCCAGGACCTTGTTTCCGGAAACCGCACGCGAGCAGAACTCGCCGACGAGCTGCGCCGCAATTGCGTTGTGTGTCTCGACGGTGCGTCGCACGTATAAAATCTAAGCATCCAAACTCTAACTATGAAATGGAATGGACACCACATGGAGATCCCCAGCACCCTGTGCAGTAATGTGTACGACTTCGCGTTTTGCCCCGAGCCCTGCTACGACCGCCTTGTCGACCTCGCCGATCCCGAGGACTGGGGTCCCGGGAACCGCATCCTCAGAAACTACTTGTCGTTTTCGTTTAGCCGCGCGGTGTTCCTGACCGAGCGCGACGTGGACCAGACCGCGCCGTCCAACCTGCCGCTGGTGTTCGACGACAACCGCTGCCTATTCAATACCGGCTTGTACACGCGCCGCTACGAGACCATCTACGGCCTGTTTGAGCCCAACACCAAGCCCGACGCGCGCCAGCGCTGGTTTTTAAAGGGCTTCTTTAAGGAAAGCGACCCCATGCTGGTCTCGTTTGAGTACCTTCCGTGTCGCGTGCGCTTTGCCGAGGACCCCTCCGAGCTGGTCTTTGACTATCGACTGCCCATCCGCTCCAACATCGACCACATTCTGGGCGACGAGGAGAACCTGACGCGTATTCCCGCCAGCCTGATGGGGGAGGGTAACTCGCTGCTGCTGCTGCGCCGCGCCTTTGAGGGCGCCGTCGTCGAAGCCGCCCGCCGCGCCGCCGCCAACTACACGCTCGCGGTGCCGCAGTTCTACGGTGGTCGGATCCAGCTGCTGCTACCGTTGTGCCTGACCGGCGACAAGCCCGAGTTGGCGCTGACCATCCAGCGCGAGGACGGCTTCTACGCCGCGCGCACCTGCCTTACGCTCGACATGGCTTACAACAACGCGCGACTGATCTGCCGCCCCGAGACCTCATGGATCAAACGATAAAGGGCGGTTGAGCTGGTGGTTTGTCGGCTGCCCTGATTGCAGTGGCGCGGTTTGCGCCCACGAATTTAAAATCGGGGGCAAAAAGTTCTTGGTAAACCACGCGCGGCTATGATAGTATCTCTTTTGCCGAAAGGCGACGGGCGATTGGCTCAGGGGTAGAGCATATCCTTCACACGGATGGGGTCACAAGTTCGAATCTTGTATCGCCCACCATCAAAAGAGTAGGTCAGAGGTGTTAAGCCTCTGACCTTTTTCTTTTTGACACCAAGGATAATCGTAGTTGTCTAAGGCGTCGTTTTTTCTCGCACCTTTTTTGCTGACGTCATTGCTCGGTTTATATAAAACGCATGCGTAATTTCATTGAATTCCCCATGTGATCCGAGCGCAAATTTGGAGACAGAGACCACACGCTCAGAGCACCTTCCAGCGGATTTCTATCACACGACGGTTTTTCGGCAGAACTCGTCAAGCATTTGGTCAGCATTTGGTCAGCTTCCAGTACTTACCCGCATGATGCGCCAGTAGATAATCGACCTTACCCGCAATCCGCACGGCCCGCGGACGAAACCAGGGGAGGCCCACATGGACGAGATCGTCTGCGCAAACACCGCGTTCCGATACTGGCGCTGCCCACCGCAAGTGCGCGACCTCTACCCGCGCTTGCCCAACTCAGAAGACGGCTGGCGGGCCCTATCCCAATCACCCTTCGTAACCGAAGTCCTCAAGACCCCGATCATTACCACGACAGCACCCGGCGGCGTTAACTACCATTCGGGATTACGGACAACAATCCACTGTGATGATGCTTCGGAGGTAGATAGCACGCTGGAAACCGCGATGAGCTTTAGGGTTACCAATCCACTTGCGACGCTATTCACCATGGCGCGCTTTCTGTCTCCAACCGATCTTGTCCTTGCCATGTACGAATTTTGCGGATGGTTCTCAGTCTTTGAGCCCACGGTAGCAGTAGAAGCGGAACTAGACAAAGCCAATGAGGCTGCCGAGAATGCAACCACCGAATCCCTCTTTGACCTTGATGAAAGCCAAGACGAACCACAATGGAAACGCGTTTATGCGCGCATAAAAGTCAAAGAACAGGTAAACACGAAGGAGCCCTACGGACAAAAGAAAACGAAGGAGGTCACAAGGCTAAAGGGCACTTCGCTCTGGATGAGAAAGCCGCTCATCGAATTACACGAGCTTCATGAGTACGCCAGTAAGATGAAAAGACGAAAGTGGGGTACAAAGTTTTACAACGCCGCGCAGCTGGTGACAGGTATAGCAGCTTCTCCGCTTGAAGTTGCAGGAATTTTATTACTATCGCTTCCTCGCTCGCGCGGCGGTGCCGGCTTTCGAAACGTATATATTAACGACCTTACACCGCTTACCGCATCGGCGCAGAGAATTGCAGGGCAAAAAGTCTGCTACGGGGATATCGTGATCGTAAATCCAACCATAATGAAAGCAGGCATCGTGGAGATTCAGGGAAAGGTTATCCACGGATCAGGCGCCGTGCTGGGCCACGATGCCAAACGCATGACGGCGCTGCAAAGTATGGGGTATGACGTCTTCCTGGTTACGCACGACATGCTTAACGATGCCGAGCAGCTTGATGCGATCGTGAGAAGTCTTTGCTCGCGCTTGGAATTACGCTATAGGTGCAAAACTAAGGCGCAAAAGACGACGGAAATGGAGTTGCGAGCCAACGTACTATGCAACTGGCTGGAAATCGGTCGTTAGACGGGTGCCTTGCTCATTTCCGGGCGCCCTCGGTCGGCTGTCTGCGATGCCGCCGCCACGAAACCGGCCCATCTACTACGTTTAACCCCGACCCCTCGACCATACCCCGTATTTCGCGAAAACCGCAGGCCGCCTACCTGCGGTTTTATTTTTGCCCGAGACGCCATGGTCGGGGGATGTCGCCCAAACGTAGTAGATGGGCCGGTTTCATGGCGGGG
>ERZ773252.1007-NODE-1007-length-30041-cov-5.534650_pt1 | contig 30041 bp, 31 predicted proteins | sample MGYA00580517_ERZ773252 | MGnify/ENA primary metagenome ERZ773252 (study PRJEB29015, sample SAMEA2737766) | human gut metagenome | biome: human gut; feature: human-associated habitat; material: faeces | place: China | collected 2012 ...
TTTCAAATTTGTTAATCAATATATTTACATAATTTGCTTTTAGGTGTATAATATTATTATAAAACTTAAGGAGGTTTGTTGAATGACAACACAAGAAAAACAACGGATTGATGGAGAAAAAATTGTAAATTTAATTGCCAACTCTTTCTTTGAGGATATGTATAGTTGGACTCAAGCCAAAGCTATAAACTGCTATGCTTTTGCAAGAGGTCTTACTTGTCCAGATGTAAAGAACCAGATATATACACCAGGAAGATTATATCGGTTAAAATTTGGGCATGGTCCTGAAGTCAACTGGAAATGTGATCCTTATCTTATTGATAAGTGTATTAGCAATGATAGTTTAGCTTTAAATCAGCACTGCGAAAGAGTATCTTTCAGTAGTATCAAAGAAGATGATTTTAATTTCTATTTCGCAATTACTGATTTTCATGTACTGAACTCCCCTGCTGACCATCACTGGCATTTTATATGTAGAACCCCGAATGGTCTGTGGCTTCATAAACCAGATTGGTTTTTAGCGGCAGAACTAGTAAATTGGATTGAGTATGGCAAAACATTTCAATTTAACACTGTTGGTAGAGAATTAGGCAGCAGTTTTACAGAATGTGACGAATCTGTTTTAATTCCTTGCGAAGCAGTTTGTTTTGAAAACTTTTTTTACAAGTTAGAACTTCCAGAAGATTGAGTAATCTTGTTTTTCTAGTAAACATTAAAGGGAACTACAATTATGTAGCTCCCTTTTTTGATAGTTATTTGATAATTTTGGTTTTACAGAACATAGCATCAAGGTCTGCCTTAGATAAAATTCCTTTCTCAAGTAAACCAGATACTAACATTTCTAAACTGTCTTTATTATCTTGTAAAATCTCTACTGCATATTCTTCTGCCTCATTCAGAATCTTGTCAATTTCTTCGTTAATTATTTCCAACAGGTCATCTGTATATAAATCATTTTTTATGTTACTACTGTATGATCTGTTAGTAGATAAATCTTCTGCAAGTCCGTAACGAAGTACCATTTTTTCAGCAATTTGGGTTGCTTTTTCCAAATCGCTTGAAGCTCCTGCTGAAAGCTGCTTTGTATACATCTTTTCAGCGATTCTTCCTCCTAAATAACGCGCAATCAACTGAATAAAATAATCTTTGTTAGTAAATACTGTTTCATCATTAGGTTCACAAACATTTACCCCTAAATATTCTTCAGCAGGCATAATCGAAACCGCCAAAGTAACAGTATTGCTCAACTGTTTTGAAAACTTGTTAACAATGAAATGTCCTGCTTCGTGATATGCTGTTGCCGTTTTTTCTTCCTTTGACATTTTTTCAAATTGTTTTCTTTTAATATCAAAATTTTCTAAAATGTCATTTCTTTTAACAAAATGTCTTCCTTTAAGTTCGGCACTTGCCATAGAACGGTCCAAAAGGTCTAAAGTACGGTCAGGATTTCTAATATAATTGTTAAAACATCCTGCAAGCAAAATTGCATCATTTACCAATTTTCTTGAAATTGTAGTCTGATGATAGTTTTCCAGACGCGCAATCTGATTCTTTATCATATTATACAATTCTGTAGATTTTGGTTCTTCAACAACAATTTTTTCAAACCGCCTTTGAAGTGCCCCATCTCTTGAAAAATATTTTTCATATTCATCAAAAGTTGTCGCGCCAATTACTTGAGTATCACCTCTTGCTAAAATAGGTTTCAATGCATTTGCAAGGTCTAATTCACCGTCCTTACATGCACCTGCACCTAAAACAGTGTGTATTTCATCGATAAATAAAATACATTTAGGATAATTCTCTAAAAAGTCAATTAAATCCTGGAATCTTTCTTCGGCCTGTCCCCTATATTGAGTTCCTGCAATAATTGAAGTTACATCAAGAGACAATACCACAGAATCTTTGAATTTTTCGGGACATGTTCCTTTAACGATGCTATAAACAAATTTTTCAATAATAGCTGTCTTACCTACACCTGGATATCCTACCAAAATTGCATTTCTTTTTGTCGCTTTTGATAAAATTTTAACAAGTTGGTTGGTCTCTGTATCTCGTCCAAGTATAGGACATTTTTCATACGAAATATATTTGTCATTCATAACAGTAAGAAAACTTGCCAAATCATATGGTAAATAAAAATTTTTCTTTTCCATTTCTTTTTTGGCTCCAATGCTTTTATTTGACTTTTTGTTTTCTAAACAATTTTCTATAAATTCTTCATAAATATCTGGCATTGTTTCAGTAAATGCTGCTAATAGAAAATTGTCGTTTACTTGGTCGAAAAGGTATAAGTCATGTGCTATACCATTTGCAATCAGTATAGCATTTAAAAGCGACTGAGAAATTTTGATTGAAACATTTCTACCCGTTGAATTTAAAATAATAGACTCAATTCCAATTTCATCCTCAATAATAGCTCTCTCCCAATACTTTGAAATAATTTTTCTGGATTCATTTTCTATTTTTTCTTTTGTCACAGAATGTGATACAAGAAAAGAATGAAAACAAGTTTTTTCCTCTTTAGCCAGTTGTACAAATGCTATTACATCTGTAATGCTTTGTGCCCCAGACCGTTGAGAAAGTTCATTTGCATGTAACAATACATCTCTTACAGTATCATCTAGCATTATTCCTAAATTATCCATGTAGCTACCTCCTTGTGTACAAAACTTTATAAGTATCGTAAACATTTTACAGCTTTATGTTAATTTTGTCAATATTACAGAAGAATAATTTTGTGCAAGGTCTTTATTTTTATTCTCAAAAGTGATATTATATCACTATATTAATGAATGGAGATGAACAAATGATAGAAAGAGAAAAAAATCCAGAATATTTAAATTCTTTTTTAGATTACTCAATAACAATATTAAATAAATCACCTAATTCAGTCAAAGAATATAATTATGATTTAGTAAACTTTTTTAAATTTATGGCAGACAGATTTGAATTATCTGATATAAAATTATTTACAGAAGAATATTTAAAGAAAATAACTCTTGATGATATTCATGCATATGTATCGCATTTAGCAATTGATAATCGAAGTAAAGCTACAACAAGGGCAAGAAAAATTTCTACTATAAGGATCTTCTTTAAATACCTTTCTCAAAAAGCAAATATTTTAGAAATTAATCCAGCTCAAAATCTCGAGACCCCAAAACTTGAAAAGAGAATGCCTAAATATCTTTCATTAGACGATAGTAAAAAGTTGTTAAATGTTGCGGAAAATGAAGATAATAGAAATTATAAAAGAGATTATGCTATAACAACTTTATTTTTAAACTGTGGAATGAGACTTTCTGAGCTTGTAGGAATTAATATCAATGACATTGATTTTAATGAATGTAAGATGACAGTCATAGGAAAGGGAAACAAAGAACGTACAATCTATTTAAATAAATCTTGTATGGTTGCGATATCTTCTTATCTTAACTCTCGCCCACCTTCAAATATGGTAAAACATGACTCCAAAAATTCTGATAAGGCACTTTTTTTAAGTGAGCAAAAACAAAGAATTAGTAATAGAACTGTACAAAATATAATAACAAAAGAATTAAAACATGCAGGTTTAGACTCTAAAAATTTATCTGTTCATAAATTAAGGCATACTGCTGCAACTCTTATGTATCAATATGGGAATGTAGATATTAGAGCTTTACAAGAATTGCTTGGGCATCAAAGTATTTCTACAACAGAGATTTATACTCATGTAAGTAATGAGCAAGTACGTAATGCTGTTGAAGCGAATCCTTTGTCAGACCCTAAAAATTTGTAATGAAAGGAATAAATATGAAATCTAATAAAGCAAAAATATTATATAAAAATATAACAACATATACTAATAGTAACTATGCTCAATTCTTAAATTTTCATAATGATAAATATGAATTTTCTTATAATTTTTACACCATTGTTATGTCTATTCTTTTGTGCTATTGTATAATCATAAATATAAAAAACAAAAATATATTATCTTCCCTAATCTTTCTTTTTTTGTTAATTGGCTTTATTTTTATAAGATTTTATTTGCCAATAAGGCGATTAAAAAAGACTAAAAGCAATATTAAAAAGAAATCCAATTCTACTCATGTTTTTTTATTTTATGATTATTACTTAAAAGTAGATAAAGAAATTGTGTATTACTTTAAACTATATAAAATTTTTGAAGTTAAAGATTATTTCTATTTGTATATAAATCAAGACTATGCACTAATGCTTGATAAAAAAGGTTTTAAAATGGGTACAGTTGATGAATTTAGAAATTTTATAAAGAAAAAATGTTTGTTTAAATACAAATCCCTCTGAATTGTCAGAGGGTATTTTATATTCATAATAACATTGGCTGAATTTGTTCTCCCTCTAGTGCTTCTTCAATTGTCTTTATTAGATATGCTGGATCAAAAACAATTGAACGAGGTTTAGTTATTGGATTATCCTGTCTAAAAGGTACAAAATAATAATGTTTTCTATTAAAAAGTTTCCCTATGTTCTCCCCTGCTCCTGAAAGTCCATTATTGGTTGATATTGCTATAACTACTGGTCTCTCTCTCCTTAAGTGGCTTTTAACTGCCATTGTTGCAGGACCATCTATTATATCATTTGCCAATTTAGCCATAGTATTCCCTGTTGCTGGAGCTACTACTAATATATCTAGCATATTTTGGGGACCTATTGGTTCTACTTCTTGAATAGTGTGTAAAACTTTATTTTCTGTAATTCCTTCAATTTCGTCTATAAAATCTTTTGCCCTACCAAATTTAGTATCCATAGTATAACTATTTTCCGACATTATAGGAACTACATTAGCTTTTAGTTCAACAATTTTCTTTAATTCATCTATGGTCTTTTTGAATGTGCAAAAAGAACCTGTCATTACAAAACCTATCTTTTTTCCTTCTATATTCACTTTTTTCCTCCTTTCTCTATATAATATGAATAAAAATTATTTTTTGTCGGTATAATATTTTAAAAGCTCTAATAAATATTCATTTAATAGAGCTTTTAAATATTATTAATTTATCTATGCCAAAAGACTACTTTCTAAATAACATATAATAACACACATAAAACATGTAAAATATTTCCTAAAAATACGCATAAATGGAAAATAGAATGCATGTATTTATGTTTTTTTCCTACACCATATAAAATCGCTCCAATTGTATAAATTATTCCACCAGCTACAAGTAAAACAAAACCTGGTATTCCTAATAGTGAAGGCAATAAATTAACTTTTATTATTATACACCATCCCATTGCTAAATAACAAATCATTGAGAAAACTTTATATTTTTTTAAGTCTATTGCATTTAACGTAATTCCTAGTATTGCAAATGCCCAGATAACTCCAAATATTGTCCAACCAAGTGCTGTACTATATTCTCTTAAGGTGCATAGTGCAAAAGGTGTATATGAACCTGCAATTAACACAAATATCGCACAATGGTCTAATACTTGTAAAACTTTTTTTGACTTTAATTTTGGGCTCAATCCATGATATATACTTGACATTGTATATAAAAATAACATTGAAACTCCAAAAATCACTCCACTAACAACTCCATATGCATTATGCCTAATCCCAGCAAATACACTGCATAGTACTATTGTTGCAATTCCAGCAACACCTCCAACAATATGTGAAACCATATTGAAGATTTCTTCTCCTTTTGTATAAGTAGGTAATATTCTATCGGCTAATTTTGTTCTTTTCATAATCAAACCACCTTTCCGTTATCAAAAAATATAACATCTAGTATTTAATACTAGATGTTATTATATTATATCTTTTTTTATTTGTCTACTACTTTTTTGAAAAAATATATTAAGATTTTTATAACTTAGCAAATTCTTCGACAATATTTTCTATAGAAATTTGTGTCTGTGTTTTTTCTTGCATATTTCTAACAGTAATATTATTATTGTTTAATTCGTCTTCTCCTAATATAAACACATAAGGAATGTGTTCTGCGTTCGCATAATCTAAAGCTTTTCTCATTTTTCTGTTTTTCATTTCTACTTCTGTTTTATATCCAGCATTTCTTAAAGTTTGAGCAATTTTTAAACATTCTATTTCTGTTCCCATAGGAATTATATAAATGTTTGTTAATGCTTTTTCGGCAAATTCTTCTCTATCCTTTAAGATTTCATATATAACATTTAATCCAAAACTTACTCCTACTGCAGGGTATTTAGTGCCATTACCAATAAAATCTGTTATCATTTTATCATAACGGCCTCCACCACCTATACTTGAAGTAATACTTCCATCTTTAACATATACTTCAAAAACAGTTCCTGTATAATATTCTTGCCCTCTTGCTAATGATGGTGAAAATTGAACATAATCTATTAGTCCCAATTTTTCAATATATTCTTTTAATGTATTTAGCTCATTTATTCCTTCTGCCAAAACTTCATTTTTACTTTCAATATTTATAAGTTGGTTTGCATCCATATTTAAATATGTAAATAATTTTTCGATTTGTTCATTATTTAATCCAACTTTAGCAAATTCTTTTTCAAGCTCTTGTCTTGTCATTTTTTCGAATTTATCAATAATAGTTATTGTATCTGTTACAAGCTCTTCTGCAATTCCTGCTTCTATTATTATTCCTGATAAAAATTTTCTATTATTATATTTTATAACAATATCAATATTTAATTTATTATATGCTTCAACATATAATGCTACAAATTCTGCTTCTGTTAACTGTCCTTCAATTCCAACACTGTCAACATCACATTGAATAAATTCTCTATCTCTTCCAAGTTTTACTGGACCATTTCTGAATACTTCTCCAATTTCATATCTTTTAAATGGCATTTTCGTATTTGGATTCATTGCTATATATTTAGCAAATGGAACTGTTAAATCATATCTTAAAGCTAAGTTTCTATTTCCTTGGTCTGTTACTTTATAAACTTCTTTTAAAATGTCGTTTTCTTCATCATACTTTAATGCTAATAAATCATAATAACATAATAATGGTGTTTGTAATGGCTTAAAACCATATTTTTCAAATACTTTTTTTAATGTATCTGAAATATAATTTCTAATATATTGTTCTCTTGGTGAATAATCTACACATCCTTTTACATTTCTTAGTTCTATCTCTTTCATATTTAATTTCATCCTTCCTCAAGGCATAAATCTTGCCACTTTTTTCTAATAACGATAGTACTATTATATCATTTATAAGTAGATAAGTAAAGAAATATGAACAAATATTTCTATGATACTTTTTCTGCAAATGAATTATTAACAATTTTGTCATATGGTGCTTTCGTTGTAAGCTCTCCTGCCTCTGACATAATTTCTTGTAGTTTATCAAATGCAGATTCTTTTAAAACAGGAGTATCTCTCCAAGCATCAATATCTTTGTACTTTTGAACTGAGTTTTCCAAAGAATCTATTGTTGTATCTGGGAAAAATTCCTGAATTTTTTCTGCAATTTCTCTTGCAGTATGTTCTTTAACCCATTGTTCACCATTATATGTTGCTTTAGTAAATTCTTCAATAATCTTAGAATTATTTTTTATATAGCTTTTCTTTGCGCAATATGCAGTATATGGAACTTCTCCTGCCGCTTCACCAACTGATGCAACAATATATCCTTTTCCAGCATCTTGAGTCATAGACGCAGTCGGTTCAAAAAGTGTTACATACTGTGCATTACCTCCTGTAAAAGCACCTGCCATTAAATCAAACTTGATACTATCATCCAGTGTTAAATCAGTTTGTGGATTCAATCCATTTTTCTTCAATACATACTCTAAAGTCATATATGGTACTCCACCTTTTCTTCCAGGTATTACAGTTTTGCCCTTTAAATCTTGCCACGAAAAGTTGTTTGCTGCTTCTTTGCTTACCAAAAATGAACCATCTTTTTGTGTTAACTGTGCAAATACTTCTATATAGTCTTCTTTTCCTTCGTTGTAAACATATATTGCCGCTTCTGGCCCACATAAGCCTATGTCACTTTGACCTGCTAATATTGCAGTCATTACCTTATCTGCACCTTGCCCTGTTGTAATTTCCAGCTTCAAGCCTTCTTGTTCAAAAAAGCCATTTGCAATTGCAACATATTGTGGCGCATAAAAAACGGAACGAGTTACTTCATTTAATTGAATTGTTGTTAGTCCAGAAGTATTAGTTGATTTTGAATTTAATAAATTATGCACACCAAATATTATAGCAATTACAATCAAAGTAATTAAAATACCACTTATAATTTTTTTCATACCTTACCTCCTTCTACATTATTTTATGAAATAAATGCAAAAGGGTTCACGTTTTGTGTTATGTTGACCCAATTGGATAAATATGGTATAATTAAATAGAGAGGGGGCTCGTATATGAAAAAAATATTTATATTGATATTAGCCATTTCTTGCACTTTAACATTTTTTTCAACATTTTCTAATGCAAACAGTAAAACAATAGAAAAATATGTATATGCCCAAGACTGGAATTATAATATAAAATGGCAAGATACCCCAGCTGAATTTGAAAATGATATATATACAAATATTAATTTAGATAAATTATTAAAAACATGTAAAAGTGATTATATATTAGCAAATTTAAAATCAACTTACCCATATTTAGCTTGGGATAACTTTGAAAATGTACAAATATATGAATCCGAACTTGAAAATTCTGAAGATGTAGCAATGTATTTAAAAAGTAAAAACATAATAATAGTTAATAAACCTGTTTTTACTAAAACTGATTATATTACACAATATAATTGCATTTTACATGAATTAGCACATAGTTTAACATTATCTGATAATTCTATACTATCAGGAGGTTTTAATGAACCTGTTGCAGAATTTATGGCATATAAAGTTTGTGAAAATCAGAGTATAGATTTTGAATTTTCTTACAAAGATGTTTCAACACTATATATGCTTATATCTAATGCATATGGAGATGATGAACTTATATATGATTTTTATAATGGCTTACTAATAGAAAATCTAAATCAAATTACTGATAATAATGCTAACCAGTTAGCTTCAATATTATATTTTTTGGAACACCCTGCTAAATGTCAAGAACTTCCATTTTCATATGACTATTTAATTATGATGGCTCAAGATATTGCAATACATGCTAATATAAATACACAAAAATCGCTTGAAAACTTTTCTGAACATCTTATTATTAATAATGACTATTTTTCAAATTTAATATCCAGAAACTTATAAAGAGGCAATTATATGCCTCTTCTATTTTACTATTTTCTTTTCTAATATAACTATACTTTCATACATTAAAGCTGCAACAACCGCAAGAATAATAACACTGGTCATAACTAAATCTAGTTGGAATACTTGCCCTCCATAAACTATCAAATATCCTAATCCCCCTTTAGAAACTAGAAATTCTCCTGAAATTACACCTACTAAAGAAAGCCCTATATTTACTTTTAATGTATTAAAAAATGTTGGTATATTTGATGGAATTACAATTTTAGTTAATACTTGAATTTTATTTGCATTAAATGTTTTTACCATTTTTATCTTTTCTTTATCTGTATGTAAAAATCCATTTAATATATCAAGTATTGTTACTATTAAAGAAATTGCAAACCTAATCTGCTGACAACATTTTTATCTTTTTTATTGGCTGTCTCTTCAAACATATCTGAGAACAGCCTTTTATCATTTTGTGATATCTTAGTATTTAAAATGTCTACTTCAACATTTTGACCACTTCCTTGCATATCTTCTATTAGTATCCTTAATATATCTTTTTTTGATTTTATATCTAAATAATTAAATGTTTTAAAACAATTATTTATAATATCCAAAATTAATTCTGCCATTTTGCTTTCTTCATCTCTGAAATTTTCTTCAGTTTCTTTATTTGTTTTTAATTTAATAACTTCATCTTCTAATTCTTTATTTTCCTGTTTTAACCTTTTTAATTCTGAATTTATTAAATCTATTACTTCAATATCCATATATTTAAGTTTATCTATTAAGTTTTTCATAGCTTCATCATTTGTTTTTACTTTTTTATTTAATTCCTCTACTTTAGTATCCAATTCTATTCTATCTTTTTTTATTGTTAATTTTGAAAGTTCTTGATATACTTCTGATGTCGGAACAAATATTTTTTCTAATTTTTTCATCATTAACTCATCAAGAGCTCTTCCATTTATATTCTTACTATGACATCTCATACCTCTGCTTTTCTCTTTTAATTCGCATATGTAGTAAAATCTTTCTCCCTGTGCAATTTTAGGTCTCATATATGAACCACATTCTGAGCATCTTAATATCCCAGAGAATAAAAAGTCGTGTTTACAATCAGCCCTATATCTTTTTTCCTTATTTTTTTCTAATAGTTCTTGAATCTTTACCCACGCTATGCCTTCTTTAAAGGCTGGCTGATGAAATCCAACTGAAACAATCCAATCTTTAATATTTCTATCTTTCTTTCCATCTTTTTTTCCATATCCTATTAATCCGTATTTTCCATCAAAATTAGCTCTATCTCCATCTGCATAAATTGTTACACCATTTTTATTAAAATATTCTAATACATCTTTGTCATTTGGTGCATATACTGGATTAACTAATATTCTTCTTAATGTACTTACAGAAAAATCCAAATTATTTTTAGTAACAATTTTATTTTTTACAAAATATGCTTCTAATTTTGTTAATGACTTTAATTCCAAAAATTTATAGCCTATCTCTTGTATCAGTTTTAATTCATCGTCTATGTTTATAAGTTTAGTTGCTTTTTTCTTCTTTTTTTCTAAGACACTATCTTCTCTTTGTTCATATACATCTACAAGTTCTATTCTTTCGGACTTATATCCTGTTGGTGTTTTTCCTCCTAGCCATCTTCCTGTTTTAGCAAGTTCAATCATATTATCTCTAATTCTTTCTGCAATTACTTCTCTTTCTAATTGAGCAAAAACAGATGCAATATACATCATTGCACGCCCCATTGGTGTTTTGGTATCAAATTGTTCTTTTATTGAAACAAAACTAGTTCCTAAATTAGTTATATGATTCATCAAATTCGAAAAATGAGCTATATTTCTACTAATTCTGTCTAATCTATAACATATAAGTATATCAAATGGTCTTTTATTTTCCTCTGTTAAAAATTCTTTGAATTTAGGTCTGTCTATATTTCCACCTGAAAATCCATCATCTTCATAAATTATACTTTCTACATCATACTCACTACTTGGATAATTTTGCGTAATATATTTCATTGCTATTTCTACTTGATTGCCTACAGAATCACCCTTGTCTGAGTATTTAGATTTTCTAGAATATATTGCAATTTTTACTTTTTCCATAAGAACTCCTTTTTGCTTGTGATTTTAACTCTGTTTTTCTCTTCTTTCCAGCTCTTTTAGGATTTGTTTTTTTAATTGTTCTTTTTGTTTATAACTAATATCTAATCTTTCGATATTAAATTTTATAAATGAAGCTCTAATGAAAGCTAGGTTATGGATACTCTCATCTCCATAAAATAAATTTATATTAATATCCATTTTAATTCCCCTAGTTCAATATATGATAATATTAAATTTGTATTACTATTTAGTTTTTCTCGAAATATCTAGGTGGATTACCTTTGTATATAATCATTTATGAATTTTTTATCTATTTTATTTAATTCTCCTCTAATATATGCCACAAATATTCTAATGTTCGGCAGTTCTATAGGCAATTCAACTTCGTATAATTCATTTCTTTCTAATTCATTTTTTACATACTCTTTTATAACATATGCATTTTTATTTTAGGTTCATTTTTTTCATCTAAATATACACAACTCACTTCTACTCCTTGAAATGGTATTTCTATAGAATTATTATCTGCAAATCTTCTTATTGCATCGAACTCATCAGTCAAACAATTATGATCTGATATAACAATCCTTTTTACTCCATTTTCTTTTGCCTTTAAAATCAATTCTGTTGGAGTTACCCATCCATCTGAAACACTAGTGTGAGTATGTGTATCACAGTAAATGTTATTTTTTTCTAATTCTATATTTCTTCTTCTTGATTTTATATATTCTCTTGCAGAAGAAGCAGGATATATTTTCTCTCCTATATCAATCTTTTTGTGCTCATTATCTAATAATGCTGTTACAATCTCTTCTGCATCTTCTTTAAATAAAAATGATGTTGAGTCTATCCAACTTGTATATGTACAATTATTAGGCATATAAATAATTCTTCTAATTTTCTTGTCTGGATCAATTTCTTCTAGCGATCTATCTACATCAACTTTTATATCTCCTTTTTCTAACATATATAAATGTGAATCTGATTTTTTTTGAAAATACTTTACAACAAAGCCTTTATTTTTTAGAAAATCAACATATGTTAATACATCACTAGTTACATTTCTATTATTTTTTGAAAAACTGTTATCTAATTCGTAACATCGTGGAATTCCACTTGACAATCTAAAAATGAATCTCTTTACACCTAGTTCCATTCCTTTTTCTAAGTATTTATTAAATTCTTCTAAATCCTTGCTACCATCATTATCTAAATAGCAAGAAAATCTCACATCAATACCAGATGCAATTATATTTTTAACTAATTCATAGCTTAATCCAGAATAATTCATAATTTTAGCATTAATATCAGGATTTATATGTGCAACGCTTATTGAAATATCTGTTATTCCCACATCTTTTAAATGTTCGTATAATTTCTTTTCTTTTCCTTTGTAATTTACAGTTTTATTTAAGTTTAAACCATTTGTATGCAATCTTCTTATCTTTGGAATAATTTTAGAAAATCTTTCAACTAATTTCAATAATTCTACTGGGTATAATGTAGGTTCTCCTCCAGAAAAAGAAACAATCTGTATCTGAGCATCTTTACAAAATTGTTGCAATCTTTCAAGATTTGAATTATGCAAATCAATAAATCCTCCTGAATCAGGCGTAAATGTTATACCATTATAGCAAAAATTGCATCTTGCATTACATATCGCAGTACATGTAATTGTTAGTACTGCCTTATCACTAACAATATAATAAAATTCTCCACTTTTTATGATTTTTACATTTTTATAAAATACACCATCAATTGTAATTCCTTCTTCTCCAATATGTAATGGCAATTTATTTTCTGAAATATCTAGTTTTTTTAAACATTTTATATTAACATCTTTCATTTTTCTCTCCAACCTATAATTCTATTTCTTCTTTTTTTGATTTTTTTTCATCTAATTTATAATCAACAAATTTTAATTTTTCTATTGTTTTTCCTAATATTTCATTTGCTATTTTATAAGATATTTTGCAATTTCGAATTTGCCCCTTTACATGTGCATCTATTCCAAACAAAACTTTTATACCATCATATTCAGATAATATTCTCCAAAAATGCTCATTAGGATATTTTATTGTCTTCATCGCAAGCTTTATTTGCTCTTGCTCTGTACCATCTGGAATCTGTTTTTGAGCTTTTACATACTCTCTGTAAATTTCATTTAAATTTATTTCTACCGGTACTGTATATTTTTGAATAACCTTACATAATTGTCTTGTAAAAAATTCTTCTTTTTTCCCAAATTCTTTTCTGTATTTAAAAAACAAATCAGGATGTGCTATTATATCTGGTATTCCTGCTTGTAGTGCTTTATTTATTAAACATATATATTGTATCGCATCTTTATCTGTTGCTTCCTGTTTAGAAGTAAAATATTTGATATTTCCTTGTGAATCGAAGACAAAATGTTGTCCTAATATCATTTTATCAACCATACTTTTCATTTTCATAATATGTTCTATTTCGTTTGGAAAATATTCGAATTCAAATCCCGTTTCTATATTTATTTCCCCCTGATATTTGTCTTTTAAGTTTATTATCGATTGTAAATATTCATCTATTTCATCATAATCCATTCTGACATTAGATTTTGTGTCTTTTGTGTTCATAAAAGGAATATGATCCGTAAATGCTAAAAACTTTATTCCTGTTTCAAAAGCTTCTTTTACATATTCTTCATCATTATATCCTTTTTCAGCATGTTTACATCTTTCTGTATGTGTATGATAATTAAAATCTTGAATATTTTTCATAATTTTTTACTATACTATTGGCATATTTAGTATGTCATTCCCCCCTCTATAACTTAAATCTTTCTTTTATTTCTTTTGCTACAATATTAGCAGGAACATTAGTGTTGTCTATTCTCATATAATTTTTTTCTTTTATTTCATTTTCTTTAGAATTGAATCTATATTTTTCTACTGATTTTAGCAAGTCCTTTTCGCTCCATTCTAAATTTCGTTTGGATGCTTTATTTTCTAATCTATTTTCTGTTTTATTCCTTTTTAACCTTTCTTCTAAAGTCGACTCCAATTCCACGATATATATATCTGCATTATTTTTTTTAAAAATATCTATAAATCCATACATCATATTCCAATCTTCTTTTGAATCAAAATTCCAAGTTGTTGTAAATATAAGTCCCTCTTGTTCGCTTTTGGCAAATTCCTCAAATATTTGCACTCTAAATTCTTCATTTAGTTTTCTAAACGCATCTCTACTGTAATCAAAAATATTAGTTAATAGTTCTATGGTCATGTGATTATGTAATAATTTTAAATTCGTAATCTTTACTAGCTCTTGCCCTACAGTCATTTTTCCAACTGCTTGCGGACCAGTTATCAATATGAATTTCATTTATTTGTCCCTCCTATCTTTCCAAAAAATATTCTTCACTTTCAAAATTTCTTTCTCCATCAATGCTTGTAAATTGACCTTTTCCTCTATATTCAAATCCAACTTTACGTATAACATTTCCTGATGCTTGATTTTCTTTAGCATATCTACATAAAAATTTTCTTATGCCTACCTCCTTAATCAAATACTCTACAACAGCTTTTAACGACTCTGTTGCATATCCGTTTCTCCAGAACCTCCTTCCTATCGCATATCCAATTTCATAACATTCATCTATATTATCAGCCTTATTGGCAGAAATTGAGCCTATAAGTTCTCCGCTTTCTTTTAATTCTATTCCCCAATTATATGAATCCAACTTTTCATATTTAGCTATACATTTTTCTAGCCATCTTTTTGTTTCTTCAATGTTTTTTTGATGGTTCCATACCATATACTTTGATACCTCTGTATCACTTAGCCAATTATTAAAAATTTCTTCTGCATCAGTATTCTTAAATTTTCTCAATATTAATCTTTCTGTGTCTATTTTTTGAGTTCCTTTATGTTCTTTATACATTTTTATTTTCCTCCACAAATCTAGAAATTTTTTCTATATTATCAAATTTTTCTATATTAATTTGAGTCAAATCAATTTCTACTCCAAATTCCTTTTCTATTGATACCACTAATGCTATAAACATTAATGAATCGAATTCCTCTTTTATGCAGTAGTCATCCTCATACCTTTTCTTTCCAATTCTATTTATAATTGTTCTTACTTTATCTTTTATTTTTTCATTGTGTACTTCTTGTATTTGTAAATCATTTTTATTTTTTATAAATTTATAAGAATAATATTTTCTGCTATCTAGTATAAAACCATTCAAAACAAAAAGTGCTTGTAATTTTTCATTTTTTAAATTAAAAATAAACTTAGCTTCGATATCTTTTTCTTTGTCATTTGCTATTTTTTTTACAAATTCAATAACTCTTTTTCCTATATTTCTACCTTCGACTTTACATGATATAGCAAAATATTGTATTTCAATTGTTGTTTCGTTTTCCTTTATTATTGTTGTTCCAACAATTCCATAATCTGCAAAAATATCTTTCATTCTTACCGTAAAAATATTATATTCATTTTTATTGTGAATCTTTTTTAGTTCAGCTACTGTCAATGTTTTATTATTCAAATTCATTTGATTTGTTCTTGATAGTAACTCTTCTATTCTATAAAAATCCTCTTCTCTTGCTAGTTTTATGTCTATATTTATATTACAATATTCTAAGAATTCTTCTTTAGACATTTGTTCTTCTTTTTTCTTTCTTTGCTCTAATATCTTATATATTTTGTTTCTATTTTTCGTTTCTTCTGTTATTATTGTAATATCATTTATATATTTTGTTAATAAAGCTATATTTCTAACATTCAATATTTGTAGATTTGGTATATAGTATATTGCTTCTGCTAATTCAAGTTCAGAATCATCAACAAATAAAATATGTTCTTCAGAAATATTTAAATCCTTAGCTAAGTCTTTTATGGATTTATACTTATCATCCCAGGATATATAAAATTTATAAAAATATTTTTCAATTCCTAATTCTACTATTTTTTTATACGCCTGCTCATAATTGTTTTTACTTACTATTGCAAGTACTATTCCTTTTTCAAGAGCATTTTCTAAATAATTAATAACCCAATTATTTAACGTTACGTTATCATTGGCATCTAAAGTTCCATTCCAGATAGTATTATCTAAATCAAAAGCAATACACTTTACCATTTTATCTCACCAAGCTCCTTCTTAATTTTTAATTCTTTTTCAATAATACTTTGAGTTATATCATTTATTGTTTTCTTATTTAGTACTTTCTTCAAAAAATAAGTTTGAACTAAAATACTTCGTAACTTTGTCCACTCCATGGAAATTATAAAAATATATTCTGCAAGTTCTCTAATCTTGTTATTTTTTGTTATTTCACTTATATAATATAAATAATAAGCAAATCTTTGTCTATTCATTATGACTTTTCTTAATCCCTTATCAATAGGTGCTTTAAATACCATTTCAAAATCTAACCCTAAATATTCTTGTTTTAAGTCAATTTCATCTAAACTAGAAAAAAACTCTTTCATTTCATTAATTGATTTTTCATCTAATAATGCTTCACTTAATTCATTGTTTTTTAATTCCTTTTCTTTTATATTTGAAATATCTAAAACAATTATTCTTGTAATAGCCTTTAATAATTTTTTGTATTCAATCTCTTTATTATACAACTTATACCATACGTCTATAATTTGGGCTGTTTCTTTGTTTATTTCTGTTATAACACATGAATGTGTACCAATATATTTTTGAAAACCTTTATCATATTCATAATCAAATGTGTTTACTTCTAAAACAATTATATTTTCACTATTGCATTTTGTTCTAATAATCTCATCTATTTGACTTTGCTCAATACTTTTGCTTTTTCCGAAATTTTTTAAAACCACACTCTTGTTTCTATTCTTGTTTTCGTAAATCTCATAGTTTATATTAAAGCATTCTTTTAATTCTTCGTATTTATTATCATTAGTACACATTAACCCTTTTCCAATACTGTCTAAATTTTTGTTAAATCTAAAATACCATAATTTGTTAAATATTCTTCTTATATCTATTTGATTATCTTTTAGTACTATTCTCAAATTATCATCAATACAATCATATCCTTCTATGTGATTTGCTTCCATAACAATCTCCTTTTATATTATAGTATTGTTAAATACATTATTAATTGTAATTATTTTACAATATTTTTATGTTTTAATCAATATATTTGACTTTAAATAATTCAAACCTTCTTTAAAAAATATTTAACTCTACTATAATAATTCTATAATTCTTTGCATCAATTGAAAGAATAGACTAAAACATACTAAAAATGAGCAGTTTGATATAATCTCTCTGCTCATTTTTAGTTTAAGGCTTAATAGTTTCCTTAATTTTTTTCAGGTATTCAATATCTTTGACAGGAAACTGTCCGAGTTTACTCATAAACTCTTTATTTTTTCGGAGAACGGAATTTCTTTTCACTTTTTCAACAGTTTGTGAAAGAAGTTCTGCCTCATCATTGCTTATGTAGGTAATCAGTTCTATCACCAAAACCCAAGCCATAAGACGGTCACCTTCTCTTCGGGCGTGCTTTCTAAATTCTTTCACATCCCGTTCGGTTATATATCCATTTCTCTTTTCACTCGGTACATTTTTCATAAATGTATACCTCCTACTTATAATATAATTATATTATACCACTTTTTTTATTATTTGGCAAATTTGTTGCCACCAGGACACAATTGCAATTGATAATGCCATAACAATTATTGCAGGCATTCCTGCTCCAACCCAAATAATAATTACAGGACCAAGAGCTATTTTAGGCAAACTATTCAAAATAACTAAAAATGGTTCTGATACTTTAGAAATAAATGGTGACCACCAAAGTATTATAGCTATTATTACTCCCGCAATACTACCTAATCCAAAACCAATTAGTGTTTCTTCACATGTAATTTTTAAATGTTCTAGTAAATTGTTTGAAGATAAATTCATAAATGTTTTTACTATTCTGGATGGTTGACTTGCTATAAAGCTATCTATAATTCCTCTTCTTGCAAGTATTTCCCACACTGCTATAAAAGCTATTACTATAAATATCTGGGTTGTTAAAATTTCAACTTTTCTTATTTTTATTTTTCTTAGATATTTTTTTCGTTCACAAGAGATTATTTCTTTATTTTTCATAATTTATCACATCACTTTCAGTTTTACATTTGTATTACTGATATATTTTATGTGAATTTTATTATTGATGTGATACTCAGGTAGTATTTATTCAGCGTTCAATTTCTCTTTTTTGACTCTTATAAGATTTCAAATCAGTCACAGGTTCAGGCGAAAATCTATATCTTTCCATAAAAGATTCTTTACTTCTATGGTCATCTAAAAGAACTTGTCCTAAATCATAAATGTTAAATCTAGTATATGTTTCCGCTTCTTTATCACTCTTTTCATACAATTCAAAAATTTGTTCTCCAATTTCATGAATAACTACTATAGGATATTTTAAAAAATCCATATTTAGATTAGACGACTTTTTTAAAATTCTAGGAGATTTACTCAAAAATTCATAATCTAGAATTAAACTTGCTTCCCAATCTCTTGGTCTTTTACCTTTGTCTATTGAATTAACTAGTTCTTTTGTAACTTCTTGTAATTCAATTTTTATGCTAGGTCTATCTCCTTTGTTGTATACAGCTAAAGTTCCCACAAAAGGAGCTGCAAAATATTCAGGTGATACTCTATGTATTACAAACTCCATATTTTTATCCTTTTGTTTTTGTTCTTTCATAAACTGTTTTAATTCTTTTTTATCAGAAAAAGTCCCTTGTGGTAAATTTAATTCAGAACCAATTGTTCGTCCACCTCTTACCCTCCACAAATTACTTTTTTCTAATTCTTGTTCATCCAGATTTTCAACTTTATCAACAAATAAGCAATCAACCGTTAAATCTGGAAAATTCTTTTGTAAAAATTTCAATCCATCTATTTTTCTCATATTACACTCCCTCTATTACATCAAAAAAATCATTTTCATTTGTTTCTGATAATACATTCATTCCATTCCACCAAAATGTACCTTCTACATAATATCTTCCTATTGGTGAAGTTGCATTTATATAGTAATTATCATATTCATTTAATTCTGACTTACCTTCTATTTGTTCTATCCTGTTTAAATTAAATTCATCGATTTCTCCATTTGGCATTATTACTTTATATTTAATTTGACCATTAATAACTTCATCTGAATTATTGTAAATTTTCATATGAAATGTTGTAAAATTATCTTTGCCTTTTATTAATTTTTTAGGAAATATGCTCATTTCTAATCCTCCCTTATCTCAATATGTACAAAAAAAGTGACAATCTTTTAGGACTGCCACCATTTCTAAATATTTTATCCGCACATTCTGCATGTAAGTATTTTCTTTTTATCATCTTTTACATTTTTTACTTCATTTACTGGTTTGTTTTTTACCTCTTTGTTCATAACTTCTTTTTTCATTTTAAGCTCCTTTCTAGGTAATAAACCTATTAAATTTATATGTATTGCAAAAAATTGCAACATTAAAAACTATAATAAACATAATGGATCTTCTTCCAGTAACGATTTCTTTAGTGCTAATGCTGTAGCTCTACATCCACCACATATCATTTTATATGTACATTCTTGGCATTTTCCTTTTAAACTTTCTTTATATTCTTTTAGTGTAACAAAAAGTTTGTTTTTTTCTAAAATTTCATCTAAAGATTTCTCTTTAATATTATCTGCAAACATAGGTATATATGAACAAGCTCCTACATTTCCTTTAAAGTCTATATATATAATTTCATCTCCTGCTTCACATCCTGCATAATATTGACTAGCTTCTTTTAAATCTATTCCAAAAACTTCTGGAAATATTGGAATCAATAATGGATCACCCGTCCTGAATTTTATGTTTAGTCTCTTGCACTCTTGTATCAATTCCTTAATTATAATTTTGTATTCTTCATTAGATATCATTAGATCTTCACTCGCATTTCCTGTCAATATAACTCTTCTTGTATTAAATTCTTCTGCTCCATTTTTGCTGGCTAATTTTAATACTTCTTTCGCATCTTTAATTGTGTCTTTTGTAAGAGTATATCTAATTGAAAATTTAATTCCATTTTCTTTTAATATTGGTAATGTATTAATTATTTTCTGAAATGTTCCTTTTCTTCCTCTAAATTTATCATGTATTTCTTCCATTCCATCTATACTTATTGATAATCTAACATTAGGATATTGAGCTAATTTTTGAGCTATTTTATCATTTATCAATGTACAGTTTGTTGTTATTACTATATCGTCAAATTTTGTGGTATAATCTAATATTTCAAATAAGTCTTTTCTTAAAAATGGCTCTCCTCCTGAAAGGTTTAATTTGGTTGTACCACAATAATATAATTGAGATAATAAACTTTTGGCTTGTTCTAGTGTTAATTCTTTTTCTTGTGTATTTTTGTTCAAAACTCTGCAATGTTTGCAATTGAGATTACAGTCATCATTTATATCCCATTGAGCAACCATAGGCATATTTTTCGCCCTCCTTTATTCCAGTTTTTACCATTTTATACCTATATTTTATATTTGTCAATATTTTCCAGAAAGTTTTTCTAATAAAATTTTAAATGCTTCTATATGGCTTGTTTTAAAGGTTCCATTATCACATAATTCATTGACTTTTTCTTCTGGGAACCAATAAATATTTTCAACTTCTTCTTTTTGAAGTTTCATTTCGTTTTCGTCATAGTCTTTTTTTAAATAATATAAATCATAAAAACATCTATTAACATCATCTCTTTCTGAATACATTAATTTCAGTTCTTGTGGCTTAGCCTCCACTCCTAATTCTTCTTTTATCTCAGTTATTATTCCACTTAAGCTAGTTTCTCCTGATTTTGGATGTCCAGAAGTTAGACCAAATTCTCCGCCTTTTTGTTTACTTCTTTTCTGAACCAAGATTTCATTTTTGGAATTTTGAATTAATGCTAAAACTACTAATGTATAAAAATTTTCTGGTGGTCTTTCTTCTTTAAATATTGTTTTTCTTGTATTAATTTTTTCTATATTATATAAATCTCTTTTTTCCATTGTGACACCTCGCTCACTAATATATTATAATATATTAATTTTTTCAATATATATTTCAAAAATGTTTCTTGCTTTTCCAGATTTTTCTAATTTTATTGACTTTTATTTCCATTTTTTGTATAATATAAGCGAATATTTTCATATAGTTATTATAAATTAATAGTAACTATCTAAATATACTTTCGATGGTTACGCCACTTATTAAAAGGAGGACAAAAAGATGAAGCAAAATATTTTCATAGGAGGCGCATGGCCTTACGCAAACGGACTACTTCATGTAGGCCATCTTGCAGCACTTCTACCAGGAGATGTTATTGCAAGGTACTATCGCAAATGTGGTGCAAATGTATTATATGTTTCTGGAACAGACTCACATGGCACTCCAATCACAACTAGAGCACGCAAAGAAAATTGCAAGCCTATCGAGATTGTTGAACATTATCACACAGATTTTTGCTATTGTTTTAACAAATTACAGTTTTCTTATGATAATTACACTTTAACATGTAATCCATATCACAAGAACTTTGTGCAGGATTGTATTAAAACAATCTACAATAATGGCTATATTTATGAAAAGGATGGTCACCTTTGTTGGAAACTCAGTTTTTTTCAAAAAGAAATTGAAGCTTTTGTTTCTTCTCATAAAAACACCTGGCGTTTTAATGCAATAAATGAATCGCACAAATATTTACAAGCTGGTTTGCGTGACCGTGATATTACTCGTCAACTTGATTGGGGAATTGATATTCCTATCGAAGGATATACAGATAAAAAAGTTTATGTATGGATTGAAGCAGTTCTTGGCTATATATCAGCAGGAAAAAACTATTGTGAACAACATGGATTAGATTGGAATGAATTTTACAAAGGCACAAATGTAAAATCTTATTTTGTTCATGGTAAAGACAATATCCCATTCCATACAATTATCTATCCTGCATTATTACTTTCATTAAATGATGGATATCATCTTCCTGATTACATGATTTCAAGTGAATATCTTAATGTGAATGACAAAAAGATTTCAAAAAGTCAAGCAAATGGTGTAACTGCTAGAGAACTTATTGACAAATACAGTTCTGATACTATCAGATATTGTATGATTGCTCAAGCGCCTGAGCAAAAAGATTCCAATTTCAATTATGAATTGGTAACACAACTTCACAATAAGAAATTGGTAGGTGAATACGGTAATTTTGTTAATCGTAACTTAGCGTTTTTGACTAAGAAATTCAATGGCGTTATACCAAATGGGACTGTAGATGAACATGTAAAAACTTGCATCATGAAAACTTATAATGCAGTTGGCACTTTGATTACAAATGGCGAACTTAAAACTGCTATGACTAGAATTCAGGACTTAGTTCAATTTGCAAATAAGTATTATGATGATAGTAAACCTTGGATTTCTGTAAAGAATGATATTGCTAGCTTTAACAATATTACTCTTACTTGCCTTGAGCTTATCGTCAATATTGCTAATTTATATGAACCTTTTATTCCTGAGTCTTCTAAAAAAGTATTTAGCTTTTTTGATAAAGCAAACTGCAATTGGGAGTATATTTCTGTTCAGCCTTTAACTGTTCTTCAAAATGTTTCTGTTCTTTTTGACAGAGTATAAAGTATATTTTCCCCTCTGGCGCTTCCAGAGGGGTTAAGTTATATTTTTTTCTCCAAGCTCTTTCCACATTAAATTAAAGTATTTACTAAATTTAGGATTTTCTCTACAATTTAAAGGTGTTCTATTTTCCATTTCAAAGTCTATTTTGTGTATTGTTTTTACAGTTGCAGGTCTTTCTGATAATACTATTACTCTATCTGACATACTTATTGCTTCTGATATATCATGAGTCACCATTAAAGCAGTAATATTCTCAGCTTTTAGAATCTTAAAAATATCTTCTGTAACCATTAATCTTGTTTGATAATCTAAAGCAGAAAATGCTTCATCTAATAATAAAATTTTAGGACGAATTGCAAGAGTTCTAATAAGTGCAACTCTTTGTCTCATTCCTCCTGATAATTGAGCTGGATATTTTTCTTTAAACTCATATAGTCCATATTTTTTTAATAATTTTTCTACATATTCTCTATTTTCTGATGTATTTTCTTTTTGAATTTCCAGTCCTAGTAACACATTTTTATATATTGTTCTCCATTCCAGAAGATTGTCTTTTTGCAACATATATCCTATCTTACCATCTATATAAATTTCTCCTGAACTTTTATTTTCAAGTCCTGAAATTATTGATAATAACGTAGATTTTCCACATCCACTTGGGCCTATTATGCTTATGTATTCTCCTTCTTTTATGTCAAAGCTTATATTCTTCAAAGCTTCTATTTCTCCATTTTTGGCTTGATATGTTTTACAAATGTTTTTTACTTCTAATATTTTTTTCATATTCAATACCTCCCCTTTATATATCTTATGAAAAAAATAAGAATACGCCACATGTGACGCATTCTTCCAAATTATTTTGATATTAAATTACAAACTAAATTACTAATTTCTGTTGGATTTTCAATAGGTAAGCCTTCAATTAATCTAGCTTGAGCATATAGAACTTTAGTATATTCTTTAAGTTCATCTTTATTATTTCCATATAAATCTTTGATTTTTTGAGCAATTGGATGGTTCTCATTAATCTCTAAGATAGTTTGAGCCTTAATTTTTTCTTCATTATTAGGCATAGAATTTATGACTTTTTCCATTTTAACTGAAATTGCTCCTTCGCTTGTCAAACATACTGGATGATTTTTTAATTTGTGTGTATATCTTACTTTATCAACTTCTTCTCCTACCGCTTCTTTCATAAGTTCAAACATATCTTTATTTTCATCATTTACTTTTTGAAGTTCTTCTTTTTCTTCTTTTGTTTCCAAATCAATATCATCTGCACATACATTTGCAAATTTCTTTTCTTTATATTCTTGTAATACTTGTATTACAAATTCATCAACATTTTCAGTTAAATACAATATTTCATATCCTTTGTCTTTTACACCTTCAACTTGTGGTAACATATCAATTTTGTCAATAGATTCACCTGAAGCATAATAGATAGTTGCTTGTCCTTCTTTCATTCTAGAAACATATTCATCTAAAGTCACTAGTTTCTTTTCTGATGAAGAATAGAACATTAATAAATCTTTTAATTTGTCTTTGTTCATTCCATAATTATCATAAGTTCCATATTTTAACTGCATACCAAATGTATTAAAGAATTTTTCATATTCCTCTCTTTCAGTTTTTAACATATTTTGTAATTCTGATTTTATCTTATTTTCAAGATTTTTAGCTATGATTCTTAATTGTCTATCATGTTGTAACATTTCTCTTGAAATATTTAAAGATAAATCTGGGCTATCTACTAATCCTTTTACAAATCCAAAATAGTCTGGTAATAATTCACTGCATCTATCCATTATAAGTACACCATTTGAATATAGTTGAAGTCCTTTTTCGTATTCTTGTGAATAATAATCATATGGTAAATGTGATGGTATATATAATAATGCATTATATGTGAATTGCCCTTCTACTGATGAATGTATTACTTTTAATGGTGGCATAAAATCATTGAACTTTTCTGTATAAAAACTGTTGTATTCTTCTTTAGTTACTTTGCTTTTTTCTTTTTTCCAAATTGGAATCATACTATTTATAGTTTCTGTTTCTATCTCTGTTTCATATTCATTTTCTGTTCCTTCTTTTTTGTGTTGATGTTCTATGTCCATTTTTATTGGATATCTAATATAGTCTGAATATCTTTTAATTAATCCTTGTATTTTGTATTGTTCTAAGAATTCACTATATTTTTCATCTTCATTATCTTCTTTTATGTGCAATGTTATTGTTGTACCAATATCTTCTTTTTCACATGGTTCTATTGTGTATCCTTCTGCTCCTGTTGATTCCCATTTATGCGCTTGTACTTCATCTACTGACTTACTTTCTACAGTTACTTTATCACTTACCATAAATGCTGAATAAAATCCTACTCCAAATTGTCCTATTATATCAATATCTTCTTTTTTCTCATTTGATTCTTTAAATGCTAATGATCCGCTTTGTGCAATTGTTCCTAAATTGTTTTCAAGTTCTTGTTCTGTCATTCCACATCCATTATCTTTTATGATAATTTGTCTTTTATCTTTGTCTACTTCTATTTTGATTTCTAGTTTTGATGTATCAATATCTAAATTTTGATCTGTTAATGAACGATATGCTAATTTATCTATTGCATCACTTGCATTTGAAATCAACTCCCTTAAAAAAATCTCTTTATTTGTATAAATTGAATTTATCATTAAATCTAGTAGTCTTTTTGACTCTGCTTTAAATTGTTTTGTTTCCATATTAAAACACTCTCCTTTGATATTGCTATTATATATCTATATTTTAGCAATGTCAATAAAAGAGTGCTAATTTTCACAAATTTTTCACATTTATAATCCCATAATAGCTGTCGCTATATTAAAATACACTAATACTGAAAGAATATCAACAATAGTAGTAATTAAAGGTGCTGCCATTATTGCAGGATCTAATTTTAGTTTTTTAGCAAGTAATGGTAATAAGCATCCAATTGACTTAGACAATATAACTGTAACAGTTATACTTAATCCAACTGTACAAGCAAGTTGCAAATTTTTATATTGTACAAAAATTCTTAATCCGTTAATTAATGCTAATGATACTCCAACTATTACTGCTATTCTTATTTCTTTCCATAAAATTTTAAATACATCTTTTACTTCAAGTTCATCTGTTGCAAGCCCTCTTATTATTAATGTTGAACTTTGTGAACCACAATTTCCTCCTGTATCCATCAACATTGGTATAAATGCTACTAATAATGGTACGGCAGCAAATGCATTTTCATAATTTGTTATAATTGTTCCTGTTATTGCTGATGAAAGCATTAAAATTAATAACCATACAATTCTATTTTTAGCATGCTTAAATACTGATGTTTCAAAATAACTTTCTTCTGTTGGTGCCATAGCAGCCATTTTTTCGAAATCTTCTTCTGCTTCATCTTGTAATACATTAATTGCATCATCAACTGTTACGATGCCTACTAATCTATTTTCATTATCTACTACTGGTAGTGCATATAAATCATATTTATCAAATTTCTTTGCTACTTCTTCTTTATCTTCTAATGTATTTACAGATATTATATTTGTTTCCATATTATCTGCTATTAAGCTTTCTTCTTTTGCTAATATCAACTCTTTAATACTTATAATTCCTTGAAGTTTTCTGTTTTGGTCTAGTACATAACATGTATATATTGTTTCAGAGTCTGTACCTATTTGACGTATTCTATCAAGAGCTTGCTCTATTGTCATGTTTTCTTTTAAATCTATAAATTCTGTTGTCATTATACTTCCAGCACTGTCTTCTGGATATTTTAATAATTCATTTATAACTTTTCTATCATTTTTATCAACGTTTCGCAAAATTCTTGTTACTACATTTGATGGCATTTCTTCTATTAAGTCGACCGTATCATCCATGAATAATTCATCAAGCACATTTTTTAATTCTGTGTCTGTTAAATCTTTAATTAGTTTTTCTCTCATATCTGTTTCCATGTATGAAAATGTCATACCTGCTTTTTCTTTTGATAATAACCTAAATATTATAACTGCTTGTTCTTTATCAAGTTCATCTAATATCGTCGATATATCTGCACTTTTCATTTCTTTAAGTTCTTCTTTTAGTTTCGTAAATTGTTTTTTTTCAATTAATTCTTTTATTTCTTCAATATTCATTTTACCATTCCCCCCTTTACTACAGTCCCATAATATGTGTTGCAACTTGGAAATACACCAATATTGAGCACACATCAACAACCGTTGTAATTAACGGAGCTGCCATTATTGCAGGGTCTAATTTTAGTCTTTTAGCTAGTAAAGGTAAAGTACAGCCTATTATTTTAGATACAACTACAGTTGCTATTAATGTTATTCCTAAAACAATTGCAAGCTGGATATTTTGATATTGAATCATTATTCTTACTGTATCTACAATTGCAAGAGCAATGCCAACTAGAATAGCTACTCTGATTTCTTTCCAAAGTACTTTAAATACATCTTTTAGTTTTATTTCATCTGTTGCAAGTCCACGAATTATTAGTGTTGAACTTTGTGAACCACAATTTCCTCCTGTTCCCATTATCATTGGAATAAATGCAACTAATATTGGAACTGCTGCAAATGCATTTTCGTATTGTGTTAATATATTACCTGTAAATGCTGCTGATAACATTAATATTAACAACCATAAGATTCTACTTTTAGCATGTTTAAGTACTGACATTTGAAAATATCCTTCTTCTGTTGGTGTTATAGCAGCCATTTTCTCAAAATCTTCTTCAACTTCATCTTGTATTACATTTATAGCATCATCAACTGTAACTATTCCAACTAACCTATTTTCATAGTCAACAACAGGTAATGCATAGAAATCATATTTATCAAATTTTTTTGCAACCTCTTCTTGATCTTCCACTGTATTTACAGATATTATGTTTGTTTCCATTAGACTTCCAATTTGTGTCTCTTTTTTACTTAATAAAATGTCTTTGATATTTATAATTCCTTTTAAGATTCTTTGCTCATCTAGAACATAACATGTATATATTGTTTCTGAATCTGTTGCTATTTTTCTTATTCTTTTTAATGCTTCTTCAGCAGTCATATTTTCTTTTAAGTCTATAAATTCAGTAGTCATTATACTTCCAGCACTATCTTCTGGATATTTTAATAATTCATTTACTATTTTTCTATCTTCCTTCGAAATTGCTTTCAATATCTTTGGAACAATATTTGATGGCATTTCTTCTATTAAATCAACTGTGTCGTCCATAAATAATTCATCTAGTACACCTTTTAATTCAGCGTCTGTTAAATCTTGAATTAGTTTTTGTCTCATGTCTGATTCCATATGTGAAAATGTCATTCCTGCTTTTTCTTTTGGTAATAATCTAAATACAATTATTACACTTTCTTTGTCTTCTAGCTCATCTAATATTTCTGAAATGTCTGCACTGTTCATTCCTTGAAGTTTATTTTTCAATACTGTGAATTTTTTTGTTTCTACTAATCTTTTTATTTCTTCTATTTCCATTTCTTTCCCCCTCTTAATTTTTTAGAAATGGATTAAAAGATAACATATTAAAAAATGAGCAAAGAACTTTTCCTCACCTTTTGGTATGTTATATTTTTATCCATTTTCAGCTTTGGATTTTCTTTCGGTCCTTCACTCATTTTTCTCACACTCCTTATATATTTTTATTTTCTACCTATATAATAATTCTTCTTACCTCTTTTGATTATTATGTATGTGTTATCTATAAACATATTATCATTTATCATTGTTGCTACATCTGTAATTTTTTCTCCATTAATTGAAACAGCCCCACTTTGTGTAAATTCTCTTGCCTCTCTTTTACTAGAAGCTGCTCCAACTTTTACTAGCATATCAACTAAGCTTATATTGCTTTCTACATCTTTTATATCTTGCTCATCAAACAAGTCTGAAATATCTTGTTTTGTCAAGTTTTTAAACTCATTATTGAATAAACTTTGAGCTAGTTTTTCTGCTCTTTCATATTCTTCTTTTCCATGTAAAAATGTTATAATTTCTCTTGCTAATGCTTTGTGTGCTTCTCTTAATTCTGGATGTTCTACATTTTTCTTTGCATATTCTTCAATTTCTTCTTTTGATAAAAATGTATATATTTTTAAGTAGTCAATTACCATACTGTCTTCTACATTTACAAAAAACTGATATAACTTATAACTTGATGTTTTATTTTTGTCTAACCATAATGCATTTCCTTCACTTTTTCCAAATTTCTTTCCTTGTGAATCTGTAACTAATGGCATTGTAAATCCATATACTTCATCACCTGTTGATTTTCTTATTAAATCAATTCCAGCAGTTATATTTCCCCATTGGTCAGAACCTGCACATTGTAAATCTACACCATTAAATTCGTGCAAATGTTTAAAGTCTAGTGCTTGTAATATCATATATGAAAATTCTGTATATGTAATTCCAGATTCAAGTCTTCTTCTTATTATATCTTTATCTAACATATAATTTACATTAAAATATTTTCCGTAATCTCTTAGAAAATCAATTACATTTATATCTTCGTACCAATCATTATTATTTACAACTTCAAACCCAAATATTTTTTCTACTTGTGCTTTTAAACATTCAAAATTATGCCTTACTTGTTCTTTACTTATCATAGCTCTTTCTGTTGTTGGCCTCGGATCTCCTATCATTCCTGTTCCACCACCAACTAAAAGTATTGGGTGATGCCCTGCCTCTTTTAATCTTTTTGATATTAAAAAACTTGATAAGTGCCCAACATGTAAACTATCTGCTGTTGGGTCTGTTCCTATATAAAATGTTAATTCACCTTTATTTAATTTTTCTTCTAATTCTGGACTTGATATATCTTTTATTAGTCCTCTCCATTTTAATTCTTCTACTAGTGTCATATTAGCTCCTTTCAAACTCGTAAAATCTTTACATATTATAACATATTCACTTTATTTTTACAATTATTTTTTTCTTTTTTGACAAACAAT
>ERZ773252.1028-NODE-1028-length-29547-cov-3.882680_pt1 | contig 29547 bp, 31 predicted proteins | sample MGYA00580517_ERZ773252 | MGnify/ENA primary metagenome ERZ773252 (study PRJEB29015, sample SAMEA2737766) | human gut metagenome | biome: human gut; feature: human-associated habitat; material: faeces | place: China | collected 2012 ...
CTGTATAAATTTTCAAAGTTCATTAATTTCTGCTTGACTTTTTATTTGCAGACTATTTTTATCGTTTTCTAAAATATTGCCAGTTTGTACATCCATGTAAAAAATGATTTTTCCTTCATTTCCACCATAATACTCCATTGTTAAATAGTCATCTGTATCCTTTGCAAATACCATAATACTGTCATAAATAATAGATATGAGACGATATTCCGGATTCCACCATAATTCTTTTATATCTATCTCAGTTTTCTCTATCGGTAACCATGCCAACACACTATCAAATTCTAAAACTCCACCTTGACTTTGTCTGAAACTTCCAGGTATTTTCCCGTGATCAGTACTCCATAACCCTGTATCCCAACAGCCAGCACTTAGATGACCATCCTTTTCAACAATCAAGCAGACCTCAAAATTATCTGGAAGTCTGTCTTTTATATAATTAAAGCCTTTCAGCGTTACTTCTCCCGGTTTATCTGATATAGCAACTACTTCATTTGTACCCATAATTATTTCTCCATCATTTAATATAGTTCAAATCAGATTCAACGAATTATCTCAAAAACAAATTTTATATTTCTTCAATCTCAGCATAAAACTTTTCAAAGTCATCTAACATCCTATCGATTTTAGCGCGCTCATACCACCCCTGTGATTTCCAGAACAGTAAAATCTCTGTGAATTCATCTTCTTTTTTATCAATAAATCCTCCACATCGCTGACCATTGTTATATACCTTATCATTTTCTCTTGCTGTCATGCAGGCCGTATCACGCCCCAATCTTGAGCAGTCTTTGCAATACAGCTCTTTTTTCCTTGGTAAAAAATGGCAGTCATCTTTACAATTAATAGGAAAATACGAAGGTACTCTTGAGCATAATGCAGCCCCTGTTTCTTCTGTAACATTTATATCCGGTGAGTCAACAGCTCATTTCAAGAACTCATGAACAACCACTTCCAAATTACATTTCCCAAACACTTCATAAAAATACATTTTTCAAATCCTCTAACAGTCTTTTGTCTTTCATTCATCACAAATAGGCCACAATACTTTCCAATTCTCATTTTCCGCATGATCTGGTTTATGTATGCATTCTCCTTCCATAAAACAGATTTCATTTCTCTTTTCACAATATTGAATACCATTCATATCTGTTGTACAAAGATCGTTTTCGCTGTCATTTACTAAACAAACGTTCTTCGGGATCTTATTCTTCACAATAATTGCTTCTAATAATTCAAAAGTCATATATTTCTCCAATTTTAAATTAAAATTATTCCTATTGGCTATACGTTTCTTTGCCTCTTCCAGAGCCTAGCATGAACAGAAAAATCTACCCGGATCAAAAAATGTTACTGGCTCATCGCCTCCATCCGGAGGTGGATACGATAGAGGTTCACTTAGATTACTATACTGGTTATAGAAAATATTATATACTTCTATTCCCGTTCCCCGCTTTCCGGATTCTTCATCAAAAGATAACTGTCCGTCCTGTTGATATAATATACTCCAAATAGATCCTGTGATACTTCCATTTTCATTACGTCTATACAAAGTACTGTTTCGGCATACACAATCCGAATCACCTTTTCTTCTGGAACTTCTAAAAGCGGTCATATAACCTTATTTACCGTAGGCATCATTGGTCATAGGTCTGTGATGTGCTTGTACAAATTCCGCTGCTCGTTTTATCCCTTTCACCATTTGAGCTTCCTGATCTGAGTATTCACCATAATCTGTCACGATGTCTACGTGTTCCGGGTCTTTCAAAATCTCACACAACACACTTTCGAATCCATGAACATGATCCATCTCACCATTATGCATAAAATGATAGATTAAACCTGTTCCTGAGAACTCGGATGCAATATAATTAATATCTCCACTTTCAAATCCGTGTCCTGTCTGTACGCACCAAATACCGGAAGTATCATCTTGAACCGGAACATATTCGCCAAGATATTTCTGTTCTAATAAGCCATCTGAACCACCTGCATATTCAGGCTTATTTTCAGCATCAATCCTAATATTCTTTTTACTGTAAAGATTCGTTAGATAGTTAAGATACGCCATTCTTTCATCTTTTTCATTCAATGTCATACGCTCAATATATATTGGATTGATGTGTTCATGTTCAAACTCTCCCTGATAAGCTATCCCGTCAAATTTTATATCTACACAAACCTGAACATCTGAATAATCTCCTCGTAGATTTTTATAAAACTCATAATCCTTATCAAAATAACTGAGGATGATTCCTACTTTCTCGAAAAACACAGTTGTATTCCAGCCACCATAGAGACTTCTTACAATGTCACCATGCCTGAAATCATGCGGAATAAATACAAAATCAAAAAGCGATTCATTATAAGGCAACGCTCCTAATGAAGTATTACACTTTCTATAATACTTCTTATCTTTTTTTATCTGAACTAACGCCTTTGATATTCTGTCTTTCAATGTGTCATCAGATATTTTTTCCTTAAAACTATTTAACCACTTTACTTTTTTCTCGTAAGAAATCATAATGTGATTTGCTACAATCGTAGCTTTCTCCAAGTCCGTAAATTCATGATGAATGCTATGCAAATAAGTTCTTGTGTCTTTTGATGGAATAAATTCATCAATAAAATTATTTTCCATTTTGTCCTCCAAATATTAGTAAACATATTTCAATTAAAGATACTCTTTAAAATCATTTTGAAAAACTAGTGTCAGCGTATTCAAAAGTTCATTTTGAAAAATTCTTGTTTCACTACATTTCAAGTTGCTCTCTTCATTTTTCTGGTTAATCTCCGCAAAATATTTTTTCCTGTTTTCTATAAGCTCCTTGTCCGGATAACAAACGAATTTCATATCTGTCAGTCCTCTGCTGATTTCTTTATAACTTTCAGGACATTCCTCCATCAGATCAAATGCACAGTCAAAATAGAGTATCTTAGGATTGATACGTTTCATCTATTACCTGCTCCACCTGGCAATAAGTTTAATCTTTTTGTTTCAATTTTTCTTTCTGTATTCATAAATAATCCCCGCTTATCCTAAATTCACATATTTATCTTTGCATATATCTTCTACAAAGAATACCGGTAATCTGTCATGATATGTTTCATATAATACATCTTCTGAAATCTGTCTATAGCGTTTTCCCACTGGTGTGTCTACTTTTTGCATATAACCTATTACAATAGAATTTTTCATTTTATCATTGATCTTTCCACAGATAGTACAATAGCTGTTAAGTGATGTATGAATTTTGTGTTCATCCCAATTCCATTTATACCTAATTAGACATTCTTCATATTGATGCTTGTGTTTTGACTTCTTATTAGCTTTAGATATATCATTTTCTTTCCATTTGAGATATTTGGGTATTTCTAAATCTGAACTAAATTTTCGCTCCAATTCTTTTCACCTTCCTCTGCCACCAATCCAACTAAAATAAAAAACAGAAACGTCTTTTAAAATTGAACTCTCAAATACACCCTCGGTCACCCGAGGACCTCAAAAATACCTTTGCAGCTACAAATGTCAGCACAGAATATCTTGTCGAGGTATCCCTCTTGTCTTATCCGTCGATAAGCCTTATACTCTGTGGACCCTGCATATAGATTTCTCTACTGCAGGCAGAATCCTTACTGATGTAGACCTGTCTAGCTTTCACCAGCCACAAGCCTGGTCGCCGTTGCGATATCTTGCCTTTAGCTACTCACTTGTGATTTGATTCCATATATGCTTTTCACATATATCCGGGCGTTCATGCAGCAGCGCCCATGCGGATTGATGTGTTATCAGTTTCGGCTGTGTAAAATCATCACCTTTCGGGTGAGGCATCAACCGTTCTTCCTCTGCATCGAGGCTGCCTATCGAAACATCAACAAATCGTTCACAAATGTATTACTACACTCAACCATCCGTTAAGATGATTTTCAGTCTGCAACGATATTTTCAAAGTGCCATGACCGAATAAAAAACTCTTGGTGTCAACTAACACCATCCTTGCGTCTCCGCTCGGATGAACTCTAACAGGTTCTCCTCTTGAAATAACCTCTGTATTTTCTCATTCATTCCTCTTACGACCATGCGCCCAATCTCTACTAGCAATAGAGTTGTGATGGGCGTGGCATATTTGAAAGTTCAATCATTTTTTTGTTATCTCTCCAACCTAATTGCTCCCTTCATGATTTTATAAACAGCATCAGCTTTTTATCTGTGACTGATTATATCGTTTTGAACATTCTATAAATCAGCACATCTAATGCTTTTCAGGTTTATTTTATGCTCCTACCAGAGTTTATTATTGGATTTTTCTACACTTTCCACAAAATTCATCCGGTACACAGGCTTTATCGTCAATATAAATATCACAGAAAATCTTACGTGAATTATTTCCATAATAAGCAATCACTTCAGGCACATTATCATTCACTGCATCAAATTCAAGCTTTGCTACTTCTCTACACCATGAAAGTGCCTTATCCAAAATCACTCCCGATCGACACGTCCAAAGAATAAGTTTATCCCCCGCCTTTTTATGTATTTTCAAATAATCAATGAGAGGCTGATTAGGTTCTCCTGTATCTGGCCAAGTAGAAAAACACAATGTTCCATCAAAATCTACCGCAATAATCTGTTTTCTATCCATACTTTCATGCATCTCCCTGTTATAAATGTTCGCAGGTTATCTGACACCAGACTATTCATTTATATCTACAATAATCGCTGCATGATCAGTAACACCCGCATTCATCAAAAACGGATCAATCTCAATATTCTTTACCTTTTTTGCAAGAGATGGAGATGCAATGGCATAATCTAATCTTCCTTGATATTGTGCCTCTGTTGGTGTATTTTCATCATTACCGAACATCACCCATAGATCCACAGCTCCCTTATCCAGTAACCTATTTATCATTTTCTTATTTCCCCTGGTTTGATCGTTTGCATTTAGATCTCCCACAAGTAAAAAATCATCATTCAGATAGTCCGTCACAAAATTTTCCATATGATTCAAAAACACCTCATCAGATTCACATGGAAAATGACTTCCACATATCAGTAAATCATCCTCTTTACAAACCACACTCCTATTCTCCCGATATTTCCCAGGTGAATGAATATATTTAGGGTTTCCATCTCGAAAGAAAATCATAGTTAACGAATAGTTTCCTCTCTCTGGTAAACAATCTTCAATATATGAATATCCTATTTCTTCCAATTCTCCTATAAAATCTATACTTTCATAACAGCTAATTAACATTTCTTCAATAACCAATAAATCCGGTTGCTTATCCAAGATATATTCTTTCAGGCTGTTCCATGTCTCATCTTTCTTCACTTGCTTCGCCCAATACTTCCAATCAATCTGATATTTTCTATCTCGATTATTAAAATACCGGTGATTCATTAAATGTTCATTCTTACCGCCAAAATCATTCATATTAATCGACATAATTCTTTTCTTCTTGTTCATTATTTTTATTCTCTCTTTCCTCTACATATTTTTTTATAAATTCTTTTAAAACAGCTGCTGGATTTTTCTTTTCTGCCTTACAAAATGTCTTAAACTGGAAATACAAATCCTCTTTTATTGTAAACGTTATTTGTATATTTTTATTTTTAATATATTCCACATTCTACCTCTTTTCCAACGACTTCTAATTTTACCATATCAATAGCTTCGTCTACGGTTATCTTGCCTTCAAGCAAAAGAAACACCGGCGTACTTAAACAATCTAACAGGCTTGGAAGTGCTCCTGTAATAAAATCTTCTATCTGCAACATATCCAACTCAAAATATGTATATGGGATAAGCATTGTCGATGTAATATCTTGCATTTCATCTTCAGTAATATAAAATCTTGGTAATATTAAACATTGCGATTTATATAGTGCACCTTCCATGCCGTCCGAAACAGCTATCCATATCCTTGCATTCATAAAATTTAATAGTCTGCACAATTCGTATACCTTCGTTGATTTTTTACAAATCTCAGCACCTGATTTTGAATAGTAAACTCGAACCTCCATTGAATCTTCATAGAACCAGATACATCCCTCTGTAATATTATCTGGACATCTGTCACAATTTTGAAAAACCATCGTTATCCTTGGCGTTCCTTCCAACTGATCTGTTTTGAAATACAAATGATGCTGTTTTAAATACAAGGTGATTTCTGACATCATCCTGATATTAGTTCTTTTTTTCTTTTGATATTCCATAAAGTTCTCCATATCAAGCACCCCTTCCTACTTTTTATGCTGAAATTTTACTATATCGATTGGTTTATAAATCTACACAAATCGTTTCTTTCAATTCTTGTTTTACATCTGATACCCGATTCTGTATAACACATTTTTAACAATATCAATTCTGGAACTGTACGAAAATCATCATGCTTATATTGTTCTAATAACTTATGCATTTGTTTTTTCGAAGAAATCCAAACGAAATCTGTAACGATATCATCATCACAGATGGGCTTCAAATAAAGCACTGCGCTAATCATATCATCACTCAAAGGATTTACTTCTTCCTCTTTTACTATGATTCCTTTAAATGTGTTATTTTGCAATTGATATAACTTTTGCTTGAATTTTTCGATCTGTTGATTCTTGTATACATCGTATCCATCCACACAACTTACCACATCCGACAGATATTGTCCTTCCTGTAGTACTATATGCTTTGTTAAAGGACTATTTCTCTGTTCTAATTCCTCTATTCTAAATTCCCATTGACCAATAAATATGTCCAGAAATTCCTCCGTGTTCCCATGAGTTCTATATCTCTTTTCATACTCACCCTTTAAATTTTTCTCCGGATATATAAGCGTATAAGGTATTTGATCTGCTTCCAGAAAATCCAATATCAAATCGATAGTCGGTATTATAAGAGGTATTTCCGGGCAATAATAAAGCAAATATTCTATTTGCAGATTTCCACCAAGAGGAGCAACTGGAGAGGCAACTTCTCCAGTTTGATATTAGCATCCTGAGATGGCGAATCTATATCTGCTATACTATATTTATACATAATCCAATTGTTCATAAAACTTCACAACTTTTAATTTTCAGAAAAAAGAGAGCCAACATGTGCTTGACTCTAATTCTCCTCATACTTTTCCAATGCTTTCCTCAGTGTTTCTTTGATTCTATTTCTATAGGAATTCTTGCCCTTCCTACCAATGTCAAGGACCTCTACGCATCCGCTATATTGCAACACCCAAAAAGTGAAACTGTTAAGATTTACTTTGATTTCTATATCATAATACTTGCTTTCATCCGCATCATATCCCACTACCTTAAAGCAATCAGAGAACCAATCCACAATCTGTGTAAGCTGATCCGCATCCACACGTATTCTTACTCTCTCCACTTTTCCCGCGAACATATAGGGATTTTCCATTCTATATCCAAAGAGGTCATTTAATTGCGAAAGACCTGCCTCCTCTTTTGTAACAGCTTTCGCTCGATTAATAGTAACGTCAGACATTAAATCTACTCTATATAATTTGTATTGCAAATCTGTGCGTCTTTCCGTTTCCAAATCTGCACCCAACATATAGTACCGCCCATTCGAGAATATGATATCAAATGGTGAACAAATTCTATGGACATCTTCTTTATATTTCTCTGGCGTTTCTGGAAGTACCTTTCCATGGCGCCCGCATGGGACCAACCTGATAGTTTGCTTTCCATAATCATACACGCAGAGATTAAATTTTATCTTCTTCCCCTGTTTGATTGCCTGTCTTATCAAATAAACCTGCTTTAAGACACAACTTTCTATATAGCCAGCCTTTCCATCTATGTCATCATCTCCAACAAAGTATGGCTGATTTTCCATGCGATGGCGATATTGAGTTAATTCAGAAAATCTCTTACCTGCCAGAAATGTAATCCTTTTCACGAGATTATCTGCTTCTTTCTTAGTCAAAATCTTACTATTAATCACTGAATCCATCAAAAACATCCATTCGCTTTCAGATAGCATTTCCATCATCCAGTATCCTATCGTCCTACCATTTTGACCTTTCTTAATAAAAATAATTTCTCGTTCATCTCCCCGACACTTCTTTATAATTTCATCGCATTCTTTCTCTGTCTGATACTCTTCTGCTTCCATTCTATTTGCAAAACCTTTTATTACTGTCCTACCTATCTCGGTTCCCCTTTTTTTTGCTTTATCAATGATGCCACTTGCACTTATCGGATTCTCCCTGCTTGAATACTCTCTCAATATGTCTCTGATAATATCATCATTATTACGTTCACCAAATCTTTTTTCTACTCGTGCCATAAAAACGTCCCTCCATCTCTTGTATTAATCAAAGTTTGTTTCAAATCGAATGTTCTCAATATCTCTTTCCACCTCTTTTCTCTTATGTTTAAAATAATAGCCACTGAATCCACTCCATTATCAGTAACTTCCACTGAATGTAGGACAATAAAAAAGACCAGATAGCTGTTAAGTATATCTGATCTTTCTCTATAATTATTTTCTTTGGGCTTTTATTTAATAGTAACGCTTAATGCATCATGATCTGACAGTTTATCTTTAAAGAATCCATCCATCACAAAAAATTCAATATCCGTATTCGAAAACACTCGATCCGGTTTCGTAATCTCTCGATATGTATTTTTCTTGTCGGTATCAAAAATTTCGCTTCCTACAATGCTAATAATCCCATTCATCAATTTTATTTGTTTGATTTCCGATTGCTGTGTTACATTAGTATCTCCCAGGATGATTAATTTCTCTTTTGTTTCTTTCCAGGCTTTCATTTCCTCTTTTACATCAAAAAGAAATGGATCCCTGGCATTATGTATACCTACTATAGTTTGATCATTTACGGATATTTCACACCAAGTCAACCACCTTTGTGGAGAAGGTTTCGATTTTGTGATATGTAAATCTTTTCTCACATATGCCACAACTATAGAATACTTCCCTTTTACGTCTTCTAAGCTGTCATAAGCATTAGGCAAAATAAGTCTATATCCCATCTTATCAAAACAATCAGTCATCTGTTTCCCCGCAGGGGTATTCGGTGCAAATTCTGAAAAGAATACTATGTCATATTTTAATGATTTTTCAATATTTTGAGAATCTAGTATTCTGTCACAAATACTATCGGCATTTTTTCTACAATACTCATTATCTACACAATTTCTTAGCTCTTTTCTGTCTTTCTCTTGTATTCCATAAAGACCATTAATATTTATATACAATACATTCATCTTATTTCATTTCTCCTTTTTCAAAATTTCCATTTTCAACATATCTTTAGCGTCATTTACAATCCAAATACATTGTCTTCCAGGACTTCATCAGGTACATCGAGTTCTTCGATATACTCCAACAGAATCAGTTCTTCTTCAACTTCATTATACATCTCTTGCCACCTCTTTTCTTTTATGTTTAAAAATAATGCTCCCACCTACAGAACCTACTTCATTATCAGTAACTTTCACTGAATGTAGGACAATAAAAAAGACCAGATAGCTGTTAAGTATATCTGATCTTTCTCTGTAATTATTTTCTTTGGGCTATTATTTAATATTCTGTCTCTGCCTTTATCTATTTTCTTTGGGGTATTATTTAATACTATTCCAGACACTTTAAGCTCTTGGTTCCATGTCCTGTATCTTCCAAAATCCAGTATCTAGATTTGTCTATATCAGCAATCTGTTCTTCGCTGATTAATTGAAATTCAAAATGTTTCTGAAACTCCTGGTTTATAGATAATTTAATGAAGCTCCATCCTCTATCCCTACTATGAGCCTCCATAATCTGTTTTTCTTCCCAGATAACCCTTGGCCTATACCATGCTTCACGGGCATATCTATAATCATCAATCCCATACCACCCCATAAGTCGTCCTCTGTCTAATCGAATAAACTTTTGATTTTTCGGATGATATTCTTTACTTATAAGATATGCTGCAATATTCTTTAATATCTTTTCCCGTGTTTGTTCATGCACAGTTTTTCCTGATCCATCTTTATGTGGCTTTACCCTACTATATAAATACGCAAAACGCTTCGTTGGATCTTTTTCTGGCTTTTTAGACGTATCCTTTCTTAATATCATATATCTTTTCCGCAATGGGCCATGCGCCAACGCAATTGCTATTGCTGAAGCTAATGTGATTCGATTTTGACTATATTCCTCATTCTCACCGCATAACTTATCGTTTAACTTGCTTTCGACTTTTTCCCACTGTTCTTTCTTATTTTCCGGACAATGGTACAGCCAATATTTTTTTAACCATCCATTCGCTTCCGGATATCTTTCTTGCCATTCTAAAATACACTGTCTATGATTTTCCAAATCATCATTGATTGCTTTTTCTTTGGATTCTGAAGCATTAAGATCAAATCCACACCATTGAAGTAAAATATACTTCGTATCATTTAAGATGTTCTCATTAACAAGTCCATCTTCGTTATAAATCTTTTGTTCTGTTTCAAATCCAAAAATAAAACCTCTTGCAAGAATTACAAGAATTCCTCCAATTCCATTCAAATCATCACTTTCATAATTTTCAGTTAACATTTTAGGCTGAATTCTGGGTCTATCAGATTCTGGATCCTCTACATATGCTTTAAATTCTAAAATTTCATTTAACATCTTCTTTTTCCTCTTCTATATATGGTTCCAGCTCTTTCCATTCAAATACTTCCCAAAAGAATCTGCCATAATCTTCTGACTTCTTTGTGATTTCATATAATGTTGCAATTTTTAATTTCAAAGGCAACTCCTTGGTTCCCGTCACTATTTGTTTAAGTTTCTGAAGACATACCCCATATAATTTGTTTTTCGGATCTGTCTCATTTTTTTCATAAAATCCTTGAACAATACTTTCCAGATCTTTTTCTAATGATTTATCCAACTCTTGTATTTCTGTTCTATTTTTTTCAACTCTCTTTTTTAAAGTCTCAAACAGCGTTACTTTTGGAGCTTCTATTAAAGTAAGTACATTCCATAAAGTTTTATATCCCTGTTGTTCAAAATGAAACAGAACTTCCTGTTCTTCTTTTTTCAAACTTTGAGCATCAAATCCATTGCCTATAATCTGTTCTAATGCTTTTCCTCTATTTTGCATTGGTTGTAATAACCATTGCTTCTGATTCAAGCGATCTTTCATTTTTTCAATCGTATTATCTTTATCTAAACATCCTTCTATTTTTTCCTTTATACGTGGAAGCACAGTTCTTTGAATTTCTATTACATTTTCTTCATCATATATTTCAAATAAGTTTGTTTGCAGATTCTTCGGTGCATAAAAAGTATCTTTCTTTTCATTCTTTAAGATTGGTAAAAACGTGTTTGCATAGAACCGATACGAATTAAAAATCCCTTGACATTTTAATTTAAATTTTTCAATGTTTTCCTTGTCTCCGTCTGAGTTTTTTTTGGAATATTCGAAAAACTGTGCCTTTTTCGTTTTTTTCTTCTTTTTATATCGTTTTAGTCCTTCTTCAAAATATAATGGTAATTCGTTGATATATGTACCACCATCCTGAATTTCAAACGTAGCTTGTGTTTTACAATTTTTTGCAAACACACAAAGGCATCTTTTTCCCTCAATATTTTTCCAAGTCGTTGACAGATTATCAAGATTATACTCTTCTTCTCCCCGCAACTTTTCTATGTCTCTCAAAAATAAAATATAAGCACTCTTGTCAATCCCTGCTTTAAGTACAATGTCTAAATCAGGATGTAGACCGTTTTTAGCCGCATCAATCTCCAATCCTGTTAAAATCGTACATTTTACACATGTGGAACTCTCTGAAGTAAATACCAAATCTAATTCGTCTTTGCTTGGTAATTTCTGATTCCTCTCATATTCTATCTGCCCGATAGTAATTGCAGCATCGGATATTTGTCCAATCCGATTAGAAAATGTATTCTGGATATGAGAAAACGGAACATGCTTCTGAATCGTGACTGGATTTCCCTTAGAAGTAGGTATTTTAATAACCGGAAGTGTTCGCTTAAAATACGGCACTGATCTGCTCGTTTTATTATACAGATAGTTTCCAGCCTCATATGCTCCAGATGCAACCGCTTCTACTACATCCTGATTCGCCACCACATTGACCAGATCCCCGTCAAAATCGGCACCTCCCAGACATAACGGAGCCGATGACCCCCTCGGAACCATGACAATACCAGTCAGCTTTTTAAAATACTTATCATATAATTCAACATGTCCTTTGAAAGAGTTATAGTTGACCCTACCTGCATATAAATCCTCTGTAGTCATTTCAAAACGCTTCATTATTACTTGTTCATTTCTTGACAAATGCGGACTCCGAAAGAATGCATAACACGAATCATAGTTTAACTTTAACTCTTCCCAACAGTCACTCTGTGTACCTACAGGCAGGTAAAAACGCAAATATGCATATTTTTGCCAGAAGTCAGATATAACTTTCTCATCCTCCAGTAAACTCGCAAGCAATGGCAATAAATCTCTGCACAGATATCGATTCTGTCCTTCCACAACTAATTTTCCTGTTGCCAGCTTCGTTAAAAGTCCTTTCTGTACATTTTTTAATTGTAATTTTATATATCTGTCGCTTTTTAAAGCAGAATTCTTAAATAGCGCCCGTTTCCAGTTAGGTATTTGTCTTGCAACTATCGTTTCCTCATCATTCTCCTGTGTATCACTATCCTCCTCTTGGATATTGTTATCATCATCATCCACTGTCATTTCTTCGCAATCTTTCAGATACTCGATAGGATTTTCTATAAAAAAACAATGTCTTTCTACAATCCTTTTAAATTGCTCTTCCGTAAAATGCAGTGTATTGATCATCTGATAGCTCAGATGTGTATATTTTGAATGCCCGTATGGTAAATTTGTCCCTGAAATATACAATGCATGATCATATTTTTTCATCATATCACAATAGAATACCATCGGATCCATATTAGCAGCTTTATCAGATGCACTATCCAAATAATGTCGAATCCATTTCATACCTTTAAACATACTTTCTGTGATAAAAATATGAGCCTTGCTCAAATCTCTCTTTATACCAAAAGCATCTTCATACCACTGTTCACCTTTTTTATTGTTATAAGTCTCTAAAAACTCATGCACATCCACTTCATGAAGCATTCCCTTCATGAACGGTAACCTAATCTGAAAAGAAGTGGCTCCTTTTATTTTCAATGCTTTATTAATGTACGAAGTATATTCCGGCGTAATAAAACCAGAACCATCGAACGGAATATTCACATACTCAAACTCTTTTATTTGAGGTTTCTGAAAATTACATTGCAACACTTCTCTAAAATCTGCATCTTTTACCACTTTAATTTCTGTAGTTGCTAATGGAATATTTTTATCATAATTATAACTTGTAACCGGCTTTTCCGGATTGTCTTTCTTTGTTCGTACATCCTTTATTATTACAATAGTATCCGGATTTATCACAAACTTTGGATGTTTAACTCTTTTAGAAGAAGAAAGATATAAACCTCTGTATGCGTAATATTTACTTTCAATTACCGATATCTTTGAAAAATCCATTCCTAAGTTAAGACGTGTATTCAGTCCCTCATAAAAATCCTCATCAATAAACGAAATACGACTATTCCGACTCATGCTTCCGCTCTTATCAAAAGCAACCATATGGACCGGATTTTCAAAACCTTCAAAATACATATCAAATCCATTTTCTACAAGATCTTTTGAATCGTTCAGCAAAGCTTTTTGGTTCTCTATCTTCCATGCCCCAGCATTCTCCTTATCAAGTGGCTGAAATATTTTACCAAAATCTACAATCACTAACTTGTCATATAATATTTTATCTGTAAGTTTAAAAGGTTGTTTCTCTTTATCATACCATGCAGATTCTATTTCTTTGCAGAATTGATAAAATAGCGCACAGTCTTCTCGTTCGTCTTCCTGTTTTACGACATATCTTCGCAACGAATAATTTCCAAGATAAAGCTCGAACCGTTCTTTTTCTTCACCTGGCTTCTTTGAACAAAAGTTGAAAAAAGCCTGGGCATCAATCGTTATAATTTTTTGTTTAATGTCTGGCATGATATTACTCCTCTTTGGTTAGTAAGTCTATTGGCTCTTGTTACACTAAAAAATAACTTCCGTCCAATCAATTGATGCAAGGTTTGTTTTAAATTTTTTCCATTTATCGTAATCTTGGGAATCAAATGTTGGTATACTCGTTTTATCTTTTATCTTATTATCCTTTATTTTTTCATATATTTCTGTTAAATCACCGATTTCCTCTGATTTAATTGTAATCTCCAATTTTTCCTCTTCACACTGTTCAAAAACCCATGTTTTACGCTCTTCATTCCAATTTTTATGCGGGTTCATTCCGTTTTGGAAAATATCACCATTATTTCTATCAGCAATAAACCATTTTTCCCGTAAAGCATTAATCTCTTTTCCTGATTTTTGAGAAAGTTTATAATATTTCCATATCACTCCATTTGTATATAGAACTTTTCCATACCATAACACTTCTCCCAATAATTGTCCTTCATCATTTGCTTTCCCACCCGATCCATTCAAAGAACTTGTATTTTTTTTATTTACATAATATGTTTTCTTCTTATCACAACTTATAGCAATTGTGTTTGGGTCTAGGCATTCTATGAGGTCTGAGCCAATGCACTTTGCTTCCACACAACCATATATATTTTTCAAAATTGTATTTTCTCCCTCTTCAATATTTTTAGGTTCCTGTCCCTCTGGAAAATTTTCACCAAAAATCGCAAGGTCTGGAAAGCTTCCAAACCCATCTATATATTTTCTTGACTCAACATTCTTAGCACTTTGACCCTTATTAACATCACGTATCGAAAGTTTTTCCGTATTCGCACCATCTCTCAAAAGCATATTAATTAGTGGATATAATTCTTCCTCTCGTCCATACTGTTTATCCATTAGCCATAGTTCTCTCATATATTGTTCTAACGTCATTTTATCAACCTCTCTTTTTTTGATATTCTTATAATTCACATTTCTCAGATTATGGTGCTATACTATAATGATATTGCATTTTCTGACTAGCTCAGTATATATTCCAAAATTTCTAATACAAATTATACTATACTTTCCAGTCGTAATCCATTCTTTAATCCCAGAACCGTAAATTTACTGCAAAAATTTATTAGACAAAGCATCTTAATTAAATTTTTAATATACGGATAAGACATCTTTATCGCAATAAGCTATGGCATAAAAAATGCAGATAACCTTTAGAATCCATGGCCATCTGCATTTTACGCAAAAATCACTACCCTATTTTTAATTTTACACTGACAATATTAAGAATCTCCGGTTTCCTGAATGGTTAATAAACGGTTCAATTACACATCTTCATCCATATAACTAGGTATACCTATGCAAATCCGAATATCTGATCTCTGGTCCATGTTCGAATATAATAAAATATTCTTTAATCGTAAAACTTTCAAAACTGCACTCTGAGTAATACTTATGTAATCTATGAAAATCATATTCTCTCGTGTCTGCTGTCGTTTCTATTACCAAACAGTATTCCTTCGTATGATAAGCCGAAATGAACTTGATTGGTGTTATGTCCGAAGGTTCTTCGTCTATTCTTTTTAATCTCCAAATAAAATCATTATCATAAATTCCCACAGGCAAATTGTTCCTGTCATCTCGACGATATGCAAAACAATCAAGACAAATATCCACGACTTCCCCTTCATAGAGATATAAATAGCAAAAAGGAACTTCTATTGTTATCCCGTTTTCCTTATTTATGGCTATAAAAACTAAATCTTCAACTAAAACATCCCTCGTCACATCATATACTTCTGCCATCTATCTCACCAGACACCCTTTCCATTCCGACATTCCAATATTTACTTCTACTCCAGAATTAAACTCAATTGCGTCTTCCTCCATTCCGTCAGAGAAGATTACTCCATTTTCAGGCATTTTAGATAATACCCGGAACGGATCTCCTTCACCAATCGTTCCAAATACAACAGTGGCATCTGTTGTATTTGAAGGAAATGGCTCTCTAACAACAAAACTTAACTTTTTCTCATCCTATCCAATCTTTTCATAATCACCACTACCATCATAACCAAACAATCCACATGCAACCTTTGCCTCTGCCATTACTGACTTGTACCATCCGGTCTGCCCAATTCCTGTAGAAACTATTATACCGGATGAAGACTGTGTTTCTGTTATGACACGCCCCAAAGTATGGCGTGTGGTTAAGTCATATCGTGCTGATGTATGAGATTTGGGACCGGCAAAAAATCATTCACAGCAAGCTTATCAGCAATCTGTTTCACATTAGCGAGTGCCTTTTGATACGTTTCATCTTCCAATATATAATCGGAAAAGACTGCTCCCATATGCTCTATATAAAACTTTGCCTGAGCCTTCGTATTATACTTGTACAAAAGCTCTTGAAGGCGGCTCTTCTGCGTCACAATCACAATTTTATTTGCATTTCTATCCATCTGCTCTCCATTGCCGGGCAATTTCCAGATTGGACCACCCGGATTATATACTTATTTACTTGTAGCAACATCCGAAGATGTCAGTGTCTCCAGAAGATCCGGCGAAACATTCAAATTTCCGATTTTATCCGTGTTTTCCGCAAGACTGTTAAATGCCTTTGCAATCAGTGTTTTACTGTCCATACCGGATAAAAGAATGGCAAGAAGAACTTCCTTATCCACTGATTCCAATGCTTTAAGTACAACTTCATTGGCGTATGCTTTAGTGTCCGCTTGCTCTTTTCTTAACTTACTTTTAAGCTCAACCTCTTCCAAAGCATTTTTTTGCCTTAGCATTTGATTTTCATGCTCTTTCTCCGCAACTTTTATTTCTGTATTCAACTCATTTTCCTTAACAATTCGTTCCTGTTCTATCGCCGCATTTCTTCTCTTATAAATCGCATTATCCTGTTGTTGAAGGATTTGTTCTCTTGTAGCTGACTCCAGAGCTTTTTGAGTTTCCATTGAAGGAGATACAGCCAAAATGGATACGGTTACAACTTCCAAACCTAACTCTTTAATGGCTTCGTTGGAGGTCATTTCTTCAGACAAAAATGCTGCTAATTTCTCCTGTGCATGAATTACCGCCTTCACATCTCTTGCATTAACAAACTTAGAATCAGATGTCTTTGCTAAGTTTGTTATTCGCTTTCCCATCACCTGCTTTGCTTCAATTTTTTTCCCTTCATACCCTGATTCACTTGTGTACGAAAAATCAATCATTCCGGCTACCTTTTCGTAATCACGAATAATGTAAGAAATATCACCCTGTATATTGATTCTCTGAAAATCCGATGTCAACACATCATCGAAAGCAAAGAATGTGTCAAATGACACTGTAGGAACCACTGACATTCCTGTGTTAAGTGTGTTACAAAAAATGATAATCCAATTCCCTGCTTTATAACTTTCCCGTTCTTCATCACAAGCACATACTCATTTGGTTGAAATTTATAATGTTTAAATCCCATGTTGTCTCCTTATTGATTCTGATTTACTACTCTCCTATCCCTTGCGGATTAAAGCCCCATTATCCGATGTTTGAAATACATCACCAATGACTCATTCTGCCTTTTATGGTGAGATTGTATAATATGGCTCTGCTTTTAATCCGCATAAATCGATCCTTTCGAAAATATTATCCTAAAAGATACGCTCGCAGTTCTTGTTCCGCGAATTGGTCTATTTTTTCATCCAACTCCTGGAGTCTTTCTAAGAAATGACTCATCAGCTTATTAAACGCTGCATCTGTTTTTATATTCATCACACCATTCTCATATTCTGCTTCTTCCTCGGTAAAAGCTGGATACTCCGCTTTAAAAACATATTCTTCAACGACATTATCCATAAACTGCAGTATCGCATTGAATATTGTCTCCGGAAGAACCAGTTTCTTTCTTTCTATCACAGCTCGGATTCTATAGTATTCATCTTCATTTTCTATATCCATTCCACTCACAAATTTTTTTAAAGCTTCATAAATATCCATAATCTGCTGTTTCTGGAATTCACTTACTTTATCCATTCTCTTATCCTCCGTTTTTTCTTCCTCTATCTTTATCTCCTTTTGCAAAGTACCTTTCGGATATCCCAAATAACTCTCCAATTCATCCAAAAGTTCTGGTGTTCTAGAATTCGGTCCACTGGATTTATCTCTCTGCCAATATTTAATCGTTTCCGGTGATACATGCAGTTCTTCACCTATCCGCACATATAACTGTTGTTTAGAAGATATCCTGTCTCCATTAAGTTCCTTTTTCTCTACTATGCTTTTCAATATTTCTCTGAATTTCCAACTGTCAAAAACCACCATTTCGTTATCCTCTCTTTCTTGATCCTGATTTGATTATAGTGTACTTGCAAGGTTTTGGCAGAGGAGCAAACGGAGGACGAATTCTCCTCTTTGATATCAACCTCTTGAATTAGGTAATTTCCGTCCGCTATGTTATATTTATACATGATTGGATTGAGCATAAACCTTTACAACTTCCTACTTTCAAAAAAAGAGAGCCTCTTGGCTCTCTAAAAATATATTTGGTTCCATTACAATTCACCTAGTATAATTGCCATTTCCGCAATCTATAATCCATCCTTCTTCTATACATGTACTCAATGCAGCTTCAAAGTTTTTTGGATACACACCTTCCTCTTCAAATAATCTTTTAACTTCTTCAAAGGTATAGGTTTCTCCTCCATCAGGAAACATTCTTTCTAGCACACTGTATAATATTCTGCTTTCTGTATTCTTGTAATTGTTTTTTCTCATATCGTTCTCCTCAATATCTACAACATGCATTCGATGATCACTTATATTCCAATCTTTTTCAAATCTTTCGTCTGATTCAGGAATCATACTCATCGTATATTTATATCTTTCAAATACCACCGGTGTTACCAGTACATAATCCAAACGTGTTCCTTTTTTGCAAGTGATTGTATCATTTTTACCATCTTGTTTCAGCCAAAGATCTTGCATATCTACATCTGATTTAAACAGTGAAACAAAACTTTCGTATTGATGAGTTCCTCTTTGATATACATTTAAATCACCAATAAATATTACTATCGGTTACATCTGAAATCTTCCGTCAAATCTTAGCGTAACCTACTGTTACCCATGCACTTTTCTCCTCACAAAATAAAAGCAAATAACTTGCATCACAATTGTAATGAGCCATGATGCCGGATATGAGATAAACAGAAATGCCAGCGAACGGTGAGCCGGGAACAACCAGAACACCCATACAATTCTTGTTCCCACTGTACCAATAACGGATAAGATCATCGGTACTGTTGAACGATCCATACCACGGAGTGCCCCTGGAAAAAGATCCATAATTCCGCACAGGAAATATGTCACGGTGGTATATGCAAAAATTTCTATACCACAACGGATTACTTCCGCCTCTTCTGTATATAATCTCAGAATCTCTGCTCCAAATAAGTAAACTCCACCTCCTAATACAAGCGATACGATAACTGTCAGAATCAGACAATCAATCAATATTTTATCCATACGTTTCAGTTTTCGCAGTCCATAGTTCTGACTAGTAAAGCTCATACATGCCTGTGTGATTGCATTGATAGAGACATAGAGAAATCCAAAAATATTATTTGCTGCTGTATATCCGGCCATAGTTGTTGAACCAAATGAATTCACCGAAGATTGAAGCAATGCATTTGAAAAATTAATTACAGTACTTTGAATACCAGCCGGGATTCCAACCTGGCAGATTGGTTTCAGATATTCCTTCCGTATCTTCAAGCGGGAAAATCGTAACTGGTAGCTGCTCTTAGTTCTGTATAAACAACCAATTACCAGTACACAGGAAATAAATTGTGAAGTCACCGTTGCAATTGCAACTCCTGCCACGTCCAGATGGAATACAATAACAAGCAACATATTTAAGCATGCATTGACCACTCCGGAAATAATCAGGAATATCAGCGGCCGTTTCGTATCTCCGACAGCTCTTAATATGGCTGCGCCGTAATTATAAAGCATAAAAAAAGGCATACCCAGGAAATAAATTCTCATATACAACGTTGCCTGATCAATAACATCAGAAGGGGTACCCATAATCTCAAGCGCAAGTCTTGAAAAAAATAATCCCACAAAAATCATAATAATTCCACTGATCAAAGCAAACATCATCGCTGTATGAACGGTCTCGGACATCTCTTCATGCTTTCCCGCCGCATAATATCGGGCAGCTAATACATTTGCACCAAGAGAAATACCAATAAATAAGTTTGTAAAAAGATAAATAAGCGCTGTCGTTGCCCCTACTGCCGCAAGAGACTGGCTTCCACTGAATCTTCCTACGACTACAATATCCACCGCATTGAACATTAACTGCAGCATACCGGATAACATCAACGGCAATGCAAATGATATTAATTTGTCCATGATTGATCCATTACACATATCAATCTCATATTTGTTTTCCCTGCTCATAATTTTCTTCCTTTTTATTATCCTCTATATGAAAATAAACGCCTGTGTTTTTAGCTCAGAAAAGACAGTAAAGCATGCTTTCATTGCTTTACTGTCTCTCATTTTGCAATTCATAATAATTATTGTGACCTTGTAATAAATCTGCAAAAACAATGTCTTTACTTCACAAGATATACAGAGGCATTCGCCACACCAAGCGCCTCTGCCTCTTCATGGCTGTTCACATAGATATCAATGTGATTCTGCTTGATCGCTCCACCACAGTCTTCTGCTGTAAATATATGTCCTCCGATGATAACTTTTGTTCCGTATGGAATGACACTTGGATCAACTGCAATGGTCCTTCCTTCTGCCACACGGCTTCCTGTTGCTGTAATTCCATCTGCTTTATTACAACACTTTTCGCATGCGCAGTAGTATGTAATCTTAAAATTCCCAAGACATGTACCATACATATCTGTCGTTGCATTGACTTCTCCAATGCCTCCATCAACAACTGCCTCATTATCCTCTAATATACGAGTTGCCCACACTGCATTTTCCGTATTGACAGTGCCACTGATAATTCCGGCTTTCGTGTTGGCTGCCTCAATCGTTTTTCCATCGCCAGCATACATGACTACATGGTAAACATGTCCTGCTTTTGCGTAGAAAATCAGATCTCCCGGCTGGGCATCTTCCACAGGAATCTGTGTCCCATACTGACTCTGATCTTGTGCAACTCTTGGAAGTTCATATCCGTATGCCTTATAAATCTGCTGCACAAATCCAGAACAGTCTGCCCCTTCTGTCAGACTGGTTCCTCCCCAGACATATGGATTACCTATAAACTGAGAAGCATATTCCAAAATAGATTCTCGAACTGCTCCATTCGGAGTTCCTTCTTTTGTAGACGTAAGTGTATAGTAAAGTGCCTGATTCTCTTCTGGTGATATAATTTCTTCTGCAGTCTGATAGTGATCCTCACCTGTAATCTCCACCTGCGTGGTTACTTCATCTCCAGTATTCAGATATTGTCTTGCCACAAATCCACGCACATCTGCGGACTCCACATATACCCAGTCAGAATCCGCATCTGCAAGCACATAACAAAGTGCTCCCTGATTCATCGTTCCCACGATTCTGGATTCTGTACCTTTGCCCTCACGTACATTCAGCATCGTCGCATTTACCGTCGCATAATTCTTATCTGCAACAGTTTGATTTACCGTTGCACGCAGATACGTATATGCCTGATTTTCCAGTGGTGAAACTAATGTCTGGGCAATTGCTGCCGTTCCTTCAATTCCAGTATATTCAGTCCCATTCTCTGCTGCAGTTTTCTTTGCTTCTTTTTGATAAACTTCCAAAAGTTTCTGCGCTGCATTGCTGGTATAAACTTCTGATGCTTTCACAAATCCTCTGACATTACCAGACTCTACGTAAAGCCAGCCATTTTCTTCTTCTTTTAAAATGTAAAGAAGACCATTCTTATCAAGTTTACCAATGTAACGGACCTGCTCAGCATTCTGATCTGTTACATTCTCGTTTAGCGTCATATCGTCTTCTGTCTGTTGCTGTTCGGTAATAAGCTCTGCGTGAATTGCTGCTTTTTTATTCTGCTCTGCCTTTTCGTAACTGGCATTTAACTTTTTTGCTTCTTTTTTCGCAGCCTTTTTATCTGCTTTCAAAGACTCATCTGATGTGTCGGCGGTTCCATCTATTCCTTCCGGAATGGATTCTCTGACATACAGATCCTCCTTTGCAAATGCATAAGTTCTCGCAACTGTCCAAAATCTGAAATCATCAATAATCTGTGGAAGTTTTACAATCTGCTGCCTGGAAATTAAATCCTCATTACTTGCTGTTTCTGTATTCTCAGTTTGAACCGCTTCCTCTTGATTAGCTTGCCCATTCTGATCTGTCTCTGCATTTTCTATATTGTCAGCAGGAGTTTCCGGTTCATTTGGCTCATTCGGTGTTGCCGGTTCATTTGGCTCACTCGGTTCTGCCGGTGTTTCCGGTATTTCCGGTTCACTCGGTTCTGTCGGTGTTGTCGGTATTTCCGGTTCGCTCGGTTCTACGGGTGTTCCCAGTTCTGTTACTCGTTCTCCGGTTGTCGGATCTACTTTCTGTCCAGTCGTCACATCTTTCAGAAACTTATCGGTGTCCAGCTTCACCTCATTGCGCTGAATCATTCCAAGTACTACTTCAGATACTTTTACCAAAGTTTCTGAACCATCGACTTTTTTAGCCAGTACATTTTGTACCCCTGCCTGTTGTTCCATCGTACTGTCCGATGTATTATCATCTGCAAGTACTGAAATCGGTGTGCCAAATGTCATGCCAACTGCCAGAATCCCTGCCAATGTCTTTGTTCCTTGTTTTTTTATAATGTTTGTCCTTTTAGCTTTCACAAGTTGTCCCTTCTTAACTATTGAATAATATTCAAGAATGCCTCGGCATTCTTTCTTTAACACCTTATGATTTCAATTACTCTTCTTGCTACTCTTTTTGGAACTGCTGTTTTTTGAAGAACTGCTGTCTTTTGAAGAACTGCTGTCACTTTTCTTTGAACTGTCTGCATCAGATGTTGCTTCACTCTTCGCATCAGATGTTGAACTGCTGCTTGTATCTGTCAGGGCTGAGCCGCTGCTCTTATACTTTTCTACATCTTTTGCCCAGAAATCAACATACTTCTCACCGTTCTGTAATGCAACGCCTTTTGCCTTTGCCATCTCTGAAACTGTCACGAGCTGATAGCCTGCTTCTTCAAGTTTTGGAATCAAAACAAGTGCCGCATCAATAGATTCTGTATGGATATCATGCATCAGAATAACATCTCCATCCTGTACATCATTCATAACCGTATCAATGCTTGACTGCGCATTTCTTGTCTTCCAATCCAGGGTATCAATACTCCATAAAATCATTGGCAGTCCTACAGAAGATCTTACCGTATCATTGATTGCACCATAAGGTGGTCTCATGACGGTTGCCGTGGATCCTGCTGCCTGTTGGATCAGATCGTTCGTTGTACCAATCTGATTTGCGATCTTATCTGCACTGAGCTTTGTAAGCTGCGGATGGTCATAAGAATGGTTTCCTAATTCACAACCAGTTTCTTTCATCTTCTTTACAAAATCTTCTTTTCCTGGAATATTCTTTCCCTGCATAAAAAATGTTGCATGTGCATTGTACTTCTCTAACTGAGCCAGAAGCTCTCCGGTCCGTTCTCCCGGTCCGTCATCAAATGTAAGCGCCACCATCGGTTTACTCGCATCAATATTGACATCTCCTTTTGATTTCAGTTTACCTTTTTTGGAAAATGTACATTTTGCAAGACCTACCTGAACTTCTCCGGTCGCCATAATTCCACTATTGTCGAAATAATAATCATCTTCTTCAATGGTCTGCCAGCCAATGACTGCCGCACCATTATCCCCTAGATAATATGTTCCGTCATCAGTTTTCTTCCATCCGGTCTGCATAACACCGTCTTTATTGAAGAAATATGTTGCATTATTGATGGTCTGCTTTCCGGCTACTTTATTACCATCTGCATCAAAATAATAAGTCTTACCTTTGGAAACCACAAAATCATTCATTACATATGTACCATCGTACTTCTTAAACTTGTCTCCATCCCATGTTCCCGTTGGATTTGTCACAACAAATGTACCGCCTTCAACTGTCAGTCTGACTTTATGTTTCCATTCATTCTCCAGCTTTTTCTGGATATCGGAATTCATCTTAATCGTGATCTTGTATTTTCCTTCTGTATCAGTCTTGGCATCTGTGGAAATCTCATAATTCTTTCCAGCTCTCAGTTCATTGATGAAATCTGCAACACTGTAACCCTTTTTCTTATCCAGCCATACTTTGGCAGCTTTTTTCTCGTCCTCTGATGTTGCCGTAGCTGTAAGATTTACCGGATCCTGACTGTTCTGTTGTATTTCAATCTTGTCTGCTTTGAGCGTAACTTCAGTCTTAACACCAATCACTCCGGCAAACTTTAATATTCCGGTCAAGACCAGACATGCAAGTACTAAACAGGCTGCCAAAATCAGGATTTGATTCCTCTTCTTTCTCTTTCGGTGGTTTTTAAGGGTTTCATGTCTTTTACTTCTGCTATCATACCCTTTCAAATCATCCGATTTTTTCTCCGAATGGTTTCCATGGATTCTTCTATTCTCATGAGAAATCCAATCATTGTCTTCGTCATAGCCAGAATACCTCTCCGAATCTTCTGCTTCTGTTCCGTAATCTATATAATCATCGTCCAGATTATAATCTTCATCCAGATCATAATCTTCATCCAGATTATAATCTTCATCCAGATCATAGTCTTCATAGTCTTCATCGTCATCTAATCCGCTGTCTTCATCGTCCAGATCATAGTCTTCACCAAAAGCATATCTCTGATCTTCATCTATATTAAATTCATCTTCATCTCGAAATTTACTCATAGGTATTCTTTCTCCACTTTTCCTTTTCTTATTCTCAGTTAAGTATATCTCAGTTCGACATTTTTCTCAACGGAATAGTTATTAGGAATTTCTTAAGGTTTTGTTACAACTTATTACAACCTGTTACAATGATTTCCAAATTTCCTGAATATCCGTATCTTTTGTAATTTCATTGGCTATATCACTGCTGCTCATATGAAATACTTCCTGTTTTTGTTTATCCATTGTTAAAAATGCAGCAAACATCAATGCACACAAAAAAAGGCGGATTCCAAATGTTCCGCCTTTTGTATCTTCATTTATATCCTCTTGTGACTTTCCATACAGGTAATGATATGCATTTGCATATCTTGGGTGTACTGCAGGTATCGTCCTTCTATCATTATACAGAGCCCTTGTCTGCTCCAAAAGCTCCTGCCTGCGTCTTTCTGCATCATTCATAACTTCCTCCACCTTATTCATTATTGAACATTTATCGCTTTCTTAAATCTATGAACTTACTTATGCACCTATACCTGCAAGGAATCTATTTCTGCAATAACTGATTTGTAATATCTTCCCATGTAATTCCTTTTTCCACCATCAGTACCATAGCATGATAAAGGAAATCTGCCATTTCCGTTTTCAATTCTTCCGGATTTGGATTTTTGGAGGCGATCACAATGCCGGTTGCTTCTTCTCCAATCTTCTTCAGGATCTTATCCTGTCCCTGTTCAAAGAGATAATTTGTATAAGACCCCTCCTTTGGATTATTTTTTCTGTCAATAATTGTCTGGTAAACATGTTCGAACACCTGTACCGGACTCTTCTCATTATTATCACTTCCAACAATAGGCTGGAAGAAACAAGTTGGATTTCCTGTGTGACAGGCTGCTCCCACCTGATCGACTTTTGCAAGGAGCGTATCCAGATCACAATCTATTGTCAGTGACTTCACATACTGAAAATGTCCGCTGGTCTCTCCTTTCAGCCAAAGCTTCTGTCTGCTTCTGCTGTAATAAGTCATGCGCCCGGTCTTAACCGTCTGGTTAAATGCTTCTTCATTCATATACGCCAGCATCAGCACTTCTCCTGTCTGGTAATGCTGTACGATGACTGGAAGAAGCCCCTGTGGATTTTTCTTAAACTGTGAGAACTCCATAATACTTTCAAATGAAGTCATCTGAATATCTTCTTTTTCGCAGAGTTCTTTAAAATCATTAAAATTCATTTCCGGCTGACTGATATATCGTCCAGACAGACCTTTGACTCCTTCGGATTTTAAAATTTTAAATAATTCCAGTTCTTCCATCGTATCAGTCACAATGACACATGGAATGTCTGTAACTGCCACAACAGAGTTCAGATCCAGTCTGTGCATAAAAATCAGTTGGCTGCAATTATCTTCAATCAAATGCTGATGCTTGAACAATCCGTCAAAATCATCTAATGAAACTGCAACCTTCTCTTTTCCGAAACGTTCAGCAGCTTTTGCCATCATCTCAGCACTGTCCGGTTTTGAAAAATTCAAAATCACTCGTTTAGCCCCGGAATACAGGATTCTCTGTACATCTTCCATACGTTTGATGTTGCCTCCTGCTACCATTGGAATACTGATCACATTATGAATCTGTCTGAGCAGATTTAAAGATGCCTCGTGATCATCATCAGAATCTGATAAATCAAAAATCAGAAGTTCATCTGCCCCGCGGTCACTGTAGTGCTTCGCGAGCTCTACCACATTATCTGCCAGTACTTCCCGGTCATTAAACCATTTTATCGCTTTCCCTCCTGCAATATAAATGCATGGGATTAATTTTCTATAACTTATCATAATTAAGTTTTATTCTCTCCTTTTACAGGCTTCCTTTCGTTGTCCACGCCTCATCAATACGTGGTTCTCTCATTGTCGCCATGTCGAGAGCCTTACCAAAGCTCTTGAACAGGGCTTCTGCCATATGGTGATTATTTTCTCCGTCCATAATTTTCAGATGAATATTCATCATTGCACTGTAAGATATGGCATAGAAGAATTCTTTGATCATTTCGGTATCCAGCTCACCGATATTCTCTACCGTAAATTCTGCATCATATTTCAAATACGGACGTCCGGAAAGATCTACTGCACACAGTGCCAGTGTCTCGTCCATCGGAAGAATCATATGCCCGAACCGCTTGATTCCGGCTTTATCTCCTACCGCTTCCAAAATTGCCTGTCCGATTACGATTCCGGTATCTTCTATGGTGTGATGACAATCCACATCCAGATCTCCATTGACCTTTACGGTAAGATCGAACAACCCATGTCTTGCCATTCCGTCCAACATATGATCAAAAAATCCAATTCCAGTATCGATCTGATTGTTCCCGGTTCCATCGAGATTCAGTGTTACTTCAATGTCAGTTTCTTTTGTTGTACGTTTCTTTGTTGCTATTCTTGCCATATCTTTCAAGCCTCCTTATTTCTCAAAACGAACTTTAATTGAATTTGCATGTGCAGTTAAATGTTCAGCTGTAGCAAATGTTTCAATATCCTCGTGGATCGCACGAAGTGCATTTTCAGAATAAGATATTATACTTGATTTCTTAATAAAATCATCTACGGAAAGTGGTGAGAAGAATTTTGCAGTTCCATTTGTCGGAAGAACATGGTTCGGTCCTGCAAAATAATCTCCCAGTGGCTCACTTGCGTACTCTCCGATGAAAATAGCTCCGGCATTACGGATTTTTGTCATGACATCAAATGGATTCTTTGTCTGGATTTCAAGATGCTCGGATGCAATCTCATTTGCTGTCTCAATTGCCTCATCCATCGTATCTGTAACCAGTATGTATCCATAGTTATCGAGAGATTTCTGAATAATCTCACCACGGGATAATTCTTTTATGAATTTGTCAGTCTCATCAGAAACTTTCTTGGCAAGTTCTTCGCTTGTTGTTACAAGGATTGCTGAAGCGAGTTCATCATGTTCTGCCTGTGACAGAAGGTCTGCTGCCACGAATCTTGGGTTTGCAGTCTCGTCTGCAATAACAAGAATCTCACTTGGTCCGGCAATGGCATCAATACTTACATAACCATAAACTGCTTTCTTTGCAAGTGCCACATAAATATTACCAGGTCCTACGATTTTGTCAACTTTTGGTATGCTCTCAGTTCCATAAGCAAGTGCTCCGATTGCCTGTGCTCCGCCGACTTTATAGATTGCATCTGCTCCGGCCTCTTTTGCTGCCACCAGTGTAGTCGGTGTTACCTTTCCGTCTTTTCCCGGAGGTGTCACCATAATAATCTCATCAACTCCAGCTACCTTTGCCGGTACAATGTTCATCAATACAGAAGATGGATACGCTGCCTTTCCACCTGGTACATACACACCTACTCTGTGAAGTGCTGTCACTTTCTGTCCAAGGATCGTTCCGTCCGGTTTGCTGTCAAACCAGCTTGTCTGACGCTGTTTTTCATGATAAATACGTATATTTGCAAGTGATTTACGGATAATCTCAACAAGCTTTGGATCTACCAGTGCATAAGCCTCTTCAATCTCAGCATCTGTAACTTTGATGTTTCCTGCATTTAAGTCTGCCTGATCAAATTTTTTTGTGTACTCAAACAGAGCCTGATCTCCGTTTGCCTTTACATTTGCGAGAATTTCTGTCACTCCCTGCTCATACTGTCCATAATTGTTCGGGCTTCTCTTTAACAGATCTTCTAAAAGATTTTTTCTGCTGTTTTCATCTAACTTCTGTATTCTCATTGCCGTTCTTCCTCCTATATTCAAGGCTCCTGTTATCATCTTACATGTCTTTTCGCTTTTTCTGTCCAGAAACCATTTATTATTTTAAATCTGTGTGCGAAGCTTCATCAACAGATTCTTAATCCGCTCGCTTTCCATACGCATGCTGACTGGATTCACAATCATTCTTGCGGAAAGAGGACATACTTCCTCCAGAACTTCCAGTCCATTTTCACGAAGTGTGGAACCGGTCTCCACAATATCGACAATGACCTCAGAAAGTCCAACAATTGGTGCCAGTTCAATGGAACCGTTCAGTTTAATGATCTCCACAGTCTGATGCTTTTTATTATAAAAATAATCTTTTGCAATATTCGGATATTTTGTTGCCACACGGATCAACTCATGATGCTGTAAAAGCGGCGCTGCATCCTTATATCCGCAGACACACATTTTACATTTTCCATAGCCAAGATCCAGAACCTCGTGGACTTTACGCCCTTCCTCCAAAATGGTGTCCTTTCCTACAACTCCAATATCAGCTGCACCATACTCTACATAGGTCGGTACATCTGGTCCCTTTGCCAGAAAGAAACGAAGCTTCAATTCTTCATTGGTAAAAATCAGCTTTCTGGAATTCTTGTCCTTCATCTCTTCGCAAGTAATACCAATCTTTTCAAACAATTCCAGGGTCTGATTGGCAAGACGCCCTTTTCCGAGGGCAAATGTCAGATATCTCATATAAAAAACTCCTATCGTCAAATTCATAACCCATTTTCAGGGGTTTTCGAATCCGAGTCTGCCAAAGCAGACATTTTATTTGTTATTATTAACTTCCTTTTGTTCTCCGGTCACCAGATTTACCATGGTAATTTCACCGCTTTTCTTAATATATA